>Ga0209541_10001610_pt1 | contig 44410 bp, 57 predicted proteins | sample RifCSPlowO2_01_FD_184027 | JGI IMG/M metagenome (GOLD analysis project Ga0209541, IMG submission 184027) | Groundwater microbial communities from Rifle, Colorado - Rifle CSP2_plank lowO2_0.1 (SPAdes) (version 2) | ecosystem: Environmental > Aquatic > Deep subsurface > Groundwater | place...
CTGCTGAAAAAATTAAAATTGAAAAGATTTTAGAGAAAGGCTGCACAAATGACGGTTGGGTAAAAAGACATTCGGTTTATTTCAGATAGGCTTAAAATAATTCAATTCAAGAAAATTTCTTAAAAATGTTTTTTCATTTGTTTTTTCTGCATCTTCTAAAATATTTTTAATGGTTTCTAAATCTAAATCGGAGTTTTCAAGTAATTTTATTTCTAAATGATTTTTGTTATGGAATTTTCCTATGTGCTTCCAGTCTCTTGAGATGTATAATTCTGTTGAAGGTGAATAGAAGTATGCTGCAGGGTATAAGTCTGTTGATTCCATTTATTATTTCTCCATAAAATAATCCAATCTTGATGCCCTTGAGATTGCTGATGCTAGTTTTCTTGATGCTTTTCCTTTTTCTATTGCTTTCTGTATTGATTCATGCGCAAATATCACCCCAAATTTTGGCGCTTTTGTTTTTTTCCTTAAATGCTTGAACAATGCCTTTTCAGCACCCAGAACCTGTATCTTTGAAGATGGCATTTCTGCCAGGCTTTTTAATGAGCCTGCCAATGACAGTAATCTTGCGCCTATGATATCTGATGCTGTTCTTAATAAATTAGGGCATGTTTCCTGCATTAGCCTTTCTAAGTAAGCTTTTTGCGATTTTATTAAAATTTTAATATTTTTTACTTTTATAATTAATTCCTGTATAGAGTCTAAGTCGTCTTTTGTCAAATCAACACCGAAGTCCTCTTTTTTTAATAACGAAATCTCCTCCAAGAATTTAACTGAGTCTTCTATTCTTGATGCTCTCGGAGAATAATAGCCTGTTCTTTCCCTTAAATTTGCCAACAACTTACTTTCTATTTTTATCAGCTCGTCTATTGTATGAATCACCTGTATTATAATAAAATCTTTAGTTATTGCTTCTTTTAAGGCTTTTTTAGTCAATTCTATGTTTTTTTTGTAGAGATTATCCATTTTTCAGTAGTTTTGTTTAAATACATTGTTGTTTTTAATTATATATATGATATATCCATAATGCTTATTAAAGCTTTTTGTTTAGTTAGCATATGGAAAATGCCAGGAAAATAAAAGTTTTAGATGCTATGACCAGAAAGCCTGTTTCTATAAATCCTGAAAAGAGTGTTTCTGAATGCGTTAAAATAATGAGTAAAGAAGATGTCAGCAGCGTGGTTATTCATAACAGCGGTGTTTTGAAAGGAATTGTAACTGAGAGGGATTTGGTTAAGAAGGTTATTGGCAAGAATTTAGACCCAAAGAAAACTAAAATTAAGGACGTGATGACTACAAATATGGTTACAATATCGTCTAATTTAGACATTATTGAGGCAATAAAAATAATGAATACCAAGCATGTCAGAAGATTGCCTGTTGTAAATAATGGCAAATTAATCGGGTTATTGACTATGAGGGATTTATTGAAGATAGAGCCTGAACTTATTTCTTTAAGGGTAGATACCATTGACTTAAAAGAAGAGAAAAGGAAGCCTTCAAGGTTTATTGACGGTGAATGCTCTGAATGCGGGAATTTTACTCTGGTTGAAAGGGTGTTTAGAGAGAATCTTTGTGAAGACTGCAAAGAAAAGAAATTTTATTAGAAATTATAGAATTAGTTTATATGTTTTAAATACACAATTGCATCATTCTCCAATTTAATAGCTGAAAGGAAAACAGCATTGCTCTCTGGTTTAGCGGCAATTGTGATTATAATACTCTTCTTTGCGGTTTGATTAGAATAATAAGATTTATTAATGCCAATTTATTTAGATTTATATGTCTGAAAAGGTAAATGTAGTAAAGAGGAGAGAGATAAAACTCAAGGGTATATTTAATATTAATAAGGCGTATAAAGATGCCAGAGGAAAGATTAATTCTATGAGCTATGATTTTACTGAGAAGGAGCAGACTGTTAAGGATTTAGCCAAAGGAAAAGAGATATTGATTAAGTTTTTAGGCGAAAGAAAATTTGATGAGATGACTAAGTTTCATATCAGTGTGGATATTTTTTTTGAGAATATAAATAATGTTAAAATAGAGAATAAAATCTTGGACAAAGGCGATGCTAAAGCAGTAATGGCTTGCTGGCTGGAATTGGATTATAGAAACAGATGGAATGCAAATTCTATATACAAATTTTTATTTCATATTTACCAGAATTATATTATTAAGGACAGGATAGTAAACTTTTATGCTGCTAAGCTTGAAGGGGAATTTGATGAGCTGCATGATATAATTAAGGAGAGTTTGGATTTATATTCTTAAAATGGCAGAACAAGAATTTTTAGCCAAAGGCGCAAAGCTGAAATGGAATGGAATTTTTGACATGACTAATGTTTATAAGAAATTAAAATCCTGGTTTGATTCCAAAGGCTATGATTTTAAGGAGACTCAATATTTAGAAAGGATAAAAGCAAATGGAAAGCAGCTTGAGATTGTATGGAAGGCAACTAAAAAACAGAGTGATTATTTTATGTATACAATAGAGGTTTTATTTTTAGTTATTGGTCTGAATAAGGTTGAGGTTGAAAGGGAGGGAAAGAAATTTGCTATGGAGAAAGGCGAGGTAGAGATACAGTTCACTGCTTATTTAACTAAAGACTATAAGGATAAATGGAAAGACAGCCAATTTAAGAAGAATTTGTATGAAAGGTTTATTGTCAAGGACAGAATTTTAGGATACAAGGGGGATATTTATGAGGATGTTTACAGCTTAATGAGCGAGGCTAAAACCATGCTTGAGCTGTATAATGCTTAAGAAAAGCTTATATATATTAGACGGTGATAATATATATGGCTGAAACTGATTTTATTATCAAAGGCTTGACTGTTAGCTATTCTGGTATTTTTAACTTGAAGGAATTATACAAATATATAAAGAGATGGCTGAAAGAATCTGGCTCTTTTCAGGAGATAAATGAGAAATTGTATCAAGAAGAGCATAAACAGGAATTAAAAACCACTACAATAAAAGTAGATGCTAAGAAAAAAGTAGATGATTACACTAAGTTTATTATTAAGGTTACTATAAAAGGCTCTGATTATGAGGATGTTAAAGCAGACGGGAAGGTTATGCAAAAAGGCTCTTTAAAAATAGAATTAAATGCTGAACTGGAGAAGGATTATCAGGAAAAGTGGGAGGAAGCTCCCTCAAGGAAATTTTTCAGAGGTATTTATGACAGATTTTTAATAGGATTTAGGATTGACAAGCTAAGCAAGGAATTGACTGATGAAACTTATGACTTGTATAATGAAATTAAGAAATATTTAGACATATGATAGTTAAAAAAGAGTGCATGGTCTGCGGGGAGAATATAGGCAAATTTAGATGCATGAGCTGCGGCAGGATTATCTGCAAGAATTGTTATGATGCTAAGAGAAGAAGGTGTATAAGCTGTGATTAACTAGGTTATGAGATATTTTATAATTTTGTAAGGAAAAATCAAGCCATAAAATGTACCCCTTCGGAATTAGCAACGGATATTAAATTAAATGGAAATAAGTGGTTGAATTTGATTAAGTTGAGTAAATCTAAACAGCAAAAATATTGTTAAGTTTTTGCAGTTTTCCATAATTCTAAAAAGAAATCTCTCAATTGATTAGCAAATACATCACTTTCAATTTTAATAGCTACAGGAGAATCAATCCAGGAAAGAATTATTACATAATTCCTAAATACTGTAATTCCCTGAGGCAGATTAAATTTAGTATATTTAAGCTTTAATTTAGTATGCTTCTCTTTTTTATAATATCTAATGTTTTTTAATAATCGCACATCTAACTTCTTAGCCTTCCGTCTTAATGTTAAATTTCTAAAGAAAAGATTAGCTTGTTCATTTTTATTTTCTTCATTAATAGAAAAAACTAAGTAGAGTTCTTTTGGTTTTGCATCTTTTATCAGATCAGTAAACAAAGAAAATAGAGCTTTCTGACCTTCAAATATTTCAACACTTTGTTTTCTAGCTAATTTTTGCTTCGATAATAGCTGAGGCAAAATCTCTTCTACTTTTTTCTTCTTTTCTTCAATGTAATTTAATAATACTCTTGGATCTGAAGCCTGATAATACTTAACTTTTCCTTTAACAACATAAGAGACTAGACCTCTCTGAATAAGTTTGTTTAGAATCTCATAAATCTTTGAAGAAGGAATTCCAGTTTTTTTACATATTGCACCAACTTTTGATGAACCTAATTCTAATAATGCAGAATAGCAAATACTTTCCCTTCTATTTAAACCAAGTTCTTGAAGTATTTCTTCTATCATAAATTATTGATGGAAATTTTACTTTATAAAGTTTTCTATAACTACCTCTTTTTGGGGTAGATAATTTATTTATACTAGACAAGATAAATAATATTATGAAAATCAAAAAACAAAATATCAACAAAATAGGATTAATTTGTATTAGAAATAAGAAGCTTTTGATAGTTTACAAACCGGCAATAGATCAGTGCATTATCCCGGGAGGAAAAATTGAGCCAAAAGAGACCGAGTATGAATGTATTAAAAGAGAGATAAATGAAGAACTCTGTTGTAAAGTAGAAAATTTGATTTATTTTGATATTTTTAATAGGATAACTCACGAAAACAGCAATTTAAATTTAAAGTGTTATTTTGGTATATTGAAAGGTAAAATAATTCCGAACAATGAGATAACAGCTTTCGTATGGATAGATAGTAATAATAAGAACTATTCGCTTGCTCCCTTATTAAAAGACCAAATTATCCCAAAATTAATTAGAAAAGGTTTGATAAAATGACAACAGCAAAGAAAACCGGATTTAGTAAAAATAAAACAGAATCATTGATGGGATTAAAAATTGAAAAGATTAAACATTATTACAATAATTATTTTTTTGAACATTTCAATCTTTTGAAAAATCAACCATCATATAGAAAATGGATGAAAGCAGAAGAAAAAAAATTATTAAAACTTGTCCCGAAAAATGCAAAAGTTCTAGAAATAGGCGCTGGTTTTGGAAGAATCATCGACCTATTAAACAATAATAAAAGAAAAATTATGGGTATTGATTTATGTAATATAACTTACTTAAAGAAAAAATATTATAATAATCCTAATATTAAAATTTTAAGGATGAATGCTGAAAAATTAAAGTTTAGACAAAATACTTTTGATATCTGTACAATTATGTCTAATACATTAGGTCTTTTTTTAATACCAAGTAAAGTCCTTAAAGAATGTTATAGGGTAACAAAACCAGATGGTAGGATTATAATTTCTCTATATGAAAGCAATAGCAATTATGTAATTAAAGAAAGAATGAAATTTTTTACTAAAGCAGGTTACAAAGTAAAATTGGATAATAACCAACTTAAGGTAAACAATAAAGGAGTCTCTGCTTATTATTTTACAAAAACCGAATTAAAAAATATCTTCAAGGAAAACAGATTAAAATTTATCTATTATCCGCTTACAAGATTGGGTTGTTTGTGGGTAAGTAAAAAAATGGCGCGGTAGCCGAGTCTGGTTTAGGCAAGGGTCTGCAAAGCCCTTTACGTAGGTTCAAATCCTACCCGCGCCTTAAGAAAAATGGAATATATTAAAACTGATAAACTTATATTGGAAGAAGAAGATTTAAAAGAATATGGAATTTTAAATAATTATAACTTTTTAAGAAAGCAGTTATATAAAGCAGAGGAAAGAAAAGATTGTATTCTTATACAAGGGGCTGCTTTTGTAGTTAAAGGAAAAGCTTTTCTTGTTATGGGAATTGGTGGAGTTGACCTTCTCGATTCCCTTGCTCAACTAGATGGGGTTGATGGAATAATTGGCAATGGCAATACCCTTTTTGTTTCTAAGGATTTTAAACACATTTATTCGGCACACATAACAGAAGAATTAATTGAATGCTACGAACATGAAGGAGTTAATACTCAAATTAGGTTTCTTGAAGAGGCACCACTCTCCTCTTTAATATTCTTGTTGCGAAGTTTTCCTAATTTAGATGAATATGACAGATTAAAACAAAAAAAGAAGGATAAAATAATCTTTGAAGTAAACGAATCCCCAAAGACCTTTGCTATTAGGCCCTTATATTATTCAGTCTCATTAAAATCTAGGCTAAGAAATAAGTTTCTTAAAATATCTAGAGTTGTTCATTGTGCACGTCGACCATCATTAAAAAGGAAAGAATGCCTTTTTGATTCCTATGATGAAGTCAAAGATGTAATCAATAAATTTAAAGGATATTTTGTTCTTGTATATACCTTATGGAATCAAGAAATGTGTGATGCAGTTGGGATGCGTAATACAAGAAAGTTAGCTAAATCTTATAATCCTATGGATCATGTAACACCTTATTTACTTAAAATAGCAGAAAATTTTATAGGTGACTAAACATATAGGAGGGGTTAGTAGTTAGAATATGTTTGATTCCTCTTTAGCTCCCGTTAATGCACCAATACACGCTGTTATGCTTGTTTTGCTAAATAAATATTATTATCATTATTTATTATTTTTATTCTTATTTTGGAATTTAGGGGCTTTTTGCAATCTAGTATCGTTATTAGCCTATTTCTTGATGAGGCAATCATTTGATTTTTATACCATCCTGGAAGAATTATCTCTGCTACTATTACCTCATTTATGTCAAAGGCTTTTTCAAGAGGTTTTGTTTTCTTTATGTTAAATTTAAAGCTATTATATTTTAGTTTAATGTTATACTCTTTTTCCCATTCTTCAAGCTTTTTATAGAATTTATAAAATGTTAAATCATTGGCTTTTCTTATTTTTCTTGAATATTTATATGTTTCATATTTTTGTATTAAGATGTTACAATCAAGCGATTTTGCAAGTTTTATTAATTTCGGAATCTCTTCATCATTGATTTTTGGTATATACACCGGGGTTAAATTCAATTCCATCTTTGTTTTTTTTATGAACCTTGCTATTTCTGTTACCTTTTTAATATCATAGAAATGGACATCTGCCAATTCCTTTGCTAATTTTGCATTTAATGAATGTATTGATAGATTAATTCTGTTTAATCCTGATTCTTCTAATAATTTTATTTTTTCTTTTGTTAATAACGTCCCATTGGTCTGCATTGAAATGGATCTTATTTCTGGAATATTTTTTAATTCTTTTATTAGTTCTATTAGGTAATTATATGATGTTGGTTCTCCCACTGAGTCTATATTAGCTTCTATTTCATCGCATTCCTTTAGCTTAATAACTTGTTTGACCCATTCTATTAAATAATCCGGTTGGGCTTCGTATTCTACTGGATGCATACCAGCCGAGGTTGAGCAGAACTTGCATTTTAGATTACAACAGGTTGTCGGTCTTATTTGTATAAGGTTTGTTCTTCTGTCTATAATACCGAACTGGATTACCCCTATTAATGGGATCCTTGACTCTTTCGTTATTTTGATTATTTCCATAGGATTATATGGATAGAAACTTTTATTAATTTTGTCTAGTTATATTTTTTATGAATGGAGAAAAATATACTTTAATCAGGAATTTGTGTGGCATTATTGGAGAGTTATCTAAATGGTCTTCTGAAAGGGCGGGGAAGATTATTCATGAGTTCGAGGATGGCAATATCAATTTAGAGCATTATGATTCCAGGTTAGTTAGAATTGTCTTTGATTCTATAAAAAAGATTAATTCTTTAGATAAGGAGAATGTTATTAATAATATCTTGAGGGAGCATTACAGTGATGATGTGGAGTACATTGTTGCTTCTATTATATTTCATGACTTGCTGCCTAAAACCATAGTGTTACAGAATGGCCCCTTAGTATATTTTGATATAATTTTGGGTAAGGTGAATGAAGAATATGCCATTAATGCATTATGGATTACAAAGAAACCAGATAAGTCATATGAAGGCTTGATTATTGATCCATTAAATAAGTTGACTGAAAAAGATGGATTTGTAATTGATTTAGCTAAGTTTAGGTGTTATAGGGAAGAGTTGCCACAATCTTTATTAAATAAGGCTTAATTTTGTATATTATGAAAATTATTGAAGTTCAAGATGCTTTGAAATTAGATGCTGTTTTTGTTGATACAAGAACTCCCAAGGAATATGAAGAAGCTACAATTCCTAATGCGATAAATATTCCTTTATTCTCTAATGAAGAAAGGGCTGTTGTTGGCACAATTTATACTAAAGTTGGAAAGAATGAGGCTATTGAAAAAGGGATGGAGTTTGTTTCTGGTCATTTGCCTAATATTTTAAATGAATTTAATAAGTATAAGGATAGAAAGATAGTTGTCTTTTGCTGGAGGGGCGGAATGAGAAGCAAATCGATTGTTTCCTTATTAGATTCATTGGGATTTGATGTTTATCAATTGAATGGGGGACACAAGGCTTTTAGAAGGTATGTTTTGGAAAGATTAGAGACTTATAAATTTAATTTTAGATTGATTGTTTTGCATGGTTTAACTGGAAGCGGGAAGACTGAGATTTTAAAGAAATTTAAGAATTCTATTGATTTGGAGGATTTAGCGCAGCACAGGAATTCTATGCTTGGTGGTGTTGGTTTGAAGCCAAGAAGCCAGAAGATGTTTGATGCATTGTTATTAAAAAAATTAGATGAGCTAAAGAATGAGAAATATGTTTTAATTGAGGGCGAGAGCAGAAGATTAGGTAATTTAAATCTACCTAATTTATTGTTTAGTGAAATGAAGAAAGGGATAAATGTTAAGATAGATTCTCCTATTGATGATAGGGTTAAGAGAATTGTAAAGGAATACGGAAATCATAAGGTTGAGATAAAGGAGATATTGCCAAGATTTAAACGATTAATGAGCAAGAAGGATTTTAATATGATTAATGAATTCTTATGCAATGGTGAATTAGAAGAAGCTGCATTAATTTTATTAAAGGATTATTATGATAAGAAATATGGCCATAGCATTAATAATCTTAAATATAATTTTTACATAAAGGATAATTATATTAATAATTTAAAGAAATTTATTGCTGGTTTAGCTTAGCTTCGAGACATAAACCTTCTATTAATCCTTCTTCCACTTTTTCAGGTGGTTTGGTTTTTATAGTGTAAAATCTTTTAGGAAGATAAGATTTTATATTTCCCAGAATCCATTGTACATATGGGATAAAACCCAACATCTCATACATATCTGAATGCGTGAATGTTTTTAATTCAAAGTGATCGTATTCAATATTTTCAGCTCTTATTACTAATTGTTCATCAGTTTTTTCCATTTTGGGTATATATCTGGTTTCATGAAAACCTTTGTTGTTTTTATAGCTTTTCCTTTTTCATTTTTATCTATTTCTTCTGTTGTTAATACTGTATTTCCTAAACAAATTAACTCATTTTTCAATGTTAAGACTGCAACTAAATCATCTGATTTTATATCTGATTCTATTTTTGATATGCCTGGAATTGATAAATCTGTACCGTGACATAAAGAATCAACAGTTGTATCATGAACCCATATTTTTGGAAGGTGCTGTATTGCAAATTCTATGGGTTTTATTATTCTTTTTAAGTGAGATTCATCACATTCTTTATAATATTCATATGCATCTTTTATTTCCTGCATCGTATACATTTCTTTGTCGTTGAAAGGTCCTGCCTTTGTTCTAACTAATTGAAGCATATGGGCATTTGTCTTGAGGTTTTTCCCAAGATCTGATATGTATTTTCTTATATATGTGCCTGCTTGGCATCCTATTTTAAATAATATATCTTGGTTTTCTATCTCTAGGATTTTTATATAATAAATTTCCCTTTCCCTTAGTTGTCTTTTTACTGCGGATCTTATTGGTGGCAGTTGTTTGATCTTTCCTGTAAATTCCTCAAAACCTTTCTTTATATCTTTTTCTTCAACTGATTTATGCAAGTGCATTAAAGCTATGTATTCTTTTCCAGCAATAAGTAAGGTTTGGGTTATTCTTGTTGCATTTTCTAATGCTATTGGTAAAACTCCTGTAACATGAGGATCTAATGTTCCTCCATGACCTACATGTTTAAGATTTAGGATGTTTTTAACATACTCTGCTGTTTGGTGTGATGTTGGTCCTTGCGGTTTGTTTAAACAGATTACTCCGTTACTAATTAATTCCTTTACTGGTTTATTTTCAGGTTTGTTTCCATAAAGAAAATTTGTTTCTGATTCTTTTTTAACTAGAATTTTTCTCTTTATCTTTTCAAAAGGCAACTCTTCCATTTATTTTTTTGTTAATTTTGCTTCGTGAGAAGGCTTTTCATCTCTTGCCATTGTTTTTCTTTTCTTTATCATAACATCTTCTTCTCTGCTATATCCTTGTTTTTTCTGTTTTTCAATTGATTTTACCTCGCCTTCTTTTACTAATTCCTGTTCTTCTTTAATTTCTTTTTCCTTTTCTTCAATAATCTTTTCTTTTGCAGTTTCTGGTTTCTCTTCTTTCTTTCCCAATATCTTCTCTTTTAATGTTTCCTTCTTTCCTTCTTTTTTCTTCTCAAATTCAAATTCCGGAAGTTCAACTCTTGCATATCCTTCTTCTATCATTGATTTTACTTTTATTCTTGTCGGGGGGTTTCTATTTCCTCTTGACCATAATAAATCATTTAGATTCTTTCCTATCTTTACTTCGCTTACTTTCATATGTCTCTTTATGTAATCACCTGCTGCCTTAACAGCTCTTTTAGATCTTTGATGGTGAGGTTTCTTTAAGATTTCTCTTCTTAGATTCATTGTGAATATTTTTTCTTCTACCATTATGCTTTTATTTTACCTTTTCTCCATGATCTTTTTACTTTTGTATATTGTGAAGGGTGTACTTTTTTTATCTTACCGTGGATTTTTGGAATTATCCAGAACGGAGCCCACTTTGTCTGTCTTAGCTTCTTTGCCAATCTTAGCTTCTTTGCTTTTGATTTTATCGTCATTTTCTTGTGAATTTGAATTCCTTCTTTTTTGGTTGTATTTGTATTAATAATTGTTTGAATTGTTCATCGGTTACTGTTTGAGTTATTTGTCCCTGTTGCACTAGTTGCGAAATTATTGAAGTTATATGTACTGCTTTTTCCGGATCTACGGCTTTAATGTTCGAGTATCTTGCTAGTGCTTCTCTTGATAGGTGTTGCTTTGTTAATTGTTCAAGCTGTAATATTTGGCTTTGTAATTCCTGTACATTATTCATTTTGCCAGTTTATCCATGAATGATTTTCCTTTTGGGGTTATTATCCTTCCTTTATGGACTCCTTCTTTCTTGAATATGATCAGGTTATTCTTTTCTAATTCCTGCAGAATTGTTCTTATTATCTTTCCTGATGCTTTATAGAATCTTTCTGGTTTATGACCACGATTTTTTTTAGCCCCATATCTTACCCTTAGTCTTTGCACTCCCAATGGTCCATTTAGATATATTGTTCTAAGAATAGCTGCTGCTCTTATGAAATACCAATCCTTCCCTTTTGGAAGGTTTTCTTTTGCTCTGGATGTCTTTACAAAATCTACCCATTCTGGTTTTTTAATTATATTCTTTAGTTCTTGGGCAGCCTTTTCAATTAGGACTCTTGATTCTATTTCATATATTGTTTTCATCTTCTTCCGAAGTTAAGTGGTATTTTAAAATACCTAATAAAATTAATTTTTATATTTGTGTTATATTTAAAAAGGTTTCTATTTAAGAATTATAATATTTCCCCTGCCTTTCTTAATCTTTTCAAGCTTTCCTTTTGATTCTAGCTCTGTTATCATTAAAGAGACTTTAGCTTCTGATAATGGGAAATGCTTTCTTAGTTCTTTTTGAGTTATTCTTCCACCATTATCTTTTATTATTTTTATTAGGTTGTCAAGATCTGTTCTTTCTGGTTCTTTTTCTTTAATTTCTGTCTTAGGAGTCTTTCTCTTCAACACAAGTAATATCAATATTATTATGGCTATAGCCGGGATTATGTACCATGCTAAATTTGATTTTTCTGGCTTTTGTTCTGTCTGCTCTGGCAATAAAAATAGGTCCAGTACATAGTTCCCATTGTCTTCAATTATGGTTATCTTTTCTTCCACAACAGCTTTTTCTTCAGAAAGGGTAGATGCTTTTATATTATAGGTTCCTTTTTCCAATGAGAATGTGTATGTTCCATCCCTTGAAACCAGTTTCTGTGGTGGTTGTGAATTCACTTCAATAATAACATCTTTAACAGGTTTTAATGAAAGGTCGTATATGGTTCCATGGATTGTCGAAGCATAGACCATTGGGATACTTAATAATATTAAAAGAATTATGGCGATTTTCATTCTATTTATAAGGTTAATATGGTTTAAATAACTTTCTTTTCTAAAAAGAAGTTTAATTCTTACCCTATAAAGTTTAAAAGTTACTTATAAAGCTTTAATTAAAGAATTTTGAAAGAGTGTTTATAAAGAATATTTGTTTATCACTGTTATTGATTAAAATGGCAAACCAAAATTATAGATGCTTTGAAGAAGCAATTGAAAAGGCAAAGGAAGCAAGGTCTCTTACTGAATATGTTGTGCAAGGTAATGAATTAGAGGCTTTATTGTATTTGTCTCCTAGTGATTATATTAAATGTTTAAATGGATATAGCAGTGTACTTGATAAACTAGGATCTTTAGTAAAAGAAAGAAAGCTTAGTGTAGAGGACTTAAACCTACATTTAAAAAGGTTATATAATGCAATTGACCTTATTACTCCGCTGACTGTATTATTGGCTGATTTTAGTATTGATGAATTTAAATATGAGGGAGATAAAGAAACAGGCCTTATTTATTTAAAGAATTTAACTAATGAATGCTCAAAGAGAACAAATGGGTTGGCTGAGAAGGTAGAGGCAATAGTTAAAAGTGGTTATGTTGATGAGGTGGCAAAAAGAAAAGACACATGCCAAAAGTTAAATGAATTTATATTATATTGCAGATCTGTAAGGGAAAGGAATGATAATTTAGATGGTAAGGAATATAAAAAATTTGTTAGGTGGAAGAGTCAGTTGGATAATTTAGCAGAGAATAATGGAAATAGAGAATTAAGTGGTTTAGTGGGTAAGGCTTTGATTGAATTGGGTTTAGTTTTTAATATGTATGAATCTAGGAGTAAGTTTGCCGGGAAGATGATTGACCTTGGGGAATCTAGATTAAAACATAGCGAGTTAAAAAGTGAGGAAGGTAATAAACCTAAGATTGATCTGAAGAGAGTAGAAAAATGGATGGATGAAATATGACAATTAGTTTAAAACCTAATAGGGGGAGGAAAAATGAAAAAGATAATAGCAATAATGTCTATTTTGCTTATGCTATTGACTAGTATTAGTATAGCATTTGCAGAAGAAACAACAACAGATGCAACTTCGGAAGCAACAGCTACTGAAACAACTGCAACTGAGCCTGCAACAACTGAAACAGAAGCTGAAACTAGCATAGATGTTGGTGAAACAGCTACTGAAGAAGTTAGTGTAACTCCAGACAGTCCATTATGGGGTGTAAAGTTAGCTATCGAAAAGATAGATTTAGCTTTGACTTTCAATAGGGCTGCTAAGAGTGAGAAGGGCTTGAAGTATGCGCGTCTTAGACTACTAGAAGTAGAAAAGATGATGAAGAAAGGTGACTTCAAGAACGCAGGCAAGGCTGAAGAAGCTCGTGCAAAACTAATTGTTAAGACAAGAAAGCACTTAGATGAAGAAAAGACTAAGGAAGGAGAAACACCAAAGGTTAAAGACCTTGAAAGCAGATTACAAAGACATATAGAAGTCTTAGAAGCTGTAAAAGCTAAGCTAGAAGCTAAAGGAGTACCTACACAAGGTATTGAAAATGCTTTGGCAATAGCAAAGGCAAAAGCTGAGTGTAGATTAGAAGTAGAGCAGTTAGTAAGCAAGAGAAAAGCTGGAGAAACAGTAGATAAAGAATCTATTGCAGAAGTAAAAGCTAGCTGTAAAGAAGACATTCAGAAACTTATTAGCGAAAGAAAAGAGCTAATGAGTGAACGAATAGAAAAAGCCAGAGAAGAAATTAAGGAACGAAGGGGAAAGGTTTTAGAGGAGAAAGAAGAAGTAGAATCTGAAGAAGTTGAAACAGAAGAAGTTGAAGAAACTGAAACTGTTGAGACACCTGAAGAAACTACACCTGCTTAAACCTCACCTGGTTATTAATTTCTTTTTTTTATTTTTTTTATTTAGAAATAATTATTCTTTTACTTTTATTATAATGGATTGAGAATCATATTCTTCTTTGTCTTTTAATGCTTTTATTGTGAATGTTGCTGATGTTCCTGGTGCTTTTGTATTTGGAACTTTTATTAGAATAGGGTAACCTTTTTTCTCACCAGCCCTTATTGTATCGGGTGAAGGCAGCACAAACCAGTCATCTATTTTTTCACTTCCACCAGATATTGCTGTTATTTCAAATTCTGCATCACTCTCAAAGTTTTGTAATCCAACATAACCTGATATTGATTTTCCAGATTCTATTTCAAATATTAATGCTGATATGTAGAATCTTTCTGAAGAACCCATTTGTTCTTGTATTAATTTATCTGCTGTTGCAAATGATTGTTCTGATAATGATGTTACTTTGGCAAATAAACCTTGTATAAATGCTAATCCTAAAATTAATAGTGTTACTCCTAAAACTATTACAATAATTGTAGTCATAGAAAGCTCGATTGCACCTTTTTTTTGTTTCATTATAATCTGTTGATTATTTCTTATATATAAATCTTTGGAAAATTTGGGAACGGTGGGACTTTCAATATAAAGGTTGTACCTCATCAACATGCATACACATGTCTTATTTTTGAACCCACGACATCCACGGCTTCAGCGTGGTGCTCTCCTTAACCAAGAGAATTATTCATTCCCATTTCAGGTTGAGCTACGTTCCCTTTGTTAATTCTATTAATAGGGTTTATATTTAAAGATTTCTTTAATTATAGAAAGAGTTAAATAACTTATCGTGTTATCTATTCAGATGGAATATAAAATTCTGTTCTTAGGCACTGGGGGAGGAAGATATGTTGTTGGCGACCAGACAAGAGGTTCTGGAGGCATTATCTTAAAATTAGAAGATACACAATTTCATTTAGACCCTGGTCCTGGTTCTCTAGTTATTGCAAATAAGATGGGGATTGATGTCAGAAAGAATGATGTTGTTTTGGTTAGTCATAGTCATCTTGATCATTGCAATGATGTAAATGCTGTTATTGATGCAATGACTTTTACTGGTTTGGACAAACGAGGTGTTGTGGTTGGAAGCAAATCAGTAATTTATGGAAGTGAGAAGGATCCTCCCTATCTAACAAGGTTTTATAGAAGATGCGTAAATAAATGTATTGCTTTATCACCTGGAAAAGAGATTGATGTTAATGGAATTAGAGTAAAAGCTACCAAGACAAAACATACAGATGAGACAGGAATTGGATTCAAGTTTTTTACGAATAAATTTGTTTTAAGCTATGTTGGAGATACAAATTACATCAATGAATTGGTTACAGAACATAAAGGGAGTGATATATTATTAATTAACAATCAAAGAGGGTTTGCCAGCACTAGAAGCGGACCGTTTTCTTCAAGAGATTCTGTTAAATTAATATCAGAGGTTAAACCTCATTTAGCTATACTAACTCATTTTGGGAAGAACATATTGGAAGCGGATCCGATGTATGAAGCAAGAGATGTTCAGAAATTGACTGGTGTGCAGACAATTGCAGCTAAGGATGGAATGGTTATTGATTTGTTGACTTATTCTTCTTCTATAAGACAGAAGACCTTGCAGAATTATTAGAAAGTTTTAGAAGCAAAAGGTTTAAATATTAAGTCTATACATGTATATACCATGGAACAGGTAACTAAATTTGTATCAAAAAGCGGAAATGGGGCGATAGTATATGTGCCTTCTAAATGGATGAATAAAAAGGTTACAGTAAGCTTAGCTGATTTAGATATAAAAGAAGAAGTATTACATTTATTAAAGGATAATTTGCAGCATGTGATTGGAGTGTATATTTATGGAAGTTATGCCAGAAACGAACAGTTAGAGGATTCTGACATCGATATCCTTATTGTCGTAAATAAGAAATTTGATGTAAGTCCTAGCCAATTTGATATACATATGGTTGAAATTAAGTCTTTAAAAGATGGCTTAAAAAAGAATCCAATAATCTTTTTTAGCATAATAAGAGAGGCAAAAACCATATTAAATCAAAACCTATTAGATGAATTAAAGAAATTTGACGTGAAAGATTTCTCTTGGTTCATAAATACCACCAAAAGCGCTTTAAAGATATCTAAAGGATTACTAGATTTAAACAAGGAAGAAGGGGTTAGATATGCGAATAATGCTTCTATATATTCCATCTTCTTGAGAGCCAGGGGATTATACATAATAAAGTGCATTAAAGACAATCGCGAATACACAAACAAGGGATTTTTAAATTATTTAATTAACTTGGAATTTGAATCTAAATTTATAGAAAATGCTTATAAGGTTTACAGGGCTGAAAAGGTTAATAAATTAATAATTTCAGATATATCAATCGAGGATATTTATAATCTTTGTTTAAGATTAGAAAAAGAGGTAGAAAAATATGAAAAGAAAAAAAAGAGCTGAGAAATCTGTAAAAAATCTGGAAAAACAGATTGAGCTGCATAAGAAAAAACAGGTTTTAGCTCTAGAAAATGGAAATAATGAATTGTATGAATATTATAACAAAGAATTGGAAAAATTTAGAGAAGAAGTCAAAAAGAAAAAATCCATTTTAAATAAGTAATTTTTAATTTATAAATACATTGAAATCTTAATTGGCACTGTAGAAACCTTTAAATAAATTTGATTTTAATGGAATAGTATGGATTATAATTTTAAAGAGGCAGAGAGAAAATGGCTGCTCTTCTGGAAAAAGGAAGGAATATATAAATTCAAGAGAGGAAAAAAGGTTTATAGTGTTGATACTCCTCCGCCAACTTTGTCTGGAATGATGCATCTGGGGCATGCTTTTTCTTATACGCAACAAGATTTTGTAGTTAGATATAGAAGAATGAAAGGTTATTCTGTCTTATATCCGTTTGGAACTGATGATAATGGTTTGCCAACTGAAAGGATGGTTGAGAGATTAAAAAGAGTTGATTCTAATAGAATGAGGAGGGATGAGTTTGTCAAGTTATGCGAGAATACAATTAAGGAATTAAGGGGAAATTTCATTGAAGATTGGAAAAAAATAGGAATGAGCTGCGATTTCAGCAATACTTATTCCACAATAGATGAACATTGCAGAAAGACTTCTCAGAGATCATTTATTGATTTATACAAGAAAAAATTAGTTTACAGGCATGAATCTCCCAGCATGTGGTGCGTTGAATGCCAGACTGCAATTGCACAGGCTGAATTAGAAGATGAAGAATTAGATTCTTTTTTTATAGATATATATTTTGAATTGGAAAACAAAGAGAAGATAGTTGTAGCAACAACAAGGCCTGAATTATTAGGAGCTTGTGTTTGTGTATTTGTTCATCCGGATGATAAAAGATATAAGAATTTAATAGGAAAAACAGCAACTGTTCCTTTGTTTAATCAAAAAGTAAAAATCTATTCTGATAAATCAGCTGATCCTAATAAAGGAAGCGGCATCTTAATGATATGCAGTTATGGTGATCGTTTTGATGTTGATGCTATAAACAGGCTAAGATTAAAACCAAGAATCGTTTTTAGTAAAGATGGAAGATTGAATGATTTAGCTGATAATTACAATGGATTGAAGATCAAGGAAGCTAGGAAGAAGATCATTGAAGATCTGGAGAAGGAAGGATTAGCTATTAATAAAAAACAGATAAGGCATGTTGTTAATGTTCATGATAAATGCAGGACAGAGATTGAATTTTTATCTTCCAAGCAATGGTTTGTGAGGATTATGGATAATAAAAAGAGGCTTCTTGATGCAGGAAAAAAGATAAACTGGTATCCTGATTCCATGAGATTAAGGTATGAGCATTGGGTAAAAGGAATTCAGTGGGATTGGTGCATATCAAGGCAGAGACATTTTGGCATTCCATTTCCGTTATGGTATTGCAAGAGATGCGGGGAATTAATCATTGCTGATGAAAAAGAACTGCCTTTAGATCCTTTAGTTAAAAATCCAAAAAAGAAATGTAAATGCGGGAGTAATGAATTTATTGGAGAGAATAATGTTATGGATACATGGATGACTTCTTCTATGTCTCCTCAAATTGTTCTGAACTGGGTTAATGATAAGAATCATATTAAATTTAAAGGAATGTATACTATGTCTTTGAGGCCGCAAGCACACGATATTATAAGAACCTGGGCATTTTATACAATTGTAAAAGGAATTTATCATCACAATAAGATTCCATGGAATGATATTGTTATTTCTGGGCATATACAGGATTCGAGAGGTAGAAAGATGTCTAAGAGTTTAGGAAATGCTATTGATCCTCATGACGTCTTGGATAAGTATGGCGCTGATGCCTTGAGATTTATGTCTGCTTCCTCTAAATTAGGAGAGGACATGCCTTTTCAGGAAAAGGATTTAGTTACAGGACAGAAATTAGTTGTCAAATTATGGAATGCTTCCAGGTTTTGCATGATGCACTTGAAAGATTTCAAAAAAGAAAAGATTAAATTAGAATTAATAGATAAATGGCTATTAGCCAAACTTAGCAAGGTTGTTAAGGAATGCAGTGATAATTTTAATGTTTATGATTATTCAAAGACAAAAAGTTTAATTGAATCTTTTTTTTGGCATGATTTTTGCGATAATTATTTAGAGATTGTTAAGGATAGATTATACAATCCTGATAAAAGAGGAATAAACAATAAAAAGGCTGCACAGCATGTTTTATATAATTCTTTACTTTATGTTTTAAAAATGATTGCGCCAATAATGCCTTTTATTACAGAGGAGATATATCAGGAATATTATAGGAGGTTTGAAAAAGTGAACAGTATACACTTAAGTTCGTGGTCTGTTTACGAAAAAAGCGATAAAAAAGCAGAAGATATTGGTGACTTATTTGTAGATACATTAAGCAAGGTAAGGCAGGAGAAGACTAAAAGAGGTTTATCCTTAAAATACAATGTTAAAAGATTAGTTGTTGACAAGAGATTAAAAGATATGATTGATGATCTAAGGGCTGTGACAAATGCTGAAAATGTTGAATTCGGGGAGTTTATGATTGAGATATAATGGATAAACTGCAATCTTATAAATTAAAAAAATTTATTAATGAATTGAAAGCGATTAGAGGGAGACATACTGAATTAGTAAGCGTGTATATTCCTGCTGGATATGATCTTAATAAGATTATAAATCATATTGCACAGGAACAAGGAACTGCTTCCAATATCAAAGATAAGAATACGAGAAATAATGTTATTGATAGTTTGGAGAAGATGATCAGGCATTTAAGATTGTTCAAGAAAACACCTGAGAATGGATTGGCTGTATTTTCAGGTAATGTTGCTGCTCAGGAAGGAAAAACTGACTTAAAGATCTGGAGCATTGAACCGCCTATTCCATTGAATTTTAGATTATACAGATGTGACCAGACTTTTGTTTTGGATGAATTGGAGAAGATGCTGGATGTTAATGAGATTTATGGATTGATTGTTATGGATAATAGGGATGGTGCTGTTGGATTATTGAAAGGGACTAGTATTACTGTGATAAAAGAGATGACATCTGGCGTTCCTGGGAAAAGTCGTGCTGGCGGCCAAAGTTCTCAAAGATTTGCAAGATTAAGGGAGGAAGCAAAGCATGATTTTTACAAAAGGATATCTGAGGTTGTTAACAAGGAGTTTTTGGTGATGAAGGATTTGAAAGGCATTCTAGTTGGGGGTCCAGGCATGACCAAGGAAACATTTGTCCATGGCAATTATCTTAATAATGAATTGAAAAAGAAGGTTATTGCTATAAAAGATTTAAGTTACACTGGTGAATATGGATTGAATGAATTGGTTGAGAAGTCTAAAGATAAATTGGCTGAGGAAGAGATAACAAAAGAAAAAGAGATTGTTAATGAACTGTTAACTATGCTTGCTACAAATACAGAGAAGGTTGCTTATGGCAAGGAAGAGGTAAAAAAGGCTATAGAATTGGGTGCTGCTGATAAATTATTGATTTCCGAGGTTTTTGATGCTGTTGAAGAGTTTGAAACCTTGGCTGAAAAGTACGGGACAAAGGTTTTTATTATTTCTACAGAGACAAGAGAGGGAGTACAATTGAGAGACCTTGGTGGGATTGCTGCTATCTTGAGATATGCTATTAGTTAAATTTTAAATGCGGAAGGTTTATATATAACATATGTTTATAACATACATATGGCTTCCAATAACATACAGTTTACAAAGATAGAAATTCAGATAGCTAAATATTTATTCAAACACTATAAAGAAAGATTTAATGCTAGGCAATTAGCCAGAATATTGAATATAAACCATGCTCACACAAATAAATTATGCAATATTTTAGCAGATAAACAATTATTAATAAAAGAGGGAATTGGAAATTCAGTGTATTTCTTTTATAATTATAAGAATGGATTAGCTATAAAATTCATGGAATATATGCTTAGTCTTGAAGAAAAAGAGTTTCCAAAATGGTTAATTATCCTTTTGCACAATTTAAACAAGTTTAAGCCTTACATAAAATTAGGATTAATTTTTGGCTCATCTATCAAAAATAAAGATTTTAATGATGCGGATGTTTTGCTTGTTTACGATAATAATAATTCTAATGAAATTAAAAAGATAAAAGAAGATATACGCAAGTCAGAGTTAATGGACAAACCAATAAGGTATATTGATATTATGGAAAAAGACATATTATTAAACAAAGAAGATAAGATATTTTATAATATTATATCAGAAAATCTAATATTTCACAATCCTGAAAAATATGTTGAGGTAATTAAAAAATGCCGCAAATAGATAATCATCTCAAATGGTGCTTGAAAGATCCAAGAAGACTGGTAAAAACAAAACCCGATTTAGAGTTAGCACAAAAACATCTTAAAAAATCTGAGTATAACTATCGTGTTTTACAAACACTAGAAAAATTAAAGATATATGACTGGGCTTTGAATGTTGGTTTTTACTCGATTTATCATTGCTTTTTAGGAATACTTTCAAAATATGGCTATGTTTCTCAAAACCAGTCATGTACTATAACTATTTTGCTTAAACTGATAGAGGATAAGAGATTATATCTTAATAAAGATCTTATTTTGCAATTTGATACTTTAGATGTTGAAGAAAATCTGGCAAATCCCACTGTAAGGCATAAGAGAGAAATATCAACTTATGGTGTTGAGACAAGTATTGATTTGGACCAATTAAAGAAAATAAAAGAATTAATTTTGAAAGTGCAAAGAGAGACTATTAGAATTTTGAATGAATAAAATAAATAAGATAAAATATCATAACAGAAGATAATTGACTATATCTCTGGTTTTTATTATTTCTACAGAGACAAGAGGGGGTGTACAACTAAGAGACCTTGGCGGGATTGCTGCTATCTTGAGATATGCTATTAGTTAGTTTTTATGATATTTTGAAGAGTTGGAATTAAAGGGGGTTTATTAGATTTGACCATTGGGCAAGATCAGTAGTCCATTCGTGTTGTGACCGTTCTCTCCAAACCTTAAAAGATTCTTTATGATGTTCATCAAATGTTTTTTTATCAACAGTATTAACTTTCATAAAATGCTCAATTAATTTATCCATATCAAGAAATTTTTTTGAAGCTTGAATACCAGCAAAACCAATGTGCTTAATCATATGACAATCATTACATAGTGCTATGAAACCTTTTAGTTTTTGAATGTGTTTTTTGTCATCATATTCCCAAATTTCATGACAATTCAAAGTTCCGTTAATACTGCCACGAGTTTTAAAAATTTGATCTTTACCGTTGGAACCACAGATAGCACATCTATAATTTACATCAGCATAACTCCGCTTTCTAATTTTATCCCATTCTTTCGTTGAGACCTTTGTCCTTAAGTTTGAATACCATGCTGTTGATGGAACTAAATCAATTTCAAGTTTCATAACATAAAGAGAAAACTGTTATATATAAAAAGTTTGTCCCACCCACCATTCTTTTTTAAGAACCAAACAACCTATTAATGGCAATTCATCAGGGTTGAGTTTATCAGCAGATGAATTTTGGCTAATCGTATATATAATTACCAATATTCTTTACCCTTACATCTTTTAATGGATTCATAACTAAATTTCTGTCACTTTTGTCCAATTATAATAAACTTAAGCAAGGTTTAAATACTAAATCATAACTCTATTTTATATGCATCATGAATTAAAAATACTTAATTTAGCTTCTGGGTTTTTCTTATTTGCATCCGGATTATTTGGACCTATCTATGCTGTTTTTGTAGAGGAGATTGGAGGGGGTTTAATAACTGCTGGTTTAGCTTACAGTATTTTTTCAATTGCAGCAGGGGTCTTGACTTTTTTAATAAGCAGATGGGAAGATCATGTTAAGCACAAAGAAAAATTAGTTGTTGCAGGATATCTTCTAGCTAGCATTGGCTTTTTAGGATATTTATTCATTAGAAACCCTTTAGATTTATATATTGTACAGATAATATTTGGAGTTTCCACAGCTGTTAGATTACCTGCGTTTTATGGTGTTTATTCAAGGCATATAGATCATGGAAAATCAACATCTGAATGGGGTGTTTTAGAGTCAATGGCTTGGATAGTCACTGGTGTTTCAGCTATTATAGGTGCATTTTTAGCTAATCTTTATGGTTTTAAAGTTTTATTTTTAATTATGTTTGTCATATCTTTATTCGGGTTTTTTGCTTCTTTATTTTTAAGAAATAATTAGGTTTATATAGTTATGAATTATTATTTTTAGATGAAGAGGACAATATTATTTGTATTATTCTTATTTTTAGTAGTAATATTACTCTCTTTTCTGAACGTAGACTTTTATACTAATATAACTGGAAAAGCTACATCTGATAATTTCATTAGTTCTGTCAAACCAAGCGGAGATATTAATACAAATGCTTTTGACATTTTTGTTAGTACAGATGTTATGGCTAATTGCAGTTATGCCCTTTCTTTAAAGAATGATATTGGCTATAAATATTTTCAACCCATGGAATTTACAGGTGGTTATGAACATAATCAATTGCTAAGAGATTTAAAAGATGGAGAATATACCATTAATATTAAATGCGGTGATGAAAAGAGTATAACTCAAACTAGCAGCTCTAACATTAAGATAGCATTACCTTCTAATTGTGTTGTTTATTGTCAGTACAAGGATGTATGTGATGAAGTTAGTGATGATAGCTGTGGTAATCTATGTAAAAGAGATACAGATGGTGAAGAATGCGGAGAAAATAAGATCTGTAAAGATGGTGTTTGTTTAGAAAAAAGTGAAGAAAAGCCTTTTGTTAGGATTATAGAGGAAGAGCCTGGTGTTGTTAAAGAAGCTGGTTTATTTGATAAATTGGTTTTATGGCTTAAAGAGCTATTTTCATAAGGTCTTGAATTATGGATAAAAATATTAGAAATTGTAAAATGTCTAACTCAAAATTTCTTCAATTTTTGTTATAAATTTATCAGCATCGTCCAAAGCTGTTTTTGCCATCTCTCTTGTGATTGAGGGTGTGGCATCATATTGGGCAGTTTCTCTTTTTGTTTTTGTTTGAATAAGTTTAGTGATTAGTTGCTCACTTAAATCATAAGCTTTGGCTAATTTATGAATATCTTTCGCTTCAAGTTTCTTATCCCTAACAAAATTCTGCTCTAAAACAGCAATTGTTGCAGCATGGCTTTTTGATTTGTAACTTAATCTAGCCAATGCTGATAAACTAGAAGTATACATCGCGTAATAAGAAACAATAATAACCCAGTCGTACATCTCAAAATCAGAGGTTAGATTGAGAAATTTTCTCATTTCCTCTTGTTCTGAAATCTTAAATAATAGGTTAGCAATAGTGAAGTTCTTCCTAGATTTTTTCAAAAATAGTTTCTCAAGCTTTTTATATTCGTCATTTTTTAAAAGCTGTTCTCTTTTCAGATAACTTTCTATTTTTCTTCTCAATATCTCCTTTTTGTCTTTCATGTGGTTATTCTCCAAAACATTTCATGACCATACAAGGAAATTCCATATTCTCTAACCTCTTTTCCCACATTTAATTCATTTGCTTTTAACATCTTCTTTAATTCTTCAATATTTGTGATTAATGGATTTATTTTAAGATTATGTGAATATTGATAGCTTGCGCATTCTTGATCTATTGATTCCCTTAAAGATTTATTCTTTAAATCATTTACTATAAATAATAAGTCTATATCTGATTGTTTTCTAGCTATGCCTTTTGCATAGCTTCCGAATAAGATAATTGAATGTATTTCTGACATAAACTTCTCGGTAAGCTTAGAGATAATATCCTCAATTATTAATTTTATTCTTGGATTTTCCTTATAGACTTCTTCTTTTCTTGTAAGGTCTAATGATTCTAAAAGATGCTTTGTTTTGGGATTTTCCAGATTTAATTTGCATTGCTTTGAATTGCCAATTTTCTCAATATTAAGAATACTCTCTTTTCCCATTTCAATCATATGGTTATATGCAGGTCTGTATCCTATTCTTAGTTGCTTAGAAACTTCTAATATTGTTAATCCCTTATCTAATTCTTTTCTCATTAAGCCAATTATTTTGAGTAGCGTTTTTTGTCTCATTTTAATTATTCATTTAATGAATATTATTATTCACTTTAGTATTTAAACATTTCGTTTTCCAATGTTTCATAACAAATTCGGTTTTTTTATTCTATATGGCGGTCTTATGTTCTAGGCTTATCATGGTTTATTTATTAAGATTATAGAAGAAGAGCCTGGTGTTGTTGAAGAAGCTGGTTTATTTGATAAATTGGTTTTATGGCTCAAAGAGCTATTTTCATAAGGTTTTTATAGTAGTTTTCTAAGATGAGTTTATGGAAGAACATGAAAACAAGGTAGAGGCTGTGTTGTTTACTACAGGGAAGTTTACTAGTCTGGGTGAGATTTCAAAGATGACAGGCATTAACTCAATTGAGCAGATAAAAGAGACCTTAATTAACCTAAGAAAAGAATATTTGGATAGACATTGTGCTTTAGAGGTTGTAGAGCAGGGTGAAAAGTGGAAATTAAATATAAGAAAGGATTATGTTTATTTAACAGAGGGGTTCTTGACTAATTCTGAATTAGACAGACCAACACAGGAAACTTTGGCTGTAATTGCTTATAAGAATCCGGTTTTACAGAGCGAGGTTATAAATATACGGGGGAATAAGGCTTATGATCATGTAAGCATATTAAAAGAGCTTGAATTTATTACAAGTGATAAATCTGGAAGGACTAGATTATTAAAACTAACACAAAAATTCTACGATTATTTTGATATCGTGGAAGATAAACTGAAAGAAAAATTAAAAATTGAAAATGAAACTAAAGATCAATAGCACTATTATTTTATTAATATTTATATTTATCTTGACATTAGCTTTTAGATTGTACTTTACTTTTCAAACTGATAATCTTAATGGAGATGATGCATATTTTCATCTAAGACATATAGAATCTATAACAAAATTTGATTTTGTTTATTATGATGATTTGAGTTATGGCGGGAGATATATTATTTATCCGCCGATATTTCATTTGGTTATGGCTGTTTTAACATTCGGCAACTTGTTTTTATTAAAGTTAATACCCGAGATATTATTAGCTAGTGTGGTATTTATTGTTTTTTTATTAAGCAAGGAGATTACAAAGAATGACAATGTTTCTTTAATAAGTGCTTTATTTTCAGGATTTGTCCCTTTATTTTTAGTTGAAACTGTAAACGGGCTTTCTGTATATTCTTTTGTAATACCTTTGATTCTATTAGCCATCTATAGTTTCATGGATTTAAATAAAAGAATTAGATTATTTTTATTTGTTATTTCTTTATTAGCTTTAGTTCATTTAAGCGCTTTTTTAATGATAATTTCATTAGGGTTTTATTTTTTATTGTTGGTTGGAGAAAACATAAAATTAGACAGATTGGAGAAAGAAGTTATCTTGTTTACGTTAATCATTATTTTCTTATTTAGCTTTATTATTTATAAAAAAGCATTTCTTGAATACGGAATCGGAATAATTTCACAAGGTATCCCTTCTAACCTCGCTTCTGATTACTTTAGGGATATTAATATCTTAGACTTAATTATTGGTGTTGGTATTTTGCCCTTGATTTTTGGTTCATACGGGGTTTTTAGCGGCGTCAGGGAAAAGAATAAAGGATTGCATCTGATTAATGGTTTTATCTTTTCTATCTTTTTGCTGCTTGTCTTTAGACTTATTGAATTTTATATTGGAATAATGTTTTTAGGAATATTTTTAGCCATTACCTCTTCAATTGGATTATTGAGATTAGCAAATTATGTCGAGAACACCAAGATTGCAAAGGTTAAATTGTTATTTTCTTCTGCTTTAATAATTTTAGTTGCGGTATTGATGATAATGCCTGTATCTGGTTTACTTAATAAGAAAGGATTTATTCATGACCAGAGTATTCATGATTTTGAATGGATAAAAGAGAATAGCAAGGAAGATTCTGTTGTTTTAGGCTTGTTAAATGAAGGGCATTTAATTAATAGCCTTGCGAATAGAATAAATGTTATTGACGATAATTTTTTATTAGCAAAAGATCCTGTAAAGAGATTGGAGAATGTTAATTTAATATATAGCACTGGTTCAGAGGCTATAGCTTTGGATTTGATTCATAAGTATAATATTAAATATATCTATTTTTCAGATGATGCCAAAAGAATCTATAATGAATTAAAGTATGTTGGCAATGAGAAATGTTTTAAAAAAGCAAGGAGCAGGGTTTATGAAATTCTCTGTTAAATATAGAATCTTCTTTTTGATATTACTTGGACTCATTGTTCTATTAATACCTATAATATTTAGATATCTTTATCATGATAATTTATTAATTGGAGAGGAATCTTATTATAATTTAAGATTAGCAAGGTTTGTTAATGAAAATCATGTCCTTCCTATTAATGATGAATTGAGTTATGGTGGTAGAACTATTGTTGATGAGGTTGGTTGGATTGTTTTATTAGCTCTAAATCCAGAGGTTATGTCACGTTTACTGCCTGTGCTCTTAGGATTGTTTAGCATTGTATTCTTTTTCTTGATTGCAAAAATGATTGACCAGAGGATTGCAGTTGTGTCAACTATTTTATTTATACTTAGTTCAGGTTTTATGTACCTTTTTAGTGTATCAACTAAATATTCGATGGCAATTTTCCTTGGCCTGTTTGGTTTTTACCTTATATTAAAGAGATCATATTTTTACGGTGTTTTATTTTTATCTTTGGTGTCATTTTTTAGCTTCTTAGGAAGCATTGTATCTTTATTTTTGTTTTTAATACTAAGTCTTTACAAGAAATATAATAAGAAATATTGTTTATTTGGTATATTTTTAAGTTTATTATTTATGATTATTCAGTATGCAAGGTTATATTCTTTAAACTTACCTGGTTTTACATTCTTTTATCTAAGAGAAGAAGGAATTAACTATTTTTTCCAGAATATAATCTCTGATTTTGGAGGGTTGTACGGTTTTGGTTTTGTTACCCTGATATTATCTTTAATCGGCGTTAATGCACTCTGGAAGAAAAAATATAAATTCTTGCTGATTTACATCGCAATATTTATCTTTTTAGTCTTAAATTCATATCTCTCTTTTATTTCTTTTTATTTAACTATTTTTATTTCATTATTGGGAGGATATGGATTTATTATGATTCAGGATTCGAAATGGGAAAGTTCACTTGTTAAAAATATTACCATCTTTATTATTGTTTGCGCGGTGATCTTTTCCAGCGTATCTTATATGGATAGGTTGGTTTCTTTGCAACCTACTAAAGAGATTTATGATGCTATTTATTATCTTGATAGAAAACCAGCAGAGGACGTTGTGTTTTCTTCTTATAAAAGGGGTTTATGGATAAATTATGGTGGTAAGAAGAATGTTATTGACAGCCATTTCTTTTATGCTCCTGATGCAAGAGAAAGATTTAGCGATTCTAATATATTATTTAATACGCAAGATCTTGATATTGCATTTAATCTTATTAATAAATATAATATAAATTATATCTGGGTTGACAAGCTTATGAAGGAAACTATATGGGATAATGAAGAAAAAGGTTTATTATTCTTGCTGAATCATAGTGAGAGGTTTAAAAAGGTATTTGATAATGGCTATGTTGAGATATGGAGGGTTAAAGGATGATTTTAAGTGCTGATTATTTTCTATTAGTAATTTACCTTATTTCTTTGTACTTTTCTGTGTTCTGGTTATTGGTTTTTATAGATGATAAAGAAGTGAAGAAATTAAATGAACTTAAGAAATATCCATTTGTTTCGGTTATTATTCCTGCCTGGAATGAAGAAGAGTGTATAAAAGAAACTATAGATTCTGCCCTGTCTTTAGATTACCCTAAAAATAAGATTGAGATTATCGTTATCGATCATGGAAGTAGCGATAATACTGGAAAAATAATTGATAGTTACAAAGGAATAAATGCCATTCATATCAGCAGAACTAATAAGGATAGAAAAGGCGTTGCTATGAATAAAGGATTAGAGATTGCTAAGGGGGAATTCTTTGTTTCTTTAGATGCAGATTCTGTTGTTGAAAAGGATGCATTGAAGAAGATGCTTCTTTATTTTTATGATGGTGAGGTTGCTGCTGTCCTACCTTTAATGAAGATAAAGAATAAGAAGAAATTTTGGCATAGAGTACAACACTATGAATATACTGTTAATATGTTTTATAAATATTTAATGGGAAGGCTTGATTGCATTCATGTAAGTCCAGGACCGTTTAGCATTTATAGGACAAAGATATTAAGAGAGCTTGGAGGTTATGACTCATATAATCTTACTGAGGATTTGGAATTAACAATGAGACTGCAGAAGAATCATTATAAGGTTGTTCAGGTTACTGATGCAATAGTTTATACCGATGGCATGGATGGTATTAGTGATATGTATAAGCAGAGAAATAGGTGGTATAAGGGTGCTACCTATAATGCCATAAAATACAGAGACATGATGTTTAATAAAAAGTATGGTGATTTCGGTCTTATTAAAGTACCTATGATTATTTTATCTGGATTATTTGCAATCATTATATTTTTAAGAATATTTGATTTACTTATATTAAATGGTTTAAAGAATGTTCTTTATAATTTGAGTCTTATTAACTTTGATATTCCAACTCTAATAAGAAATTTTAGGTTTGATATAAATTTATTTGATTTTGATTATCTTGGTGTGTTTATTTTATTTTCGGTTATTGTTATAAGCATGTTTGTTCTAAAATATTCACATAAATACAGCAATGAGAAGATTTTTAAAGGTGTAATATCAATACCTTCCATAATCTTTTATTTGATTATATACTCATTGTTTTTAGGTGTTGTGTGGTTGGGTATTGGTTTTGATTTGATTAGTGGAAGAATCCAAAAATGGTAGACAGAAAGATAAGCAAAGGTAAGTTTGGAATTGCTTTATTAATTACCTTAGTGATATTTACAATTGGTGTATTGATTGGTTTGTTGATTGAAGAAAAGAGACTAGATTATGTCCAGTCTATAAGCAATAAACAAAATATTGAATATAATAGTTTGCAGACACAATATCTTTACGTTAGTTTGCTGGCAGATGAGAAGAATTGTCCTACAATAATAAATATTTTTAATAAAAATTTGGATGAATTAGGCAGGGCACAAAAGAGATTTGAAGAGTATAATGTTGAGAGTTCCATCACAAGAGCTGATTTTAATAATGCCCTAAGGGAATATTTATTGGCAGAGATTAGATATTGGTTGTTAGCAAAGAAGACTAAGGAGTTGTGCAGTGTTGATACTGATACAATCTTGTATTTTTATATTGGTAAGGAGTCCTGCGTTGATTGCGACTCCCAAGGTTATGTCTTGGATTACTTGAAGAGTGTGTACAAGGATAATCTTTTAATATTTAGCTTTAACATGGAGAATACAAACGAACCAATGGTATTTGTATTGAAAGATACTTATAATATTACTAAATATCCTGCCCTTGTTGTTAATGACATGAAATTTGAGGGTTTAACTTCACAGGAAGATATAATCAAGGAATTGAAATAATGAATTGTGATATCTGCGGAAAGGATAGACCTTTAGTAAGGGCTATTATAGAAGATGTTAGTTTAGATGTTTGCAGCGAGTGTAGCGATTATGGTGATGTTATAAAAGAGAAGAGGTTTGTAGATATTGACAGGAAACCTCGATTTGAAATTCTAGAACTGATTGTCCCTGATTATTCTGAAAGGATAAGGAATAAACGAATGGGTTTGGGTTTAACACAAAAGGAGTTGAGTTTAAAGATAAATGAGAAGGAGAGTATTATTAATTCCATAGAAAATGGAAGATTAGAACCAGAACTTAAATTAGCTAGAAAATTGGAAAGGTGTTTGGGTTTAAAGTTGGTTGTTGTGCATGAAAATGATTCTTCTAATAGAGTTAATATAAAGGATAAGAATTTAACTATTGGCGATTTGATTAAATTGAAAGATGAATAAAAAAGAATTAGCCTTAAGATTGTCTAAGCTGAAGAGATTAGAGAAATATGATTTGGAGTTAGAGCAATATCAGACAGAGTCTGAATTAGCTGCCGATTTGTTATGGAATATCAATCTGCAAGATTCTATTAAAGGAAAGATTATTGCTGATCTTGGCTGCGGCAACGGCATATTTGGAGTGGGTTGCTTGTTATTAAAAGCAAAATCTGTTTATTTCGTTGATAAGGATAATTTAGATATAGCAAGAGATAATTGCAATGGTTTTAAGAATGCTAAATTTGTTAGTTGCGACATTTCTGAATTTGATAAGAATGTTGATGTTGTTATCATGAATCCCCCTTTTGGTGTTCAGAAAAGAAAAGCTGATAAGGTTTTTTTAGAAACTGCAATGAAAATCAGCAAGAAGATTTACAGCATACATAAGATTGAAAGCAAGAATTTTATTGAAAAATTATGCAAAGAGAATAATTTTACAGTTAAGTATCTTATGAAATTCAAGTTTCCTTTAAGAAAAAGTTATAAGTTTCATAAAAAAGAAAGATATTATGTTGATGTTGGGTTGTGGTGTATAGAAAAGCTTAAATAATCTCTTCAATTTAATATCTTATGTCAAAAAAGGGTTTTAGTCTTGTTATGATTATTGCAATTCTTGTAGTTGCTTCTGTAGGCATATTAGTCTTATCTCCTGATGATTGGTTTAGTGCTTTAAGCGGAAAATCAACAAGTGATACTGTAATTATTGAAGATATTAATTCAAGTTCTGGAGGAACCACTACTGCTGTAAGTGTTTTATTAAATGTTAAAACTAAAATGGATAGCAAATGCACTTATGCTAAGAGTTCTAGTGAGAGCATAAAATTAGGATGGAAGGATTTTGCTAATACAGGAGAAAAAGAGCATTCTACACCTATTTATCTGGATTTAGGACAGAATTCTTATGAGTTAAGATGCTACAGGTTAAGCAACAACAGGTATCAAAAGAGAAATTGGAATCTTAGAAGGGATAGTTTGCCTAGCATCAAATGCAAGGAATATCTGGAAACTGGAAAGAGTTATTTTGAGTATGGTTATGTTGAGGAAGAGACTAGGACTGTATCAAATTTTTACTATGATCATTGTACGACTAATAAAAAGAATAATCAAAATGACTTGACTGAGGTAATGGAATACTATTGTGAAAATGGCAAGATAGCATATGAATATTATGAATGTCCTGACTTATGCAGAAGCGGGGCATGCCAAACACCTCCAAAAGCTTAAATTCTGGATTTAGTAAGTTTTATATATTTAATTTAATCTCATTTAGTTATGAGAAAAGGGCAACATGAAGGCAAGGGTGTAGCAATACTGGTTTTAATAATTGGTTTGTTTATGGTTTTATATATTTTATTTTTACCTCCTGAACAAAGGCAAGAATTATTGGGAGAAGATAATGGCATTGGTGTTAGCCAAAGCGGAGCTAAAACTTTGTTATTGGAATCCCCTGGTTTGGTTTCAAGTGCAAAGGAATTTAAGACTAAGCACGAGATTAGCTCTGTTAATGTGTTTATGAAGATAGAACCTGAATTGGTTCCATTAGCTTCCAAATTAGGAGTTAAAAGAAGCTTGTTTAAGAAGTCTTTTCAAAGTTTAAGTTTTAGCATTGATGACTTGTCTGATTTGGATAAGGCTAGCTTGTCTTTTTCTGCTACTGATGTAAAAGGAGAGCTGCAGATTGAATTGAATGGAATTAAGTTTTATGAAGGTGAAGTAAACGGAGCTAAAATTATTGAAATACCAAAAGGTTTGTTAAGAAGCAGCAATAAATTGGTATTTATGGTTGATTCTCCCGGTATTGCTTTCTGGAGCACTCATCATTATACATTAAATATTATTGCTTTAAAGGAAGAATTTGAGAGAATAAATTCTAGGGAAAGGAGATTATTCAATATCGGTGAAAGTGAAAAAGATAATATGAATGATGCTGAATTAAATTATTTCCTATATTGCAATTCTCTAGAGGGAGATACTAGTTTGTTAAAGATTTATTTAAATAAGAACGAATTATTCTTTGGATTAATAAGATGCGCAGGTACAAGCATGAGCACTGAGATTGATCCTAAAGATTTGAACTCCGGAAGCAATGAATTATTATTTGTGATTGACAAGGGTGATTTCTTGCTTAGCAATATAAAAGTTGAAACTGGTTCTAAAGAGAGTAAATCATTTGAATATAGGTTTAGTTTGGACAGCGATGAATTCCAGGATGTTCAAGATGATATTAAAAATGTTATCTTGAAGCTTGAACTAGACAAGAACAATAAATCTAAAAGGGCAACAATATTTATCAATGGAAATGAGGTTATTTTAAATACAAATAGCAATGAATTTAAAAAAGATATTTCTTCTTTTGTTGAGGAAGGAGACAACCTAATAAAGATTGTTCCTGGAATTGAGTTTAATGTTAATATTTTAAAGGTAAGCTTAGAATAAAAGAGGATTTAATGGTTGATAAGAGAAAGATATTTCCAACATATTATAAAGCTAAGGAAGCTCCTGGAAAAGTTATAGAGAAGGTTGCATCTGCTGATGTTGGTGCTGCTGCAAGAAAAGGTGCTTCTGGCGCTGCTTCTATTTTAAGATATCCTTATGAGGTTGCTCGTGGGAAAGGTGTTGTATTAAAGACCATCTGGAGCATATTAAAATTTATTCTTATAAGCGCTATTGGTATAATTATTATTGTTGGCGGCATACTTGGTGGATTATTTGCTTATAATTATTTTTATAGGGCTGGTGAAGGTGCTTCTATATTAAAGCATGCTGGTGTTGGTCTAGAGGAGACTGGTGTTGCAGGTGCTGCAAAATTAGGGGTTCTTGATATATTTAAAGTGGCATTAAATCCTGAGAAAGCGGGTGCTATATATGGATTTCAATCAGAGATAGAGGACAATGCTGATAAAAAAGAATTGGGTGTTAAGATAACTACTCTGGAGCAGGTTGGTGGTCGAGCATTTAGCGGGAATGATGTTATTATAAGGGGAGTTATAACTGCTCAAAGTTTAACAAGCGAATTAACCTCAAGTGTTAGATGTGAGATGGATGGTTATAAAGGGGATGTTAAAGTCGAAATTTCTGGCACTGGAGGAGATAGTATGAAGGTATACAAAGATGTGCCACAGACATTTACAGCTACATGCATTTTTCCAAACGGTGTTACTGTTGATGATTTATCCAAGATAAAGATTACAGGTATAGCTAAGATGTATGTTGCTTATGATTTTACAACAAAGGCCATGCATAACACTTATTTCTTAAGTAAAAAAAGCGCTGATTCTCTTATATCAAAGGGTGTTGATCCTTTTGTTTATTACAAAGTTAGCGATCCTTTATTAAAAAGTGATAGAACTGTAAGGTCTGTGACTACACAAGGGCCTATAAATTTGGGAATTGGAACATTTGATAGCCAGCCATTTTCTGAGAATATTCCATATTATCTTGGTGTTACATTAACTAATAATGATGATTGGTTTGGAAATTTAAAGGAATTAAAGGGTGTATTGTTATATATGCCTCCTAATATTAATGTTGCGGGTGAAGGTAATATTCGGGGAGATTGTGATTTTTATCCTACAGGTGATCATGATAATGATGGTTTTAAGGTTTATAGTCTTAATAGTGATAAGTTAGAACAGGCTAACAAGGATTGCAGTAAAAAGGCATTGAGTGAACAATTAATTAATGAAGAACAATGTTTAAATTTGTTCAAAAATAATCTTAATTACATGTGCAAGTTTGTTATTGCTGAAGGCTTGGAAGATGATAATATATTTAAGGATATTATGAGGGTTGAATCTAGTTATGTATATGAAACAAGCAGAAGTGTTGCTGTTGATGTTTATAATCTTCCTAGTGCATAGAAAGGTATTTAAAAAGATAACATAACTTATAAATAATGAGAAAAGAGCAATTAATTATATTTTTATTGGTATCTTTGGTAATAGTAAGCGGTATTGAAGGTTGTGAAGCTATAAGCTTTGGTAAAACTTCCAGCGGTGGTTATGACAAAGAAGGTTTAAGGATGAATTTTATTGATGGTATTACTCCCCAAGCTGCTGATGAACTAACTGATTTTAGCCAGTTTCAGGTTGGTGTTGCTTTGAGGAACAGCATGTTGAATGATGTTGATGGTGAATTATGTGTTTATGATTCTTTATCTGATAGGTATGGTGGAATTCCTTCTAATGAATGCAGAAGTATTTCTTTAGTAGCTGCTGAGAATATAGATGGAAAAATAACTCCTGCTGCTGAAGAAAATTTTATATTTCCAGGTGATGTAAATAGCTATTCTTATACTAATTTGCAAAAAGACATATCACAAACTACAGTTATATCAGCTATCTTAAAATATAATGTAGAAGCTGTTGCAGATACACAATTATGCTTAAAAAGGGATGCTAAGGTCAAGGCTTCCTGTGTTGATAATGAGGTTATAACTAAATTAAATGTTAATCCATCTCCTGTTGTTGTCAGCAAGATTGAAAAGAATGTATTATATGGGGGAGGAGGCAATGTTGGTGTGAACCTTAATATTTATCTAAAGAAGATTGATGATGGAGAGGTTATTTCAAAAGATGCTTTGTTTAATCCAAGTGAAGAATCTAAAAGCGAGATTGATTATGCTGTAGGGTTTGTAGGAGGTCAAATATTTGAATGTACTCCTGCGGGGAGGATAATCTTTGAAGGAAGCGAAAAGATTATAAGGTGCAGAGCTACGGTAAATATACAGCAAGATTATATAAATGACCCGTTTGCTGTTGTGTTAAGATATGGTTTTAGGAAGGTCATAACTACAGGTGCAATAAATGTCAGGAAAGAGGCAATATGAATAGAAAATTAATAATATTGTTGCTGATAGGATTTATTTTTATTAGCGGTATACAGGGTTGTGAGAAAAAACAGGGTGTGAAAGAAGGTTATCTTGGCGGGACTGATGGATTGGGATTAAATTTCGCAGAAGGTGAACCACCTGAAAGTGTTTTGGATGCTAATACAGACCCTTTTATTATAACATTATTATTAAAGAATAAAGGAGAATATGATATTCCTGAGAGTGGTGTCATTGTTACATTAACTGGTATAAATAAAGATGCTTTCCAGATTGGTGATTTGACTAAGAGAAACGAGGATCCTATTTCTAAATCAGGCATAGAACAAGGAAAGGTTGTTACTGGCGGACAGGATGAGATAAGTTATGATGCTAAGTATAGGGATGATTTACCTACTGATTTTATACAGACAATTGGCGCAAATGTTTGTTATAGGTATAGCACTGGAGCATTGGCAAAATTATGTTTGAGAAAAGGAGCAAGCGAAAGGGCAAGAGATAATGATGTTTGTATTATTTATGAAGATAAAGGTATAAGTAATTCAGGTGCGCCTGTTCAGATTATGACTTTAAGCGAGAGACCTGCTGGAACTAATAAAGTAAGGGTAATATTTGAGATTGAGAATAAAGGCAAAGGTGTTTCTTATTTGAAGGATACATTTAGTGGAAGCGCTTGCTTGGAATCAGGCAATAGGGATAATGAGAATAAGGTTAATGTTTTGGTTAGCAGTGATGATGATGTTACAATAACCTGCAATAAGTTAAATGATAATGCAGAAGGCGAGGTAAGATTAGTTGAGAATAAAGTTATATTAAGCTGTGACATTGATACAAGCAGATTGCAGGATACAACTTTTATATCACCTCTAAAGATTAATTTGGATTACATGTACAAAGACTTTATTTCAAAGCAGATTAAGATTGAGAATGCTGTTGTATAAAATGAGAAAAATGAAATATTTTGATGATGGCGGACCACATGCTTGATAATAATTAGATAGTTTTATTAAGCTTAGATTTTTATTTATTTTTATGATTTTTGGTGATTTACATATACATTCTAGATTTAGCAGAGCATGCTCTACTGCTATAACCTTGGATAACCTTGAGAAATATGCCAGAATAAAAGGCTTGAATTTATTGGGAACTGCTGATTTTACACATCCAAAATGGATTAATGAAATAAATGAAAACTTGAAAGAGGATGAAAATGGCATTTTATGGAGCAAGAACAAATTTCCATTTATTTGGCAGACAGAAGTAAGCTTGATGTATTCTCAGGATAAGAGGGGAAGAAGTGTGCATTATGTTCTTTTATCCCCTAACAAAGATGTTACTAACAAGATTGTTGATGCTCTAGGAAAAAGATGGAGATTAGATTATGACGGAAGGCCTATTTTTGGAGTTAATTCCATAGAATTTTTAGAATTGCTGAAAGGGATTGATGATAAGATAGAGATGATGCCTGCGCATTGCATGACAAGTTTTTTTGGCATATATGGAAGCAAGTCTGGATTTGATTCTTTAAAAGAATGTTTTCAAGAAAAGGTACATCATATTCATGCTGTTGAGACAGGGATGAGTGCTGATCCTGCCATGTTATGGAGGTTAAAAGAGGATGTTAATCTGGTGAGCTTTTCAGATGCACATAGCTTTCATCCATTTAGAATTGGAAGAGAAGCAACAATTTTTGATTTTAAAGAATTAAGTTATAATAATATAATAAAAGCGATTAGAACTGGAGATGGTTTAAAAGGCACTATTGAAACTTCTCCGAGTTATGGAAAATATCATATTGACGGGCATAGGAATTGTGATTTCTCTTGTGATTATAAGGAGAGTAAAAGATTAAATAAGATTTGTCCCAAATGTGGAAATGAATTGACTATCGGTGTTGAATACAGGGTTGAGGAATTATCAAAAGAAAAGATGGGATACAAACCTAAAGATGCTAAATCTTATTATGAATTAATTCCATTGCAGGAGTTGATTGGAGCTGTTTATGGTGTGAAATTATTGAGTTCTAAGAAGGTCATGGATATTTATAATAAATTAATCCTTCTTTTTAATAATGAGTTAAATATTTTAATGAATGTTAGCGAGAATGATTTATTGAAAGTTTTAGATAAAAGATTAGTTAGTGTTATAATGAATAATAGAATCGGAAATTTAAGGATTAAACCTGGATTTGACGGGGTTTATGGGCAGATTATATTAAATGATAATGAACTGGTTGTTAAACAGAAATCTCTTGGTGAGTTTTAACCAATATAATTCGTATATTCCTTTTTAAATACCTTTTTTCGCTTTGCTAAATCAAGTGTTTCATTCCTTAGTTTTAGTTCACTTTCCAATTCTTTTATTTCTTTATCAAGCTCTTTAAGATTTAGGTTAAGCTTTAGTTTTTTGTTCAGATGCTTGAGGATTTCTCTTGCGCCGTTTATTCCAATATAAGCTGGATGACCAAATGTTTCTGCTAAGATTGCTACACCTGGAACTTTTCTTTCTTTTGCTAATCCTAATAATAAACCAGAAACCCCCATTATCGGGCCTATTGTTCCGTATAATTCATCTTTTATTTGTATGTCCTTATATTTATTAATTATTCTTAGATCTGTTCCTGTGCAATATAGCTTTGGATCTTTAGGGATTTCATTTATTCCTACACCTCCTAAAGTTATTATCTCTTTTAGCTTCTTATGCTTTAATAAATCAAGCAGGTTATTACAAAACTCATAACATGAATTTTCATCTATTGGCTGCACATCACCAGAGATGAAGATTAATTCATTTGATTTTACTTTTTTATAGTATATCTCTATTTTCGGCAGATCTATTGTGTTTTTTTCATTGACAAATACACAGTGAGGAAATCTATCTGATTTTATTTCATATATCTTCTTGGCATTAATCTTATCTATTATGAAGTCTACACTTATCTTTCCAACATTTCCTATTCCAGGCAATCCTTCAAGAACTATTGCATTCTTAATATTTAGGCTATTGATCTGCTTCGTGTACCATTTCATTGTATTTTCTCCTATATTCTCCGTATTTATCTAATAAACTGTATTTTGGAGGCCTAGCTGTCAATGTATTTTTATTACAGTTAGGACATTGCTGTTTTAATGTATATATCTTGCACACTTGACATTTAAATATCTTATTAACCATCTTTTTGGAATTCGCCGGTTCCACCCAGCTTTGTTATTTCCTTTATTATCTTATCCACTATATTTTTTAATATATTCTCTGCAGTTTTATAATCTGTTGAAGTAACTTCAACCCTATATTTTGGGGCGCTGGTATATCTTATTTTTATATTTTTATCCTCTGCTGTTGATAATAATGCTTTTTTTATGTTTTCTATACCATTTGGCTTAAAATCCATTAAAGTTAAACTACCCGAGATTTTTAATTCCTGGGGCTTTATTTTTTCTTTTACTATTTCTGTTATTATTTCTAATGTTTTCTTAGGTATTTCTATTTCAGGTGCTTTATCTTTGGATATATCCTGGAAGAATTGATTTAATGAGCCGTACTGTTCCAGTATGTTATATCCAACCTCTTTATACATTTCTTGTAATGTTTTCTTTAGTTTAAGACCCGTCAGTTTTAGCAGTTTTTCTGATTTTTCTTCCTGTTTTATTTCTGTTAGTTTGTTTACTTTTACTGATGTTGTCACTCTTCTTAATGATAAATCAATATGACCTTTTTCTTTGTCCACTTTTAGAACCTTGCATATAATTTTTTTCCCTTCTTTAACGAAGTCTGACAATGTTCTTATTCTTCCTGGAGATATTTCCGATATATGAATCAAGCCTTCTTTATCAGTATATTCATCAAGGTTAACAAATACAGAATGAGGAAGTATTTTTTTAACAGTACACAATAATATTTCGCCTTCTTGCGGAAAACCTTTTTTCTTATACATTATTCTAGTAATTCAAGGACTCTTGCATTTACCTTTGTTTTTCCCCCGGTAGGTTCTGCAAGGATTTCATTACATACAAGACAGTTTATTTTTGTGGATGCTTTTTCAAAGATGTTTTGTTCGTTCTTGCATTTATCACATCTTACTTTTATAAATCTGCTTTTTGTTTCTTTTATCATTGTATTTCTATCTTCTTTGCCCTGAAACCAACACTTTGCTGCGTTGCCTTTTTACATACAGGGCATGTGTATTTTAAGGTTGTCTTTTTTGATATCTTGGCTCCTGTTCTTTTAAATTTCGAGATTGCGGGTTTTGAACCCCATTTTCCTAGGTTTCCATAACCTTTACCTAGACCTCTTTTTCTTGCTCTCTGAATTGAGCCATGTGATAGTGAACCTCTTTTACCAGAGCTTTTATACTGTTCTATCTTGTGTTCTGTGGTTTTATTACAGTGCTTACAATATCTTTTGGTTGTTTTTGGCAGTTTCATGTTCTTTTTGATTTAACAAGGGTTTATTAAGGTTTCCTTAAAAGTTTTATAAATATTGTTGTTTCTTGGAGTTAAATCTCTTCAGCTCTTTTATTCTTAAGCAATATTTCAGAGACCCTTTTGGGTAGGTTTGCAACCTCTTCAGTTTCAAACGGACCATATGTCTTTAGATCATCTCCTATGAATTGTGGCACTGACTCTAAAAATTTTATTAGTTTTAATTCATCCTTATTTGATTCTTCTTTTAATTCTGGTATCTTTCCTGATAGTATGTTATTCAAGATGTTTTCCCTGTATGTGTTTAATTTATTAACCAGATCAAAATATAATTTTTTTTCTTCAAAAGTCATTGAGGAAGAATCCTGAGGGTAGTTTGTTCTTGATGCTGTCAATGCTAATTGTATCAGTTTTGTTTCTCTTCTTTCATATAATTCACTTATTATTTTTTGAATATTTTCTATTTGTTTCTTTGTCTTTATTATATTTTCAGAGGCAAAGATGCTGTCTTTTGATTCTGATGACAAAAGTGTTTTTTTTCTTTCCGTCATATACCTTACAACATCATTAAAGAAGTTTTCTTCCAGTTGCTGCAAATCATTCTTGAATTTTTCTTTTCTTAGAGTTTCATATACTGTTTCATAGGTAATTATCTTATCTGTCATAGGTTTAGCAAGAATGTATCGTTTTTAAAGATTTTGCTACTCTAATTACAAGTTCACAGTTGATAGAACGTTTTTTCCAAAGAGTTTTCCTATTTCCCCCCTTTTACTTTCTTCTTCTGTAAATCTTTGGGTATCGTCTGTTCCTTGGTTATAAACTAGCAATGGAACTGGATCTGCTGAATGCACTTTTAACTGGCAAGGCGTTGAATGATCTGCTGTTACAACTAATGTGGGATTTATCTTTCTTATGAATTTAAAGAACTCATTGTCTATAATCTCAATCATTTTTGCCTTGTCTTTCGGCTGATTATCATGTCCTGGTATGTCTGTTTCTTTGAAATGAATATAATAATTCTTATATTTAGCTTCTTTTATATGTTCTATTGATGCCTTTATCTCTTCATCAAGACAGCTGTATATGTGCTTATAAACATCATTAGACTTTAATTCAGGGTAATTTACTTGTAGTATATCCATGCCTGCTAATTTTGATATTCCTATCTCCAAAGGCATTCCAGCTACAGCTGCCCAGTTCTCCTTTTTTGGCAGTTCAGGCATTTTTATACCAGCATCCCTTGTTATTATCACATTTGCAGGAAGAAGTCTATTTTTAGTTCTTTTCTGATTTATTGGATGATTTTTCAAGATATTATAACTTTGTCTTACAAATTCATTAACTAATTTAGCTGAGAATTTTGTTTTTTGCGAAACATCCAATGGTTTAGATTCCTTTAACAAAGGTCTTGCATTTCGTACTGCTTCTCCAATGCGATTTTTTATTATATATGCGGGATCTACATTTGTTATATTATCTGAGAATTGCCCCCTTATTACTAAAACCCCCCTATGTTGTATTGTATTTTTAAATATAAAATGCTGTCCGATGTTTACATGCTTGTTTATAGCTGATGTTAACTCTGTTGCTTCTTTAGTTGTTAGTGTTCTGCCTGCTCTTCTATCAACTAATTTTTTATCTATTAATGTACTAAAATTTGTTCTTAAACAGAGATCTCCATTTCTAATATCCATTCCTGCACCTATTGCTTCTAGTGGGCCTCTGCCAGTATAATATTTGTAAGGATCATACCCAAGCATTGCAAGAACTGCCGTGTCTGATTCTGGGGCTACCTTGTCTTTTATAGTTTGAACATAACCTGTTTTTCCGTTGCTTGTCAGATAATCTAGATTCTTTGTTTTCGCATATTCTAATGGTGTCTTATTGTCTAGAACTTCACAAGGTCTATCTGCAACACCATCCATTATTACAAAGATGTTCATAGAAAGTATTTTATATTATAGGTTTATAAAGGTTTTTATGGAGCCAGAAGATTTCATTGTTGAGGAAGTAATTAAACTAAAGGAATGCAATGGAAATTATCTGTATGTTAAGGTTAAGAAAAGAAATTGGAATACTATTGATTTAATTAACTTGATTTCTCGTAAATTAAATATCAGAAGAAGGGATATTGGATTTGCAGGCATAAAGGACAAAAATGCCATAACCACACAGTATATTTCTATTAATAATTGCAGTGCTGAAAGTTTGAATAAATTAAAGATAAAGGATGTTGAATTAACTCCTTTATTTCGCGGTGATAAACCTATTAGAATGGGTGGTTTAATCGGGAATAAGTTTAGAATAAATCTTGGATTTAAAGCAAAGAGGATAGATTTTATTGAAAATTATTTTGGGGAGCAGAGATTCAGCAAAAATAATATAGAGATTGCTAAATCTATACTTCGGAAGGATTTTAAAAGGGCTTGTGAATTAATGAATAATAAGGATGTTGATAATTATTTAAATTTAAACAAGAATGATTTTATAGGCGGTTTGAAGAAAGTTGACAGGACATTGTTAGGATTGATTGCTGGTTCTTATCAGAGTTATTTATTTAATAGGTATGTTTGTAATTATCTTAAGAGTTTTAAGGATTCTTATCTTCATAATGGGTATGTTTTTGTTAGAAAAATAAAAAGAAGCAAGGAGATTAATCTATTATCTTTTGATAATTATGATGATTATCTAGTTTATTTAAAAGAAGATGGTTTAGATGAGAATGATTTGATTGTCAGAAGCATACCTGATGTCTTATTTTTAGGTAATAAAAGAAAACTATTTGTTAAAGTCAGTGATTTTAAGGTTAAAGGCAATGCTGTTGAGTTTAGTCTACCAAAGGGAAGTTATGCTACGGTTGTTATTAGCAAATTAGAAAGTTATTTAAATTTTAAATAAAGAAAAGAATCATGACAAAAGAGGTTGATGAGTTTAGCAGCCTATTAAATCAGGGCATTTTTTATATAGAGAAAGGTAATTTTGATAAGGCTATCTTGTTATATTCCAAGATAAGAAGCAGTTTTGAAAGATTGCCAAAGATGAGAAAGACAGAAGAATTAACGAAGAAAGTTAATGTATTTTATGAAGAGTTAAGTTTATACTTGGAATTGAACGAAGCAAATATCTTGGCTAATGAAGGCAAGTTAGAAAAACTAAAGGAAATGCTTGATCATATTTATGATTTAGAGATTGAATTGAATGAGGTTAGAAGCGCTTCTCCTTTATTGAAGACTGCTGAACTTATGAGAAAGGATTATCTTAATTTTTATAAAGTTAAAGGTGCAAGTAAGAAGTTTAATGAGACTTATAATCTTATTGGGGAATTGATTAAGAAGAGAAAGTGGAACAGTGTATTTAGGGAGTATGCACACATCTTATTCTTGTACAATCAGATAATAAGGGTTGATGAGTCTAAGAAGGAGATTTTATATGGTAAATTGAATAATTTATTAAGGGATATTAATGTGTATAAATCGATGCATGATTCTTATAATAAAGTTAAGGAGCGTAAGAAAGAGCCTGTCAAGATTGTAGCTAAAGAAGATAAGAAATTAAATGAAAGAGAGGGTAAAAAATTAAATGTTAAACAAAAGATGGTTGATGAAAAAAAGGTTTTTAAGGATCTAAGAAAGGCTATTGAAGAAGGGGATATTGAAGAAGCTGTAGAATTGCTAAATAAATAACATAATTACAATTCCAATTATCAGAAATGCAAGTTCAATTAGGGATTTTCTAATATTTGTTGTTTTTTTTAATTCAGGTATTAGATCAGAAGCTGCGATATATATAAATCCTCCAGCTGTTATCGGAATTACATATTGGATATATGCATATTCTCTTATGAAATAACCTATTAAAGCACCAATGACTGCTGTAAGTGCAAAAAGAAAGTTGTAAAGCAATGCTTTAAATCTACTCATTCCGCTGTAGACTAGAATTCCAAAGTCTCCTATCTCCTGCGGAATCTCATGGAATAAAACTGCAATGGTTGTTGCAATACCAACTTCAAGGTTTATGATGTATGAGGATGCAATAATCAAACCGTCTATGAAATTATGCACACCATCTCCAATCAGGTTTAGATATGCAAAAGTATGGACTCTGCATTTTTCAGTGTGACAGTGTCTCCAGAAAAGAAATTTTTCCAGTATAAAAAATACCAGTATTCCAATTAATGGATAAATCCATATATTTTTAACTCCTAATTCTGCTGATTCAGGCAATAAGTGCAGGAAAGCCCCCCCTAACATTGCTCCAGATGCCAAACTTATTAGTGCTGTAAGAATTTTTTTTAATATCTTTTCTTTAAAATAGATGAATATTATCCCAATTAAAGAAGCTAGACTTACCGCAATTACTGATATCAATATCCAGATTAGCATATTTACACTAAATTTTATGAGATTATAAGGTTTTTGCTGTGATAAGAAACTTATTTAAAGAACTAGTTTTATTTTATTATATGGTAAAAAAGACAAAAATCTATGAAGAAATTCTAATTGTTGCGAAG
>Ga0209541_10001613_pt1 | contig 44380 bp, 46 predicted proteins | sample RifCSPlowO2_01_FD_184027 | JGI IMG/M metagenome (GOLD analysis project Ga0209541, IMG submission 184027) | Groundwater microbial communities from Rifle, Colorado - Rifle CSP2_plank lowO2_0.1 (SPAdes) (version 2) | ecosystem: Environmental > Aquatic > Deep subsurface > Groundwater | place...
TGGATAAAATCCTAGGGCTGCCTTAACTTCTTTAAATTTGGAAGCAAGTTCAAGTGTATTTATATTTCTTTTTCTCTCAGTTCCGTTATTTACGATGATTCCAACTCCGGATTTTCTTGCTCTCTCCACAATATTTTCAGCTTTATCTTTGCACATATCAACATGGCAGTGCACATCTATGAAGACCATGATTGGAATCAGGATTTATACCTTTTATTATCTATAGTTCTCTCTTGTTTTATATATTTGTTAAAATAATCGCGCAGTGCTTTTTTAGCTCTCTTAGCATCTTTCCCGTGCCAGTTGCTAGTGTTGGCGAGGATGTAGCCTATTTGATAACAAAGCCCTTTTGTCCCAAACTCTCTAATAACTTCTGGAATATTCTCTGCATACTTTGTTGCATATTGATCAGGGCAACTTTCTCTCACAATTCTAATTGCCTTGTCAACATTCATTGTTTCTAGAGCGCCAATTTTTTCTCTTGTCATAAGAATTGTCCTAAAACATTATATTTAATAGTTTTGATTCAAGAGATATTAATCTTACTTCGCCTTCACACTAACTTTGCTAAGAGGTGTAAATTCATTCCATGCAGTTTCAAACATCTGCTCCAGTGCGCCGGCGAAAAATTCAGTCGAGAGCCAGACAGCTATATCATAATTTGGATGCACAGATTTATCGTCTAGAAGCATAAACATAAGCTCCTTAGAATCAATAACAGCAAATCTTCCATTCACTCTTTGCTTTGACGAATCTCTTACTTCAGCTATTCTTGAGAGTTCTTTTGCAATTTTGTAATTTTGAGCTACAATCGGCGCAGCAACTTTTATTGAAACTCCTCTTTTCTTTGCCTTTTCAAGAATAGGCATTAAAACCTCGAGTTTTCTGTTAAGTCCGTCAGCAGTTGTAACAATTGTTATTGTTTTTTCAGCGCTCCTTGCAAGCATGTCAAGATGATTGTACATGTTCTGTCTTCCTCTCACGCTTCCAGAGAGGTCAGAAGGCTCAACAAACTTAACACCATTGGTGAATAACGAAGTTAATTCATCAAGAACCTCATCACCCTTAAGCTGCTCAAGTCTTTTGCTCTTCTCATGTGCATTTACAATAAGATTTTTTTTAACTCTCTCAACAACTTCTTCAGGTTTTAAGGCAACAAACTTGATTGGCTTTCCTATTTTCATCAAAATAAATCCTTTTTTCTCCAAAGACTCAAGAATATCATAGGTTCTTGACCTTGGAACATCAGAAATATTGCTTAATTCGCCAGCTGTAGAAACTCCTCTTGATAACAAAGCAGTCCAGATTCTGGCTTCATAGAGATTTAGGTCGAAAATTTTCCTCAACCTGCTTAGAAATTCTTCTTTGATTATCATTTATCCTCTTTTATCAGATTCTATTTAACATTTTAAACCTTTCTACTATTTAAACCTTTTCAGTTTTGCACTTCTTTAGAATTACGAAAAAAAGATGCTTAATTTTTTGTCTTTTATAGCAAACTCAATTTCTTTTCCATTCATCTTGCCGTCGACAAACTCAATTTTGTTGCTGTTTGTTCTCTCCAGTAAGAAGTGAATATTTTTGCTTAAAATTTTCTTGAAATCTTCATCAGTTTTTACATTTAAGTTAATTATATCTCCCTTTTTAAGACCAGCATTCTTTCTTTCAGCCTGAACCTTGCGCGCAAACTCCCTTGCAAATCCCTCTGCCTTAAGTTCAGGAGTTAATTTTGTATCAAGTTCAACTGTAATGGGAGAATTTTCTTTATTGTTTTTTAGTACAACTTCTTTTACATTGAGCTGCCTTTTTATCACTTCAGTCATATCTTTTGTTACACTAATTGGAGCTTTGATTTTTGCTTTTGCAAGAGGCCATCGCAGCCCAATTTTTGCACTATCTCTTTCAGACAGACCAAGTTCAATTATTTTTAAGATTTTATCAAACTCTTTTTCAAGTTTTTCATTTATTTTCTTCTCTTCAACTTTTGGCCAGTCAGATAAATGGATAGATTCTTCTTCTACAAACTCTTTCTTTCTCCATTCCTGCCACATCTTCTCAGAAAGAAGAGGCATAATCGGAGCATATAATTTGATTATTCCGATTCTTATATGATTGAGAACATCAAACGTCTCTTCGCTTCTTTCTCTTATCATTTGTATATATGTTCTGCTCAAATCATTTAATACAAAATTTTCTAGCTTTTGGACAACTTCTGGTAATTTGTAATTTCCATAGCTTTCATTAATCTCTTTTATGAGCGAGTTGAACTTTGATTCAATCCATCTGTCTTCAATGCTTGTTTTTTGTTTTGCGCCTTGTATCTGGCTTACAAAATTGTCTATATTGCCGATTGTTGCTATAATTTTCTGCAGTTCAGCAAGTTCTTCCTCATCATATGAGAAATTCTCTCCCTTTGAGAACTTTGCAAAATAATATCTCATATAATCTCTCCCGTACTCTTCTATAATCTCTGCAGGAGTGATTATGTTTCCGAGAGATTTTGACATTTTTTTCTTTCCCAAATCAAGAACCATACCATGAACAACAATGCTCTCAAAAGGCTTCTTGCCAAACGTTATCTCTGAAAGAATCATCTGCGAGTTCCACCATCCTCTAAACTGGTCCGACCCTTCTATATTCAAATCAGCAGGCCAAAACTTTTTGAACAATTTTTCGTCTCTTGGATATCCGAGTGCCGCCCAGCTTGAGACCCCAGAATCAAACCATACATCAAGAACTTCAGGAACTCTCTTTAGTTTTTTCCCAGAATGAGGCGATTTAATCTCTATTTCATCAATCCCGGGCTTGTGCAAATCAATTTTCTTTTTTCCCGATAATTTCTTTAGCTCGTCAACGCTCCCTATAACTATCTTTTCTCCTGTTTTTTTATCATACCATATTGGAAGCGGAGTTCCCCAATATCTTTGTCTTGAGACTGGCCAGTCACCTATTCCCTCAAGCCATGCTTTCATTCTTAATTTAGCCCAGTTAGGAACCCACATAGTTTTATCATTTTCTGCAATAAGTTTTTTTTGTATTTCTGATATTTTCAGGAACCATTGCGGCTGGGATATCATCAATAAAGGCGATTTGTCTCTCCAGCACAGCGGATAATCGTGCTCATATTCCATCTGATAAACAAGAGCCCCCCCATTTTTCAAATCTTCAATAATCTCTTTGTCAACTTCTCTCGCTTTTTTCCCAGCATATTTTCCAGCTTCTTCAGTCAACAAACCATTTATAGAAACAGGAGAGGGCATATCCAGCCCATACTCTTTTCCCACTTCGTAATCTTCTTTTCCATGCCCTGGCGCGCAATGAACTAATCCTGTTCCATCAGCTATTGTAACATATCTTGCAGATAAGACAACCTTGTAGCCATTTTTTATCTTTAGCTTTAAATTTTTAGCCAGAGGATTCTCATATTCCCATTTTTCCATCTTCTTGCCCTTAAACTCTTCTTTAGGTGTAAATTCGCTCTCAAGCATTTCCATTATCTTAGGAACAAGTTCTTTTGCAATAATCCATCTCTCCCCGTTTGATAATTCTATCTCCTGATATTCAATATCAGGATGAACCATAACTCCTGTATTTCCAGGCAATGTCCATGGAGTTGTTGTCCAGATTATCAAAAAAGTATTTTTCTTTTTCTTAAGGGGAAATTTTACAAATACAGATGTATCTTTTTGCTTTCCATATTCTATCTCATTGTAAGCAACAGCAGTTCCGCATCTTGTGCAGATATGAATTGGATATTTTCCAAGATAAAGCAACCCTTTCTTTTCAGCTTCCTTAAACGTGTGCCATATTGCTTCAATATATTCATCAGATAATGTCAGATATGGCTCCTTGAAATTCATCCAAATGCCAAGATTCTCAAATTCGCTATTCATTACTCCAATATACTGCGTGGCAAATTCTTTGCACTTTGAAACAAATTTTTGAACTCCGAATTTTTCAATATCCTGCTTTCCCTTTGAGCCAATTTCCTTCTCTATCTGGAGCTCTATAGGTACTCCGTGAGTGTCATATCCAGCTCTATCAAACACATCAAACCCCATTATTCTTCTTGAGCGCATTGCTATATCTTTCAATATCTTATTTAGCGCAGTCCCCATATGGATATGCCCTGTTGCGTAAGGCGGTCCGTCCATAAAGTAAAACTTTTTTGAAGACGAAGAATTCTTCTTAATTGACTTTTCATAGATTTTATGGCTCTTCCAGAAGTCAAGTATGCCTTTTTCGTGTTCTTTTATGTTCCTAAAGTCTGTCATATCTCACCTAAAATAAGTTCATTTAAAACTCTTTCTTTTTGTTGCTTTTATAGCGGAGATAAAGCTCACAATTGCAATAAAAACGAATGTTAAAACGATATATCCTTTCCCATAAAATAGGAAGAATAAAGCCAGAGCAAGAGAGACATAAAATAATGCTACGAACCATTTTTTCCCATCTTTTAGTTCATCATCTGCAAGCCATGCCAGAATCAGTCCAGTCGGAATTGCTAGAGCCAATAAGATAATTTCAGTTATCATATTCAGTCAAATATAAAATCTTCTTCTAAATCTTCAAAATTTGCTATAATCTCGCTTGATGTTATTATTCCAACAAGCTCTCCTTTATCAGTAACAGGCAATCTCTTTATCTTGTTTTCTTTCATTATTTCTACTGCTCCCTCTACCCTTTCATCTGCTTCTATCGTGATTGCTTTTGGTTTCATAATCTGCGATATCTCCTCGTGTTTTCCAAAATTTCTTGTAAGATCTCCTTCTGTCACAATTCCAATAGATTTATTCTTCAGATAGGCGAGCAGGCTCCCTATTTTTCTCTCTTTCATTATCTTGGCAGCTTCTTCCAGGCTTGTTCTTCTGTCAACAACAACTGGCCTCTTCATAATATCTTTTACAAACATAACAATGCAAGTTCCACCCATTATATAAAGGTTTATTTAGATAAATTAAAACCTTTATCTTAAAGCAGGAGTAGCGAAGTGGTTAAACGCGCAAGCTTCAGAAGCTTGTCTCTTAGTGGGTGCCTAGGTTCGAATACTTCAACTCGCAAGCCTCAAGGATGCAAATCCTTGATGGCCATCAAGAACTAAAAGTTCTTGAGGAGTTGAATGTCACAGCGGAACGAAGTTCTGCTAGTGCCTAAGTAGAAATAAAAATCAATTTTCTGCCCGCCCAAAATTAGTGCGTGTGCTTTATCTTCTCGGAAGAACTACAACTCCCACTCCGTAATTTTCTAGTTGTCTTTCGGCTCTTTCAGCTTCTTCAACAGGCGCAACTCCCAAATCTGCATAAAGTCGCATGAAAAATGCGGTTACATCTGTTCTTGCCATCATTAAATCTGGATGGATAAATTCAAAATCTTTAGGTTTTGATTCTAATCTTCCTGCATAATCATCAAATTTCCCTCTTTCTTTTGCATAAAGAAGAATTGACATAGCATCTAATTGTCTTCCTGCATATTGTTCTCCAATTCTTCTAACTCTTTCTTGTCTTGTTTCTGGAAATTTGCTTACTGCTCCTTCCAAATCAAAATCTTTTTCAGTAGGAATTTCTCCAGCATCCATCGGCACATTTGGGAGTAAATAAAGTCTAATTCCCTCTTGAGCCTCAACATATCTCGTTCTAATTCCGTTTCGTTCTTCCGTATGTATGGTTGCCATATTTTTAGTATAATCTTAAACTTTAAAAATACATAACATACTCAAAAATATATTCGCACACGCATTATTTATTTCCCACCCTGAAAATTGATTTTTACTCTGCGAAAACCTTCGGTTTTCTTGCCACGCCTTGCAGGCTCTCGGCATAAATGCCTTGGGTCTACTAACAGCGATTAACAGGGAGATTCCTGCGAAATTTCCCCAAATTCGCCTACAGCGAACTTCTGTTAATCGCATACGCACCCGCATATTCAGTTTATTAGAATAAAACCCTGAAGAAAACTAAATCTGGCCTGTCTGAACAAACTTTCTCATTGCCTGCTCAATAACAACCTGTGGGGCAAATCCTTTTCTGCTGCATGCTTTCATAAAATCATCAAATGTTGCCTGGTCTACATTATATTCAAGCTTTCTTTTCTTTGCTCCAGGTGGTGTTGATGCCATTATTAACCCCATGATTCCGGGGTTTTAAGGTTTGCTATTTTTATAAACCAGATTAATAAAATCACAAAACTTTGGGTTTTAACCTTGGCTTGAAAGCCAAGGTTTGTCAAGTGTTTTGTGAGACCCGGGAAATCATCTGGTAATCAAACCACTGCCTAAAGGCAGAGGATTTCACGAGGGTTAATAAAATAAGAACGCCCGGACCACGTTCCAGACAATAGTATCCCAATTTTTTATTTTTTCTCTATTTCTTTTCTTATCTCTCGTTTTAGTTTTTCTCTCATTTCTTCTATGCGTTGTCCTCCATACCCTTTAAGTTGTTCTAACTTTTGTTTAGGGCTTCCATATAATATTGGAGAGCCTGCTTCTGACCTTCCTCCAAGAATTTCTCTCGTTTTCTCTCGTTCAAGTTCTTTTCTTATCTCTTTTAATAAAGGATTAAAACAAGCATTTGCAATAGATATAGCATCCTCTGCTTCTCCCTTAGTGGGAATATATCCATAATAATTAATATTATGTCTTAGTTTTCTTAAAGCATCAATAAGATTGAGAGGACGTTCGGTCTTTACCTGAATGTTCTGGAGTTCTTGTATTTGTTCTATGTGATCTTTTGATACTATTCCTTTAGAAACTAGACGAGCGTCACCCAACATTCGAAAGCTTTCATAAACATTTCTTATAATATTAAATGCGGACTCATCAGTAATAGGTTGTTTAAGAGTGAACTTCATTTCTCGTTCTGCCGCATCAATAATGCTAAGTGCATTTTTCTTGTCATGATGCTTTATTCTATTATTCATATTCTAACCTCTAAAAACCCCTCTAAAACAATTCCGTTAGCGATATTTGAGAAGAGATTCAAATCTATCTTGTTACGTGAAAATATATGTAAATTTACAGGAACTTTCTTTCTATATCCTAATTGTTCAATAATGCCTAGTTGAATAATCTGTAAATCGTGATTATCAATAACTTCAACAGCGATATCTATATCACTATCTTCAATATCTGTTCCCCAGCGATAACTTCCAAATAGAATAATGGCTCTAGGGGAAGGAACAGCTTTATAGACGGCATCGAGTATCCCGGACTCGTAAATAGTACTAAGATTGTAAGGAATTTTTTTTGTAATAAAATAAGGATGCTGCTGGTTTGCAGATAACAGCCATGCTTTTCCTATGATATCTTTATTTAGGAATTTTATTTGTACAAGAGATTCAACAACATGCTTTGTAGTAGTTTTAGATGCGTTAATATATCTTGCCAAATCGCTCAGTCCTATTTTTGTTCTTGGATATGCATAAAACCATACCAAACATTTATCGAGTGTTCGTTCTAATTGATCTACATTTACGTTCTTTAGGGTTGCTTTCTGTCTCATCATTATGGGCATTCTTAGAACTATATAAACTTTTCTGTAACCAATTGGTTCTTAAAAAGCTCATCTGAATTTTGTTGGAACCATACTAGAGAGTACTGAATACGCCCGGACCACGTCCCGACGACAAGCTCATCATTCATCCTCAATCCATTCTCAGCCCAAGGCATTATCATCCTCTTCTCCACCCACCCTTGCATGAAAGAGTAAGAAGACTGAATGCGATGCGGGTTTGATGTTCTAAGTATAAATTGAGGAGGAGAAAGTTCTTTGTTACCTTAAAGGTCTATAAAAAGTGTTTTAAATAGAGTTTTATCAAACATTTTAAGATAAAGATACAGATTCTAAGTTTCTTGCCTAATTTTTAGGCAGCGTCAAAGTTTAATAAAAAACGCCCGGACCAAGATTTGAACTTGGGAATCCATTGCTGGAAACGAGGTTAGCAACCTCGCGCAGTAACCGCTGTGCCATCCGGGCATATTAAACCCAGAGTTTGAAGCTTTTTAAAAATGTTCGTTTCATTACCCTAGCTTCCATTTAATCAGCCCTATTGTGTTTATTATCAGATAGGCAACTGAAAGAACAAGCAGCCCATAGTGCCTGTGCTTCCACGCAAAAGAAACCCAGAGTATATTAGCAGCAACCCAGACATAAAGTCCGTTCTGATTTTGAAGAGTTACAAGAAAAACGCCAATTATGCTTAAAATTGTAGCAACCCATTCTATTATATGATGGATTAAGTTTTTTTCTATAACGTGCACGCTGTAAAATCTCTCTTTTTTTGTTTTTGCCATCTTTACTTTCTTACTCTTTTTTTATCTAACTTCTCATACAATTTAATAAATATAAACCTTGTGATAAAAACTATAGCGAAGGCGCTCAAGAACCAGGCTAATGGATAAAATTTGCCCAAATCTCCGAGAAGCGTGCCGCATGCTCGATGCACGCAATTTATATTCAAGCTCGTAGGGGTTAATGTTTTTGTAACAATATAAAATGCAGTTAGTTGAAGAAGGCTTAACTTCCATCCGTTCTCTCTTTTAAATTTCAAGAAACTAAGTGCGTATATTGCAATGGGAATAACTATCAGATGCTGCAAGGTCACAATCTTTGGCAGCAAAGGCCCTGGATAAAAGAAGTATTCTGTAATCCCAAATAAAGATTTTTTCAGCAGGATTATTGAGAAAAAATCAACAATCCAGAAAAGATCAGCTATAGCAAGAATATAGATTTGGCTCTTTATTAGATCTCCTTTTTTAAACAGCATGCCAAAGCCGATAATTATCAGACTCGTGTAGCACATCCAAAACACTGCATAATATCTTTCCAAACCCTCATAATAAAAAGCATTGAAAATCGCCGCAATTCCAAGTAGAATAAGAATTACCCCTAGGAAGTTTAGCACTAAGTTCTGATGTTTCTTTAACATATCGTTTTTATTTTATCTTTCTTTCAATTATTTTTTATCTTTTTCTCAGCTCGAGATACCTGCAACTTTTTTAAAGTTGCACGGGACAGAGAGCTTTCTGCTCTCTGTATCATCTCTCTTTTTAAGCCAATAAAGACCCCGCCTTCTTTTCCCTCGACATAAGTTGCTTCTCCAGGTTTAATAATGTCGTTAAGCTCCGGAAGCTCAATATCAACATGAGTTATTCTTGCATTGCTTTTTCCCTTCTCATGAATATAGACCTCTGCATTCCCAATCAGCTTTTTGCCTTCTCCAGGTCCGCTCATATAGTATAATAAAAGATAACCTTTAAAACCTCTTCGTTGTCTCTATATTTATAGCGGGGTAGAGCAGCCTGGAGTGCTCGCCAGGCCCATAACCTGGAGGTCGCGTGGTTCAAATCCCGCCCCCGCTACTTTACAAAATATAAAAATGACAAAGCGAGTCTTTATTGTCCACAGATGGGGAGGAACTCCCAAAGATGACTGGTATCTCTGGTTAAAAGCAGAATTAGAAGATAAAGGATTTGAAGTTTATATTCCAGAAATGCCCAATACCGAGCACCCCAAAATTGAAGAAGGGGTTGCAACTCTTGAAAGAGAAGTTGGAAAAGCAGACAAAGATACTTATTTTATAGGCCATAGCATTGGATGCCAGACAATAATGAGATATCTCCAAGAGATTAATGTTAAAATCGGAGGAGTTCTTTTTGTTGCAGGATGGCTTACATTAAAAGAATTAGAAACTCAAGAAGAAAAAGATGTTGCAGAACAATGGCTCTCAACATCAATTGATTTTGATAAATTAAAAAGAATATTAAACAAAGTTACAGCTCTTTTCTCTCTTGATGACCCCTATGTTCCGATTTCAGATGCAAACATATTCAAAGAGAAACTTGGAGCAAAAACAATCACTGAAAAGAACAAAGGGCATTTTAATGATGAGAAATATGATATAATCTTAGCAGAGTTTCTCAAATTAATAGAGTAATTTGAAAGAATATGAGACTGAAGAGTTTATGAGGAGAGATATAAAGGTTATAACTCTGGATTCTTTAATATAATTTTTTATAATCTATTTCAGAAAACAATATAAAAGCCACTTCTGTTAGAATTAAATGACAGCTAAAAGAGAGCTAATTATAGGCATTGATGATAGCGGGCGCGGGCCTCTAATTGGTCCCATGATTCTTGCAGGTGTCCTTATTACAAAAGAGCAGGAGAAAATTCTAAGAGAGGCAGGAGTAAAAGATTCAAAGCAACTGACACATCCAGCAAGAGTAAAGCTTGCAAAAATCATAAAAGAGAATTCCATAAATCATAAGATTGTCAAGTCTTTTCCGGACGAGATTGATAAATTTGTAGAGACAAAGGGATTAAACCTTAACACTCTAGAGGCAAAAAAAGCTGCAGAGATAATCAATGCATTAAACGAGGGAAAAGAAAGACTGAAAATAATCTTGGACTGCCCCTCTGTCAACAAACTTGCATGGGCTAATAAGCTGTGCGGGTTTATAGAAAAAAAAGAAAATATAGATATAATTTGTGAGCACAAGGCAGATGTAAACCATCCTTCTGTCTCAGCCGCGTCAATTCTGGCAAAAGTAGCCAGAGAAGAAGAAGTGGAAAAGCTGAAAATTGAATATAAAAAATATGGGGATATTGGCTCTGGCTATCCAGCAGACCCAACAACAAAAAAGTTTCTGAAAGAGCATGGAAAAGAGTTGGAAAATTCAGGAATATTTAGAAAAACCTGGGCAACTTGGAAAGAAATGTTTGGAAATAAGACAAAGAAACAGGCTTCTCTGACGGACTTCCAGATTAACAGCTAATACTTTTTTGTTGTCCCTATGTAAAGATAACAAAATAGAAACATTTAAATATATGAATTTTCTATAAAAATTATGGAAAAATCAAATACTGAATTTGAAGTAAAAGAAGGAAGAACTACAATAGTAGTTCCACACAAAGGAAAAAGAGTTACATTCGTAGCTCCTTATTTTGGCACAGGAACTTACAACCAAGTTGGAAAACAAATTGATGATGCAAAACTTTTGCGCCCAACATTTGCGGAAACAGTTTCTTTAGTTTATTCAGCAATTCAAAATAAAGATAAAAAATATGCCCAGCAAGTCTTGGACATCCTTAATACAAATTGGTTATGGGGATTTAATAATATAATCTACAAGCCAAAAGAAGGAGCGTTCATATCGGACAGAAACAGAAAAGATGTTCATGTTCCATTTGGATTCAAGACAGGAGAATATTCTATTGCTAATTTAGTAAAGAATCCATTTGTTCTTGCTCTTACAGAAGGAGAAGAAGGAGCAGAAAAATTAGGAAAGATAGCAAAATCTCAGAAGATAACTCCTTGTGTCTGGAGTTTTGATAAAGTAGATTCAAAAACTAATAGAGTTGCGAGCTTGGACTCCGACGAGGACGGCGGGTTGAATGTCAATGGCGACTACTTGGTCGGCGACGGCAACGGCGTTGCGTTTGGGGTGTTAGAGTAAGCGCCAGCAGGCGCTTGACGCAATTTTTTTGAAAGAGTTTATTAATATTAATTTTCTTATTTTATCTTATTTTAGTCTTAGTACGGCATTTATGCCTTGCTAGGGCCACACGCATCTTGCTTATGCCTCAAAAGGTATCAAATGCAAATGAGACATTAAGTAGCGATGAAGAAACCAAAAGTGCGCCGAGCGAAACCTGAAAAACTTTAGTTTTTAAGGCATTCAAGAATAGGGTTCTTGATGTATGAATCATTGGTGATTTTATTTTAAAGCAAGGTGCTACATAGTTCGGTTGCGAGCTTGAACTCCAACAGGAACGACAGGTTGAATGTCAATGGCAACGACTTGTATGTCTACATTAACGGCGATGCGTTTGGAATGGTCCTAGCACCTAAGACTTTAACATGGCTAAAACTTATAATAATCTTTATTCTCGCATTATTAAATTGGATAATTTAAGTCGTGCATTTGTCAAAGCAAGAAAAGGCAAGACAAAGAAGAATTATGTTATTGAATTTGAGAGAGATTTAGAAAAGAATCTCTCAGACTTGCACGACGAATTAAAAAATGAAACATATTTGCCAAAACCTCTTAAAACATTTATTCTCAGAATTAGGATTATCAGCAACATCTGCAACAGCTTGAATCCTTTCTTAAGAAGCATCTCTGAAAGGATTCTGCTCTGGAGATACCTGAACCTCTTGTGGAGCATCTAACGCAGATTCCACTTGAGCGGCTGCTTGGGCGGCTGCCTGCGCTTCCTGTGTATTTGCATTCTTGCTTAAATCAATGCTTAATATTTTGGTTATCCCATCATGCATGCTAACTCCATACAAAACATCTGAATCCATTATTATTGCATCATTGTGTGTGATTACTACGTATTGTCCAGATTTCATGTACTGATTTAATAATCCTGCCAATCTCTCAGAATTTCTCTTGTCAAGCGCAGCATCAATTTCATCAAATATATAAAAATGATATGGCTTGTGCTCCTGTATCGCAAAAAGCAAAGATAATGCAACAAGAGTCTGCTCTCCACCAGAGAGAGAGGTAACATCAAAATATTTTCCTTTAGCCATCTTTATTGCAATATCAACTCCTCCTTGGAAGATATCTTCATTATTTTCAATTTCCAGGTTGGCAGTTCCTTTTGCTGAAAGTCTTGAGAAATTTCTCGTGAATAATTCATTTATGGCATTAAATGTTCTTATAAATGTTCTTGATTTTTTTCTGTCTATTTCTTCAATTATTTTTGTTATATCTTCTTTCTCCTTCATAAGCAGGTTTGATTTTTCCTGCACAGCATCATACTCTTTCTTTATATCTTCATAAACCTCTAATGCCCTCATATTTACAGAGCCTATCTCTCTTAGAGTCTGCTCTGTCTTTGCCATTCTCTCCTCAAGCACATTCATGCTTAGTTTTAGAATTTCAACTCCAGAATAAGCTCCGAGATCTATATGCAGGGTCTCTTTTTCTGCATCAGTTCTCGCCTGTCCTATTCTTAAGTAATTAATCTGGTCTTCAAATTGTCTTATATCGCTCTGAACTTCTGAAAGAGAAAGATTTTTTTCCTGCACCTCCTTTTGCATTTTGTCAATCTCTTCAAACATTTTCTTGAATCTTTCATTCAGCTCATCTTCTTGCCCTTCCTTTCTTTCAAGGCTTGTTGTTTTCTTTTCTTGGCTTTCTGAAATCTCATTTATTGAGATGTCAAGTTCATTTATGTTTCTATTGAGTATCTTTATTGTGCCGTGCATCTCTTCAAGGCCTCTGCTCTTGAAAAGAATAGTGGTGTCAATATCTTCTTCTCTTCTTGATGAAATTTCCTCTATCTCGCGGATTTTAGATTCATACTTCTCTTCAATATTTGATAAGTCATCACTTTTAATTTCAAGATTTCTCTTTCTCTCTTCAAGAGACTTTAGCTCTTCTCTCAACAATCTTTCTTCTTCAACAATTCTTCTTATCTGATTTTTTCTTTCGTTAATCAGCCTGTGCTTTGATAATTCCATTCTGGTATTTGAGCTTTCATTCTCGGAATTTTCTATGCTCTGCATTAATTTTGCTTTTTCCCTGCCAAATCTTTCAAGCTCTTTACTTAGTTCATCAATTTTTTCTCTTGAGCTTGTTATTTTTGAGTCTGCCTCTTCTTGCACATGCTCCTTGTGGCTTTCAGTTATCTTGCTCTGGCAGAGAGGGCATGTGTCTATCTCTTCGACATCTTTCTTTATTTTTTCAGACCTTTCTATCTCAGACCAAAGAACAGAGATTAATTTCTCGCTTTCCAACTCTTTGCTTCTTATATTTTCTGTCTCATTCTTTGCGCTTTCCATAATCTTTCTGAAATAGGCAATTGCCTTTTCGCATTCTTTTTCATCCTTATACGCCAGCTCTTGAGAAGATTCTTCAAGCTGCTTAAGGGCAGATTCAGACTCCCCGCTTATCCTTGAAATCTGCTTTTCCTTGTCTTTTACAAATTCTCTTAAAGAGTTTAGTTCATTTTTGTTAGCAAGCAGTTTTTTTCTTTCTTCTCCTATTTGCTCAAGCTCATATTTTTTCTTCTTGAGCTCTTCTGCTTTTTCCGCCATAAGCGGTGATTTTTTCTTAAGTTCTCCAATCTCTTTCTCAAAATCTGGAATACTCTTTTCTATCTCATTTATCCTTCTTAACGTCTCGTTCTTTCTATTCTCATAATTTTCTTTTCTTACCTTCAATACCTCCAGCTCTGCTCTCAAGTTTGCAATGTCATTGCGGAGAGTTTCCTGCTCAAGTCCGCTTGCTTCCCTTATCTTCTTGTTCATCTGCGCTATCTTATTGGAAAGCAAGTCAATTTCACCCTGCAGCTTCAATGAGCCTTCTTTAAGCTTCTCTTTTTGTGCATTTTTTTCATTAACAGATTTCAGCATAGCATTAAACTCCCTCTGCTTTTCTTCAAGTCTCTTGCTTAAGATAGACGCCTTGACTTTCCGGATATTTTCTTCAAGCTCTTTAAATCTGGCAGCCTGCGTTCTCTCCCTCTCAAGATTTTTAAGATAGGCTGTCCTCTCTCTTAACACAGCGGATATCTCTTTGAGCTTCTCATCTGTCTTTTCCAGTTCTTTCAAAGACTTTTCCTTTCTTAGTTCGTAAATAGAAATTCCAGCAACTTCTTCTATTATTTTTCTTCTGTCTTCTGTATGCATTCTTACAATAGACTGTATCTGCCCCTGAAGGATTATATTAAACCCATAAGGGTCTATTCCTGCCTGTGCAAGCATTTCTATTATTTCAGTTCTGGTTTTTGTCTCATCATTTATTTTGTAAATTCCCTGCCCATTTCTTCTGATTATTCTTTTCAGGCTTATTTCGTCTTTCTCTATCCCAAATAGTCTGTCTGTATTGTCAAATACGACCTCAACAGACGCTTCTCCTGCAGGCTTTACATATTTTGAGCCCATAAAGATAAGATTGTGTGATTTTGCAGCCCTCATTGATTTTACAGACAATCTTCCAAGGGCAAAGCATAATGCATCTGATATATTCGATTTCCCAGCTCCATTTGGTCCTACAATTACATTAATTCCCTTATCAAAATTAATCTCAGTCTTTTTTCCAAAAGACTTGAAGCCTTGAGCCACCAGCTTTTTCAAATACACCATAAAACCAATTCGCAGAAAGGATATATAAAATATATTGTTTTATATCTTGTTTATTGATTAAACAGAATCGCGTACAATAATTATCCTGCCGCCTCTTTTAGACTTAGCAAGATCGCCCATTAGGTTGGTTTCTAAGTCAAAGTTTTTCCATAGCATTATCCTAGAAAGACCTTTGTCTCTTGTAAACCAGTTTCTCTCCCCGTCTTCCTTAAAATTAGGGAGGCCGTTTTCGTCAATTGTTGAAAAAGCCCCATATTCGTACTTAAGCTTCTCATCCTGAAGAGCCCTAAAATCCTTTCTTGCAATAATATCCAAACCATAATCTTTATCTTCTTTATAGGGCACAACATCAAAACCAGTTACAAGAACAGGAAGTCTTAATCTTCCATTCCTCTCTTCTACAAGCTGAGCAAGTTTTCTGATAAGCGGATTATTTGGCTCATAGCTGTCCATCATACTTCTAAAAACAATTGCAGGAGCATCAGAATAAAATTTCCCGCCTGCCATTAAATTCATAACATCCTCTCTGCCAAAATCGGCAAGACTAGCAACACCCATTCCAAACTGCTTTATAAAGCTGTCCAATCTTGCAGCTAAAAAAGTGGAACTTCCGTGCATTGTTTTTGAAATTTGGTCATAAAAAAAATCCGCTCCCCCTTTGATAGTTTTAGAAACTTCATTATAAACTCCTTCGTCCTGCAAAAAGCCGGGAAAATTAGCTGTTACTCCAAATCTGAAATGCTCATTTGATTTATCTTGTTCTATCTCTGTCATTTTATTTTACCTTTTTTCTGCCGACAGCGACTGCGTCGCGCACTAACGCTACCCGACCATAATCGTACGAGTAAGCAAGACTATCATCACCATAGCACCACGAGTACAAGTCGAGGTTCCTGTTCAAGCACAACCTCGAAATTCCTTGATTTCTTGCAAACCAAGTTCTGCTTCCAGAATTATCAAATATAGGTAATCCGTTCTCGTCAACATTTGAGAATCTTTGTCCATCGTATTTTCCTGAGAGTCTTTCGTCTTGAAGAACTGAAAAATCATCTCTTGCAACTATATCTAATCCATAACCTTCTCCAGATTTTGAAGGTTTAACGTCAAATCCAGTAATTAAAACTGGAAGATTTAACTTTCCTACTTTTTTTTCAATCATTGGAGCAAGTTGCTTAATTAGTAATCTATTTTGTTCAAAACTATCTTTTAGACTTCTCAAAACAATTGCTGGAGTATCTGAATAGAATTTATCTTTCATTATTTTCATAATCTCTGGGCGACTTAAATCTGCTAATGTAGCAACTCTTATTCCTTGTCCCAAATTTCTTGCTATACTATCAACTCTTGCAGATAAAAATGTTGAACTTCCCCTCATTGTTTTAGAATCTTCATCATACCAAACTCCACTCTTTATTGTCTTTGAAACTTCATTGTAAAGAGCTTTTGCGTCTTCTCCTTGAACAAAACTTGAAACTACATTAGAATCCATAAAATTGAAGTTTCTTTCTATCTTTTGTTTTGTCTTTTTCATTTTATTTTGTGATTATTTATTATATATTTGAATTTTAAATGAGGAAAGAGAAAGTACAAGCTAAAAAATAAAAAAATAAAAATTTAAGCTTAGTAGTAACTTTCTCCGAATTCCTCGGCTTTAGTTTCTGGTTTTCTTGTTAGCAACACTATTAGGACTACCAAAAGAACAACAAAGATTATTGCAAGAACAATTGTCAACACCAATGTTGCATTGCTCGTTCCTGCCTTTGCGCTCTTATTGTCCACATTTGCCAGGAAGCTATTGCTTCTGATGAGTTCGTTGTCAGAATAGACATTAACAGCAAAGCTGTAATCTCCTTCCTTTGAAGCTGTAACACCGAAATTAACGGTCTTACTTGATCCCGCAGGAACTACAATAACGCTTTCATCTAGGCTGGCTGTCAAAGAAACAGGTGTCTCAGCACTAAGCTGGTACACTCTGACTTTGTCTTCAGAGTTAACTAATGTAAGGCTGTATACTGCTTTATCGCCCACAGCAAATGTTTTGCTGTTTGCAGTTGATATAAAGACAGTGTTCTCGCTGGCGCCGCTTACAACTGAAACCTTTTGGGTTGTTGTTGCGACAGAGTCTGCGTTGTAAACCTGCAATTCAACCAAGTAAATTCCTACCGGTGCATTGAAAGGTATATTCAACACAATTCTCTTTTGAACAGCATCTTCCCTGTCAGGATTTGTCTGGTCTAGAGGAGATAAATCTCCAAAGAAGGCTTTCTGTTCTATGCCAAGAGCAGCTATTTTTGCTCTTACAAATGTGTCTTCAGCCAATTGCATTCCTCTGTTCTTCAATACGATATCTATTGGCAAGCTTGATCCTGCTTTAACTTCAGAATTCATGTTTGCGTCAAGAATCTCTACAACATAGGAATCTCTCTGTGCTGATAGGCTTACAGTCCTTTCAACTATAGTGCCATTCTCTCTGTTTTCTACAAGGACATTAAGTGTTAAGTCCTCTGTTGGGTCTATATTGCTAGGTACTTGAATAGAGACAAGTCTGCTATAAGTCTTGCCTGCAACCACATTAAACCTGTCTGTAGAAACGGCTAGAGCCTGTTCACCAGAAATCCATGCTTTAACTCTGACATCTGATGCACTAATGTCTGAAGAGAACACGACCCTTACAGGAAGTGTCTGTCCGGCAAAAACTGCAAGATTAGTAGCTTGAACACCACTAACTTCAACACTAATGCTAGATGCGCTTACGCTTGCAATTAATGAAATCGCAAGTGCAAAGATTGCTACAAGCGAAACCAATACTTTTTGATATGTCATGGTTTTTCTTGTTTTTGTGTAAATTTAGTTAATTTCGGATGTAAAAACATCTTTATAAACTTTGTGGTGACAACACTAGAACAACTATTTTCAAGTAACAACATAATGCCAAAAATGTATAAATAGTATACTTGACTATACTAAGATATACCAAAATGAACGAAAACAAAGAAAGCAAAATAACGACAATAAAATTAACCAGGGCTACAAAAGACAGGCTTGACAATCTTAGAGAATACAAGAGAGAAACATATGAGGAGATTATAGAAAAAATGCTGGAGATACTTAACTTTTGCAAGATAAATCCATTGAGGGCAAGGGCCAAATTATTAAAGATTGATAACAGGCACAAGGAAACATTTTCAAGATAGCTCAATTTATTTTATTTGTCTAATTCTTTCAATATTTTTATTCCATCAAGGCAGTCATTAACCATGTCTGGAGACTCATTTATTATTACAATCTCTCTGTCTTTTGGAAGATTTTTCAGAAGTTCTCTCCACTCTTCAGATTTTGTTTTTCTGTGGCTTCTCTCCCCTTTTTCTCCATAAATTATTCCAGAGAAATGTACATGCCATTTCTTTTCAGGAAAAAGATTTTTTATCTTTTCATAATCTACTCTTTTCTCCCGTGCAAGAACATGCGCAAAATCAATGCAGAAAGAACATCCAGTTTCTTTTACAAGTCTTGAAATTTCCTCAACGCTTCCAAAAACATTTATCTTGCCCATGCTTTCAAGTGCAATATTTATCTTCCATCCCTCTTTTTTTATCACATCCAATATCTCAAGCACTCCTTTTTTTATCACATCATAGGACTCTTCTCTGCTCTCGCCATAATATCCTGGATGAACAACCACAACTTCAGCTCCAAGCAAATTCCCGATTCTGCAGCAATCAAAAATTCTCTTCTTGGTTGCTTCTAGTTTTGACTTCTCCTTTGAGTTGAGATTTACATAATAGGGGGCATGAATGCTTAATATTATATCAAGCTCTTTTGCTCTTTTTCCTATTCTCTTTGCATCTTCTGGTTTTATATAAACTTGATATGTAAAAGAAATCTCACATGCCTCAAGCCCGAGCTTTTTGCAATTTTCAAGAAATTCTTCCGCAGTTTTAACAGGACCAAGCCCAGCAGGTCCGAATCTTATGTTCCCCATAATTAAAATTAAACTGGCTGCTCAAGCCCTTCTGCAACTTTCCCAAGATTCTCAATTATATAGGTGCGGTATTTATTTAGCATCAATGTCTGCAGATCTTCTTTCAGCAAGCCAGTGCATGCATTTACATAATCTTGTTCAAGGTATGCGGGCCTTCCTTGCTGATAATAGCATGTCATTTTATCCCCAGTATATTTGTCTATTCCAAGAATTCCCTGTTTTGCAATTAATAGCGTAACTTCAACCGAGCATTTGTCATCTGCTTTCCCCAATATCTTATAACCCCAAGAAGCCTCGGATGCCTCGTTTACAAATGATGCCCTCGAACATTTCTTTATGTATTTCTCCCAGCATTCATAATTTTGGCATTCGTTAGTATAAAAAAAGTTAAGATAAATAAAAATAGCTAGAGATGCTGCAAAAAGCACTATCAGTCCAATATAAATCTTCTTTTTAGTAGTTTTTAGCATCTAAATCTAAGCCCCTTTAAATTAAATAGATACAAGCCAGGTTTATATTTAAACTTAATCTATACGATATATTTTCTGGCGTTATGGAGAATAAACTTTTTGCCAAGCTCTGCGGCTTTTATCTGTGCATCTTCGTAATCATTAGCCCAGCAATAATATAAAACCTCTCTGGTAGGGTCGCGATTGTCAAAGCCAGCACAGACAATATAACCCCTATCAGTCCTGCGAGCGCTCGCTCTAACAAGACACTCACTGCCGTCATCAAGCTTTATCCTTCCAAGCTCGATTTTATAACTCTCAAGATGCTCATCCATAACCACATTTGTCAGAGCATAATTTATAAATTCTTCTGCACAGCTAAAAAACATGACAACTAGCAAAATTAAGTTTGATTATGTTGGTGTATGCACGGACTCTCCAAAATCAGCATATTTTGGCATAATTCTATCTCCGCACTCCAGGAAAAATATGAATTTTTTTGAAGGGCACTCTTTTGATGAGCTGGGTTCTGCAACAATATCTGGAATTCTGACTCGTGGATATGTCACTTTCACAAAAGAATATAAAAGAAAGCACAGGGTAATTAACATTATAGAGGGCAGAGCATTTGTTCCACCTCTTAGACAAATTGAATATTATGGAAAAATGGATAAAACATTTAGAGCAGAAACAGGAGAACTGGAAAAACTTAGAAGTATTCAATCATACAATGGAAAATACTTTTTTAAATGGCTTCCTAACTTTAGAGGATTATTTGTTCTTCAGTCTGGAGCAAATATAAAGAAAGATTTAGAGGCTGAATTAATAAGATATGTAGAGATGTTTAGTTAAGATATTTTACTTCTTTTGGCTTCTTATAAGCTTATCAGGTTAACTTTCGCGCCTTCAAAACTTGAGAAGTTTGTGGCTGCAAGATAAGAAACTCCGGCTTCGTCACATGCCTCAATTATTGCCCTTAAAGCAGAGCCGTCAATTATTACTGCAAAGACTTTCTGCTTTGACTCCCTTACATTTCTTGACACTTCCTTTGAGCTTATTTTTTTGATTATATCCATGTTTGAATCCAAAAGCAGTGCAGATTTTGTGTCCTTTATCTTGTCATATTTCTTTTTTATCTCAACTTTTATATCTCCTTCAAACACTGGAGAAGGCTTTCCTGTTTCTGCCATCTGTTCTTTTTCTACTTCCTCTTCAGCGCTTGAAATTTCAACCTTGTTTTTCCTGAAAAATTCGCTCGGAGAAACTCTCTTTCTTAGAGCAATCAAAATCTCTTTTCCCATAAGCTCCTCAACTTCTTTTCCATCTGGTGCAGATACTATAAATTCTAAATTTGCGTTATTTGCAACATTCCTTGCAATTAATTTTCCACCCCTGTCTCCATCAACAAAAAGGGTTAGTTTCTTCTCCTTTCCAAGTTTTGCAATTTCCAGAGGAAGTTTTGTTCCATTCATTCCAATTACATTGTTAATTCTGTTTTTCAGCATATTAACAACGTCTGCTCTCCCTTCAACAACAATTATTTCCTCCCCTGATAAATCTCCTGCAGGGAGCTTCTCATCACCATACTCTTGAATCTTGGCTGCTCTTGCATCTTCTTTAAGAGTTTTGCTCATTCCTTCAATCTCGCTCCCGCCTTCAAGACCTTCAAGAAGTTTTTTTGCCCTGCTTAGTATAAAATCTCTCTTTCCACCCCTTACATCCTCTATTTTGGCTATCTCTATTTTTGCTTCAGTAGGGCCTATTCTGTCTATTGTTTCAAGCGCGGCAGCAATAAGGGTTGTTTCGGACTTGTCCAGAGCGCTTGGTAGTTTTATCTCTCCAACACTCTTTCCGTCAACAACACTCAAATCTACTTCAATTCTGCCTATTTTACCTTCTTTCTGTAGCTCTCTCATTTCCAACTCGCTTCCTAGTAATCCTTCTGTCTGCCCGAATAGAGCTCCAATTACGTCGGGCTTTTCAAGCGGCCCTTCTGCCTTAAATGAGGCGTAAATCATATACTTTATTGATACTGGACTTATTTTTGCCATTTTTCCAATTTACAAAGAGCTTTATTGCCCTTTTCTTCTTGTGCTCGCTCGTACTCGCATTTCCGAGCTTAATTCAAAATAGAAAGAATCTAAACACCTAGTGTGCCCATCGGGGCGTGAATATGAATTGATAATAATCTAATATGCTATCAATTTCTCTCTATCTTGGACACACAAATAAAATATCCTATATAAAGCTTTGCTAATCAATACATTGTTAAGTTAGCGGTTGGTAGGATACTTGTAAAGTAATTAGTGTAGTTTTTAAGAAAATTAAATTAGGTCTTCCTCAAGTGTTTTCAAAATCTCTGGGGCAAGATAAATCTTATTTCTTTTATATTGAGTGTGCAGTTTTATAATGTTGCATTTCATCAGATAATTTAATCCCCTTTTTGTTTTTGGATAATCTTCTTTTAATTGCTCTTGAAGAAGAGTTATGAATGAATAGGGTCTCTCAAAAAACTTATCTAGTAATTTAAGTGAAATAGGCGTAGCTTTAACGTCTATTAAACGTTTCCGATAAGAGTCATATAGTTTTACTAATTTTCTTACTTTGTTTGACGTGTTAGTCGCTACTTCAGTTACCCCAGTCAAAAAGAACTTAATCCATCGGTTATAGTCTCCTGTTTCTCTAACGTTCATTAAGAGATTAAAATACGTCTCTTTGTATCGCTTAAAGTAGGGGCTCAAATGTAGGATTGGTTCATTTAAAATTTTTGTTTGAAGCAAATACAGCAAAATTAATGTCCGTCCAACTCTACCGTTTCCGTCTTCATAGGGGTGTATTGTTTCAAAGTAATAATGGACTAGTCCCGCTTTAATCAATCTCATGTATCCGTCCTCTTTATTTACATAATCGAATAAATATTGCATTAGTCTTTCTACTTCCTTTTCGGATGGTGGGACGAATCTTGCGTCTAAAACATCATTTCCTTCAACCCAGTTTTGTTGCTTTCTATAATCCCCAATTCTCTTATCCTGCCCTCTTGTTCCCTCAAGAAGAATTTGATGCAATTTGTTTATCATTTCCTTACTAATTCTCTTTCCCGTCCTTAACTCCATTAAAGCGTAATCTACCGCCCTAACAAAATTAACCACTTCCTTAACATTCGGATTCATAATTTCTGGCTTTTTGCTACCAGCTTCACTTAAGAACACATCGGTTAAGGAAACTTTTGTTCCTTCAATTTCTGAGCTATCTACCGCTTCCTTTCTCAAATACGGCTCTACAAACAATTTCAGCGTTCCTATCATTCCAATATTGTTGATTAATCCGTGTAATTCTCCTATTGCCCTATTTGCTTCGTTAGAAAGTTCAATCAAAGAAAGGTCGTTACAAAAGTCCTTCATATCAGGCAATTCATTTGGAGAGAAATAATCAAACTCCATAAACTCTCTTCCGAAAGTAGCACTTCTTCTTACTAATTTTCCAGCCCTAGCATTGAACTTGGGTAAATCCATAAAAACTCTAATTTTTGTTAGTATTTATACTTTTCGACTTTTACGATAATAAGAACTAATCTATTTATCTATATAACCTATTTCGTTAATAAGAGAAAATATAGTTTACATATATGAGATATAATTTTCTTCTTATTAACGAATAAAATATAAAGTGTTAATATGAACAAAAGGTTTAAGAATGGAGAGAAATCTAAAAGCCACCTATTTGTTTTTTCAATTCTATAAGTAGTATATAACTGAATTGTTTTATCTTCCAAACCTATTGGAATAATAATCTACTCTCTTCTTAAAATCTTATGCCTTATCTCTTCAACAAAACTCTTTAGCTTTACCTTAAATTTTGGTTTTGCATTTCCCCTTTCTCTTACTGCGATTGTCTTGGATTCTTCTTCTTTATCTCCAATTACCACGACATATGGTATTTTCTGCATTTCAGCATCCCTGACCTTGTCGCTTACAGTCGTTGACCTGAAGTCAGAGTCTATCCTTAAATTTAGAATCTCTTCCTTAATTTCCTTAAGAATTTTCTCGCACGATTTTGCATTTCTGTCTGTTAAATTTATTACTCTCACTTGAACAGGAGAGAGCCAGAGGGGAAGGCTGCCCTGCGTTTTCTCAAGAATATACGCCATTGTTCTCTCCAAGCACCCGACAGAAGACCTGTGAATCACTATAGGCCTCGCAGTTTTGTTGTCTCTGTCAATGTAACTAAGGTCAAATTTTTCTGGCATGGCAAAATCTATCTGCACAGTTATCAGTGTGTCTTCCTTGCCAAAGATATTTTTGTACTGCATATCAAATTTTGGCCCATAAAAAGCAGCTTCATTTTCAGCTTCTACATATTTTACTTTTAATTTGTCCAATATTTTTTTCATTGTCTTTTGTGTTTTTTCCCACGCTTTAGGATTATCAACATATTTCTCCTTGTTTTTTGGGTCCCACTTCGAGAACCTAAACCACGTATCTTTTATTCCTAAAGTTTTTACAATATAGTTAATTAACTCAAGAACCTTTGAGAATTCATTTTCCATCTGTTCTGGAAGGCAGATTATGTGTGCATCTGCAAGAGTAAACTGCCTCAATCTTGTCAGCCCCATAAGCTCGCCAGATTTTTCATTTCTGAATAAAGGAGATATTTCTGCATATTTTATAGGCAGCTCTTTATAACTTCTTGTTTTTGATTTGTAGATTACAAAATGAAACGGGCAGGTCATCGGCCTAAGGGCAAATGTCTCTCCATGAACATCCATTGTAAACATAAATTCTTTATAATGCTGCCAATGCCCAGAGATTTTGAATAAATCTGACTTTGCCATTATAGGGGTGTTTGTAAATTCATATCCTCTCTTCAATTCTTCATCAACAATAAATCTCTCAATCTCTCTTCTTATTGTTGCTCCTTTTGGAGTCAGCAAGGGAAGCCCTGGACCGACAACTTCGTTGATGAGATACAAATCAAGTTCTTTTCCTATCTCAACATTGCTCTTTAAGCCATTTGGAGCTTTTTCACTGGACATTTTTGTCTTTGATAATTTGTTTAAAATCTGTTCTATATTTTCTTCTTTTTCTTTGCAAATTTTAACAACATCTTTGGGAGTAAGCGCGAGAGATTCAGGATGAAACTCTTTTGATAATTCAGATAAAGGATGCCCTTTAACTTTTAGTTCAAATTCCTTGTAATAACCAAATGGCGCTCTCGTTACATTGTAACTTTCTTTCTTTAAAACTTGCTCTGCCTCAACCAAATATTCCAGAGCAGTCTCAGGGTCAGCCAGATTTGAAGATAAATGCGCATAGGGGTAGAGAACTATGTTTTTTGCCTTGACTTCACCTGCTGTTTTCTTTACTGCATCGACTAACTGTGCAACTGTCTTGTCATTATCTCCCTTTTCAACAGCAGTTAAAACAACAAGTGGCTCCTTTACATTTATCTCACCTTTTTCTTTTAATTCCTCTGGAGATTTTATCGCTTTTTTGAGTGGCTTGAATTTTATATAGTCGCAATGCAGTGTGAGTATCTTCATGGTGTATGAAAATACCAGCCGTTTATAAAGATTTTTTATGCAACAAAAAAACACTACAAAATTGTAATTACTATTAAGTTACAATAATAGCAATGTTTATATATCTCTATAACAAGATTAAAAAATGAAAAGAACAAAAAAATCAGGTTTTGGAAAAACCCTCATAATCGGAAGTTTGCTCGGCTTGGCAGGGTTTGGATATTTTAATTACAAGCCAGAAGAAAAAGCAAATATAAATACAAATAATATTGCCAATTTTCAGAAAGTTCAGATAGTACAGCCAATAAGCCAGCTTGAAAATGCACTAAATCAAGACCAGATTCAAGAGTCAATAGCATCTATATCAAACGAAGGATTAAAACTGATAAAAGAATCTGAGGGTTTCAGAACAAGGAAATATCTTGATGCTGCAGGAAAACCCACAATAGGATATGGGCATCTCATAAAAGATGGAGAAAATTTGGAAGAAATTGACGAAGCATATGCAGAAAATCTGCTTAGAGAAGATGTTTCAACAGCAGAGAATGCAATAAAACGCTATGTAAAAGTTCCAATAAATCAGAATCAATATGATGCTTTAACATCTTTTGTATTCAATCTCGGCTCTAAAAATTTTGAAAATAGCAACTTGCGAAAGAAGCTAAATTCCGGAGATTATACCGGAGCATCTGAAGAATTAACAAGATGGGTATATGCAGGCGGAAGAAAATTGAAAGGTTTAGAGACTAGAAGAGAAAAAGAAAGGAAATTATTTTTAAGAAACTAGCACTTATTCTTCAAAACAAAATCGTCAATGTGCTTTTCAGCCAATTTTCTTTTTTTCTGATGCTCTTTTAGGAAATTATTTATTTTTTCTATTAAAATCTCCTTTAATTCAGATGTCAGCATTTTTCCAGACTTATAATCGTCATGAATTTTTTTGAGCTTTTTATCATCTGGCTCAAAGAACGTTTTTAGATATTGATATGAAACATCAATGTCAGGATTTCCCCCTAGCTTTCTGTGCTCTTCTATTGTATCTTTCCCGCCTGAAAAAGCATATTTCTTTATTTTTGTCTCCACTTCTTTAGGATTATCAGACAGCAAAATCACTCCTCCCGCAGAAGCAGAAGATGACATCTTTGCACTTCCAGACAAAGAGGGAATAAATTTTGCGTGAAGTGCCGCAGGCTTCTCAAGATTAAAATCTCTGTGTTCTGCTATATCTCTTGTAAGTCTTATGAAAGGATCCTGGTCTATTGCAACAGGAACAACAGACAGATGTTTTCCTTTGTAAAATTGGGGAAATAATATATGGGCTGCCTGCACTGCTGGATAAAAACTCCAACCAATATTATTTTCCGGCTTTAATCCAAATGCCGCCTTTGCAGTTGAATAAGTCATCCTTTTTGCTATTCTTGCAGCATATCTGTAAATGTCAGTATAAACAAAATCCTGAAATATGAATGTCTTTCCTGGCTTAAATCCAAGAGCTATAATATCTATTATATTGTCTTTTGCATATTCTGTTGCCCTATCAAAAGTTAATTCTTCTTTAACAAAGAATTTCTCATCATCAGAGATTGGAATGAAAACATCACAATCAAATTCGTCTTGGAGAGACTTGGCAACAAGAAAAGGAACAAGATGTCCTATGTGCATTTTCTCGCTAGGCCCTCTTCCTGTTATTACAGAAACTTTCTTTCCTTTTGACTGCGCACTAAGCCATTTATCAAAGTCCCTGTGGGAAAAATAAATGCCCCTTCTCAAAAGCGGATGCAATTTTTCAAGTTTCTTCACCATCTCTTGATTTATTTTTGTTGTACCAAACTCTTTTATTAGCTTCTCATAATTTATCTCTCCAGAAACTTTCCATGGGGTAACAACATGCTCTTTTTTCATCTAGAATAAAACCCTGAGTTATTTATAAACATTGAGGATAAAGAATATCACAACAAGGTTTATATACAAAAAGAGAGTTTGCTCTATATGAAAAAAGAAGTGCTTTTAGTTTTAATTTTATTATCTTTGTTATCAGTTAGTCCAATGATTTCAGCAGAAATGTACATAAGTTCGTTTGACAAAGCATACAACGTAGGTGATAGCTTCAATTTCACACTTACACTAATGCCGCAGGCAAACACAAACGATTTTCTCCTAGCAAACATAATCTGTAAGGCAGATGATGTTACAAACAGTGCAGAAATATACAAAGTTCCTCTAAATCTCGAATCTTCAAATCAGCAAACAGTGCAAATCGCGGGAAAATTTGATAACTTTCTAGTTGGGGAATTATTGGGAACATGTCATATAGAAGCATCTTACGGAAAGGAGAGCGCAACTAGCAGCAGTTTTGAGCTTTTAAGAAGTATTTATGTTAATATATTGACAGATAAGGCCATCTTTGAGCCAAATGACCGGTTTGATGTTTCTATAAAAGCAATAAAGGCAAGCGGGAAGCCAGTTAGCAAAGGATTCATAGAATTAAGAATAGCTGGTCTGGGCATAACTTCATTTAAAGAGATAAAAGAAAATTACACAGCGATTTTATCAATTCCTAATGACGCGCCTGCAGGCAGCTATGAAATTAGGGCAAAAGTTTATGAAAAAGATGCAGACGGAAGAATTACAAATAATGGGGAAGCAAGCACCCCGATTGTTGTAAAACAGATAATAAGAAAAAGAGAGATTGCAATAAGCTCCCAAAGCATAATGCCTGAAAACGAATTTGTCTACAATGTCTTGTTATATGACCAGTCAAATCAACAGGTTTCAGAAAATGCAGAGCTCTCAATGTTCAAGCCAAATGGAGAAATCTTGTTTAACAAAGTTGTAAGGTCTGGAGTTGCAAATAATATTACCATAAGTGGCGATTTTATGCCTGGAGATTGGCTCATAATCTCAAAAGTTGGTGACTATTTAATTAACAGGTCATTTAGTGTTGAGGAATTTGAGAAAGCATCTTTTAATTTATCAGATAATATACTGACAGTCTCAAATATTGGAAATGTTCTCTATGACAATCCTATTGAGATAAATATAGGATATACAAGCACGGTTGTTGATGTGAATGTTGATATTGGCGAGATAAAAAGATATTCTCTTTCTGCTCCAGATGGAGAATATGAAGTGGGAATAAATGAAGGGGGGAGCAGGGAATTTCTGGGTACATCGTTTTTAACTGGAAATGCTGTTAAAGTTAGTGAAGAAGGCACTGGTTTTTGGAAAAAGTCTTATATTTTTATCTGGGTAATGCTGATAAGCGCAGCAGCTCTATTTGCAATCCAAAGATATAGAAAAGTCTCCAATATTCCGTTTTATGCTAAAACACCTGATAAATACCCTGCCCCAATCAGAATAAACAAGACAAGCAACAATGCAAATAATATAATCTCTGAAGGAAAAAGAGAAGAGTGCGCAGTTATCTCATTAAAAATAAAAAACAGCGATGAACTAAAAAAATCAAATGGGGAAGCGCTTAATACTTTAGAAAGGGCTATTACAAGGGCAAGAGATGCAAGAGCAAAGATATACATGGACAAAGATTATAGGACAATAATTTTCGCTCCTTCCCTTACAAATGAAAAAGACAACAGTATGAAGGCTGTTGCTATTGCCAAGGAAATTGAAAGCTCTCTTAACGAGCATAACAGAAGATTCGGAGAGAAAATAGCATTCGGGCTTGGCGTCAGCAATGGAGAGATGATTGTAGAGTCGAGAAACGGCGAGTTTAACTTTAGTTCTATAGGAAATATTATTCCTTCTGCAAAGAAGATATCCGATATTTCCAGCGCTGGAACAGCTGTTTCAGAGTTCGTTCATAGAAGAATTCTCGGAAAAGTCAAGAGTGATAAGATTGAAGGCACAAACTACTGGAGAATAAGAAAAGTTATGGACAGGGAATTGCATTCAGAATTTATCAGCAGGTTTATATCAAGGCAGAAAGAAGATGCAAGAAGAAGATAGTTTTAAATATATTCAAGGCTTAGATGAGTTAAGGAGAGAGAAAACATGATAAAAAATGAGACTTTTATGTATGACAAAGACTTGGATAGGTTGATGATATTTAATAAGCTCAAGGCAGATGAAAAAGTTTACGGAAGTGTGAATATTCTTAACCTAACTTTAGACATTACTACAAAAAACAGGATTGCTAATATAGAAATAAGAGACATTTCAGAATATTTGAAATCAATCGACAAAGACCCAACTATACTTAATAATATGAATAGCGCCAAAATCAGCATTGTTCAGGTTAGAGGAGGTTTTCTCATTCAAATTGTGTTGGCGGGCTTGAATAAAATAGAAAAAATTCCTTATACAATACCTACCGAAGAAAAGATTTTAATTACCGCTTAAACTTTTTAAATCTGTAATCTAAGTCTCTTTTATATTCTATGAGATGAATTATCAGTAAATTATTCTCCTTGGGTATTGTTCCTATAGAGATTGTTGTGTTATTGCTTAGCTTATAAAATAATTCATAGCCCAGATCTCCTTTCTTCATCTTTTCTATTTCTATGGCAACAACTTTATCAAACTGAGGAAAAATTTCATTAAATTTATCTTCAGAGATGCCTTTTTTCATTATTCCTATTTTATACCAAGCCGTAAAGATAGGTTTCTTGCCTTCAATTTTATCTTCTATTATCTTGTTTATTTCTTGTTTGTCATTTATTATCTTCACCTCTTTTTCTGCCATTGACAAGATAACTAAGATTCCTTAATAAATATTGACAGAATGAATATATAAACATCAGAAGCCACTTAATTTAGAGAGAAGAAATGCAAGAAGAAACAAGCAATAAATTATGACAAAACTGGTTATATTTGATTTTGACGGGACAATTGTTGATTCCAAGACTGCATATTACAATTCAATAATAATGCACTTAAGCCCTCTCGGATTCGGCCAAAAAAGTATAACCGAGGCAATAGATTTGGGATTAAATCTTTGGGATACGCTTGGAAAGTTTGTTCCTTCAACTCTTTATAGATGGTGGCTAAAGAGAAAGATAATGAGAGATGTCTCAAAAGAGATAAAATATATTAAAAAATGCCACGATGCAGAGCACCTGAAAGACATACATATTAAAAAGATTCTTGTTTCCAACTCCCTATCGGAATTTGTCCTTCCGGTTTTGAAACATTTCAAGCTAAAAAGAGAATTTGACGAAATTTATTGTGCTGATAATTTTGACAACAAGACAAAGTTCATAACAGAATATCTGAAAAAAAGAAAGATAAATCCAAAAGAATGCTTTTATGTCGGAGACAGGGTTGCTGATATAATCCTTGCTAAAAAAACAAAGTGCAGGAGCATCGTAGTCTATGGAAGAAGCTCTTGGAGTTCAAGAAAAGAGCTTATTAATGCAAAGCCTGAATTTATCATTCCAGACCTTGCTCTTGTGAAGAAAATTGTGGAAAGATAAATAACTTTATTTCGCAGACCCTAGCTCTTCCTCATCAAAAGGAGCATAGGCAATCGTATTTCCCTTTTTATCAATAATTTTAACATGATATTTTCCATTTGGAAGGATTAAATTAATCTCTCCGCTTGCCCCTTTTTTTATTGGAATCTCTTTTTCAATCTCTGGGTCATACTCTATATACTCTGGATTTGGATCAACAAGAAGAATTACTTTTTGATGCTTCTTAAATTTAAACTGCATATTATCTCTTGGGCTTTTTAGAGGCAATTTTCAATTTTGAGAAAATAAATATATACAAAATCTCCAAAATTCCCAAAGAGTTTACAATAAGCATGACTACAAACCAGATTGGCTGATTTAATCTTGCAGATTTCCATAAGGCGAGTCCTTTCCAAATAATTGACCAGACAAATAAAATAATTGCGCTCCAAAGAGGCAGGCCAAATTGAGAAAAGATATCACTAATTGCCATAAATAAAGATTAATTCTCTTGTTTATAAATTTATTTAACCATATCAAACAAAAATAAAAAGACTTTTTGATTTACCACTCTGGAAAAGATACCAATTTTATTAGTTATTTTATCGACGATGCAAATAATACCACAACAATATTTTTAAATGAAATTAATCTGAAAATTCAGCATTAAATCAAGAATAAAAAAAGATGGTGAATGAAAAATTAGGGCTAGAGAGTGGAAAGATAAGTTTGGACAGATTTTTTACAATTGATGGGAAAAATCCATTTGAGTTCAGCAATGGAAAGCAGATAAATTGGGTTTCTGAAGAGGTAAAAGTAACAGATGATGTTGGCAAGGTAATATTTACGCAGCCAAATGTTAAAAAGCCAGACTTTTGGAGTTCATTGGCAATAAAAGTAGTTGCAAGCAGATATTTCTGGGGAGACCAGGCAAAGCAGGAAAGAGAGAATTCTATTGAGCAGTTAATAGGGCGAGTTTCTAGATATATGTGCAGGCAGGCAATTAAGCAGAGATATTTTGATGAGGTTCAGAGCAATATATTAAAGGAAGAAATAGAGGCAATATGCCTAAACCAGTTGGCTGTTTTTAATTCTCCTGTCTGGTTCAATGCAGGAATAAACAACGAATATAGAAAAGATGCAGGGGGTGTTTCTGCTTACAAATGGGATTCTGCAACAGATTCTATAGTCCATGCCTTAAAAACAGACGATAATCCTCAATGCTCTGCTTGCTTTATCCAGAAAATGGAAGACAGCATGGAGTCTATATTAGCTGTGCAGGTTGCAGAAGCTCTCTTGTTCAAGGCAGGCTCTGGAACAGGCACAAATAGGTCAACTTTGAGAAGTTCAAGAGAAAAAATAGTAGGTGGTGGAAAGGCATCAGGGCCAGTAAGTTTCATGAGAGGATATGATGCATATGCTGGGGTAATAAAATCAGGAGGAAAAACAAGAAGAGCAGCCAAGATGGAAATATTAAATGTGGACCATCCAGATATTTTAGATTTTATAAATGCTAAACAAAATGAAGAAAAAAAAGCCTGGGCATTGATAGAGCAGGGATACAGCGGAGGGATGAATGGAGAAGCATATGGCAGTATTTGTTTTCAAAATTGCAATATGTCTGTAAGGGCGCCGGACGAGTTTATGGAATCTGTAAGGAATAATGCTGAATGGAATACAAAATATGTTACAACTGGTGAGGTTTGCGAGACTCTCAAAGCAAGAGAAATTTTAAATAAAGTATCTGAAGGAACCTGGATATGCGGCGATCCTGGAATGCAATTTGACACAACATTCAATAAATGGCACACTTGCAAGAACTCTGACAGGATAAACGCAACTAACCCGTGCTCCGAATTTTCTTTTATTGATGATTCTGCGTGCAATTTAGCTTCTATTAACCTTATAAAATTCAGGACAGAAGACGGAAGATTTAACGTAGAAGCATTCAAGCAGGTTGTAAAGATGTTTATTATTGCAATGGACCTTGTTGTAGATGGGGGAAGCTATCCAACTAAGAAAATAGCCAGAAATTCAAGAGATTTCAGGCCTCTTGGCTTGGGGTTTGCAAATCTTGGGGCTTTGCTTATGGGCCTTGGCTTGCCGTATGATTCTGATGAGGGAAGGGCAATAGCATCTTCAATAACAGCAATAATGACTGGTGAGGCATACAAAACATCAGCGCAACTTGCAGCTCTTGTCGGACCATTTACACATTTTGAAAAAAACAAGGAACCAATGCTTAAAGTAATGAGAATGCACAGGGATGAAGTAAAGAAAATACAAGTCGGAAAAATGCCTTCCAATTTAAGATATCTTGTTAATGATGCCTGGGATTGCTGGGAAGAAGCAATTGAATTGGGAGAGAAATATGGATATAGGAATGCCCAGGCAACTGTTTTAGCTCCAACAGGAACAATTGCATTTATGATGGATTGCGACTGCACCGGAATTGAGCCAGACATTGCATTAGTAAAATACAAAGTTCTTGCTGGAGGAGGCATGCTTAAAATTGTCAATAGAAGCGTCTCTCTTGCTCTCAAAACTCTAGGTTATAATGATGAAGAAGTTGCAAGAATAACTGATTTCATAGACAAAGAGGATACAATTGAAGGTGCTCTAGATTTAAAGCAGGAGCATTTGCCAATATTTGACTGTGCATTCAGGGCTGCAAAAGGCAGGAGATCTATTTATTATAAAGGTCATGTACTTATGATGGCAGCTGTTCAGCCATTTATATCAGGGGCAATAAGCAAAACAATTAACATGTCTGAAAATTCAACAGCTCTTGAAATTGCAGATGCATATATTTTTGCATGGGAGCAGGGTCTAAAGGCAGTTGCAATTTACAGAGAAAACAGCAAGAGAAGTCAGCCGCTAAATACTAAAAAAACAGAAAATGAAATGGTGAAAAAGGCAGGCAGAACTTCAAATGAGAGAGTTAAAATGCCTCAGACAAGAAAGAGCATAGTGCACAAATTTGATATTGCGGGGCACAAGGGATTTTTGACAATAGGGCTTTATGACAACGGAAAGCCTGGAGAAATGTTTATTTCTATACATAAGCAGGGAAGCACAATAAGAGGGCTTATGGATGCATGGGCAATATCTGTCTCTCTTAATCTGCAATATGGCGCATCAGTGAACGATTTATTTGAAAATTTCAGACATCAAAAATTTGAGCCTTCAGGATTTGTAAGAAACTCAAATGGGGGCGAGCTTGATAAGAAAATCAGGCAGATTAGAACAGCTTCCTCAATAGTGGATTATGTTGCGCAGTTCATGCTTAATAATTTTGGAGAGGGCGCTGGTGGAGTTGAAGCTGATATAGACATGGAAAAAGCAAGGGAAGAAAAAGATGAGCAGCTCTCAATAAAAGATTTTGGAAACGAAGGATTGACTTGCCCTCATTGTGGAGGTCCTGCAAAAAGGATGGGCAACTGCTCAATTTATTGCACATCTTGCAAACAGACAACAAGAAGCGGCTGCGGAGAATAGAAAGTTATATTCAACAATATAAATATTTAAAATAGCCATCTCTTTCTATGTATATGACTATACAGTATAATGTTCCAATAAAAGTTTTAGACCTGAAGATAGAATATATGATTCAACATGCTCTAAAAAATTACAGAGTTTTTACAGACGAAAGCGGTAATCTATCTGGCACTTGTTTTTCAAGAGAGAATCTTCCTTATGTTGGAAGTATAGTTGTTGTAAAAACAATAAGAAAAGAAGCAGCAGATACAGCACATGAAGTGTTGAGCGGTATTGAAGGGTTGATTGTTCTGCCAATAACTGAATGTAATCTGGAAGAGGATGAAGAAAGAATTAAGGCCATATTAGAAGCGCGAAGATAAAATACCTAGCTCCTCAAAGGCACAAACACAAATCCTGGAAATTCAGTTTCAACTGTTTCTCCGTTTTTTTCTTTTTTAATCTGGAATATTGATTGTTTTACTGCTGCAACTAAAATCCCCTCTTCTCTTAACTCTTCAAGAAGATGTCTTGGAACTTCAGGACATGAAGCGCTCACAATAATTCTGTCAAAAGGGGCAAATTCCTTTAATCCTTGGGAGCCGTCTCTTATTAAAACCTCTACATCTTTTTCTTCAGCAAGATAGATCCTTGAACGAATTGCAAGCTCTTTCAATATCTCTATTCCATAAATCTTTCCATTTGGATTTATTTTAGAGAGAAGCGCAAGAACATATCCAGAGCCAGAGCCAATTTCCAGAATCTTTTGATTGTCTTCCACATTAAGAAGGTTGAGCATTAGTGCAATTGTTGATGGCTGGGAAAGTGTTGAGCCCTCCATTACAGGAAGTGCAATGTCTTCATAAGCATATCCAATTAAGTGCTGCGGAACAAAATCTTCTCTCTTAACTTTGCCAAAAGCATCTATAACAGCCGCAGAAAAACCCTTTTTCTTTAACGACGCCAAAAGCTCGTCTTTATTCACATTTTACCAAAGGCATTTTAGTATTTATTATTAACTGTTCTTTGATTAATTAGTTTTATATTATAACTCAACACTCCAGCAATATCTTGTTACTTTATAGTCTATTTTTTGAAGATAATTTTATTAAAGCTACAAACTCTATCTGTTAGAATTATTAAATACAAATTACATTAATTTAGAGGTTACAGAATGATAAGACAAGGTTTATTAATTGACTTTTCTAAAAAAGGATTATGCATAGAATAATAAAAGAGGTTACATCTGAGAATTTTGACGAGTTTGTTTCAAAAGGAAACTCAATTGCATATTTTTGGGCAGTTTGGTGCGGTCCATGTAAAATGCTTGGTCCTGTTTTTGAAGAAGTTGCAAAAGAAATGATAGAAAAAGTAAAATTTGGCAAGGTAGACGTTGATGAACAGCAAGATCTGGCGAACCAAATGGAAATAATGAGCATACCAACCATGATATTTTTTAAGAATGGCGAGCAGATAGGGAGAAATAGCGGATATATGAATAAAAAAGAATTCTCAAATATGATTAAGAACTTGTTTGAAAATTAGTCTATAACAATCAAAAAAGGTTTAAAGATTTTGTCAATTTAAAATCTTTAACCCGTTCTGTGCTTAAACCTGCACAGAAGTTTTAAATAACGTGTTTTGCTTTGAGTCGTAAGGCCTCGTAGCTCAGCCTGGATAGAGTACTGGCCTTTTAAGCCAGGTGTCGCGGGTTCAAATCCCGTCGAGGCCATTGCTGACGGGATTTTTCAGATACTTCAACTCGCAAACCTCAAGGATGCAAATCCTTGATGGCCATCAAGAACTAAAAGTTCTTGAGGAGTTGAATGTCATAGCGGAACAAAGTTCTGCTAGTGCCCATCGAGGCCATTTTATCTTAATTTCTGTCAAAATAGCATAGAGATAAGGGATATTATATCTGCATTTTTTGTTTTTGAAAAAACAAAGATTTAAAAAGCAACTTTTGTAAATTTCTATACTCCACAATTGACAATCAATTGAAATTATCTCGCCATGCACATACTACAGCCAAAACACATTAAATTGAAGCCAAATGAGGTTCAGGAATTGTTAAAGAAATATAATCTCTCTCTGGCGCAATTGCCAAGAATTAAATCTGATGATCCTGCCTTGCCCGAAGGATGCAAGCAGGGAGATGTTGTGAAAATAGAGAGAAAAGACGAAGAGAATAGTTCTGTATACTACAGGACCGTGGCATAAGATGCAAGAGCAGAAAAATATACTAATAAAAAAATATCTTGAACAGCACTCCCTTGTAGAGTCAAACATACTCTCTTTTAATGATTTCATCAATAATAGAATGCAGCAAATTGTCTCGGAGCTTAATTCAAGCCTGGTAAATGAAGAAGAAGTAGAAATAAGGATTGGAAAAATAAGAATAGAAAAGCCAAATATAATTGAGGCTGACGGAAGCACAAGCATTGTAACCCCCACAATTGCAAGATTAAGAAGTCTGACCTACTCGTCTCCTGTTTATGCCGAGCTTACAATAAAATATGGAAACCAGACAGACAGCTCAGAAGTTGAAATAGGGAGGATTCCAATTATGGTAAAAAGTTCTGCCTGTAATATGGGTGGAATGAGCAAGGACGAGCTTAGGGAAAATTATATGGATCCGCTGGACCCTGGAGGTTATTTCATCATAAACGGAAATGAGAGAGTAATGGTCATGAACGAGGATCTTGCAGCAAATCAGCCATTTATTGAAGAGGGAAGATTAGGATTAACATTAAAAATATTCTCGCAAAGAGGTTCATACAGAATCCCAGCCACAATTTCTGAAGCAAAAGACGGAATTTTAGAATTAACATTCAGCAGGCTCAAGAATATTCCGGCAATTGTTCTGTTAAAAGTTTTTGGAATGACAAAAGAAGCGGACATTGCAAAAAATATTGGGCACGAAAATGATTGCTTGATTGTAAATTTATACGAATTTGGCAATTTGCACGAGTCAGAAGATGCAATCGTTTACATAGCTGAAAAAGCAGGGATACAAGGCACAAAAAAAGAGATAATTGCAAGAGTAAAACAAAGAGTGGACTCATTCTTGCTGCCGCACATAGGAACAGAAAAATCTTCGAGAATGGAAAAAGCTCTTACATTATGCAAGTTAATAAAACTCTATTTAAAAGCAAAAGAAGACAAGTCATTAAGAACGGACAAGGACCATTACGCAAATAAGAGAGTAAAATTATCTGGCGATTTAATGTCCGACTTGTTCAGAATAAATCTGGGAATTTTTGTAAGAGATATACAATATTCTCTCCAGAAAGTAGCAAAGAGAAAGAAATTCTATTCCATAAAGACTCTAGCTAAGTCAACATTATTCTCTCATAGAATCGAAAGCGCAATAGCAACAGGAAGCTGGATAGGCGAGAGAACAGGGGTAACACAAAATATGGACAAGGCAAACTATCTTGCAATCCTCTCTCAGCTTCAAAGAGTCTCGTCCACGCTTCCGGGAGAACAGGAGAATTTTATGGCAAGGACCCTGCACCCAACACATTACGGAAGATTCTGCCCTACAGAGTCCCCTGAAGGAACAGAAATAGGACTTAGAAAAAATCTTTCCATCCTAGCGAAAATATCTACAGCTGTAATCATTGACGAAAACGAAGTGCTCAATAAATTTGCAGGATTTGGATTAAACAAAGAAAGTGGAAAAAAGAATGTTTTCTTCAACGGCAGATTTGTCGGATTTGTAGATAATTCTGAAGAGTTTATAAACAAAGTAAGAACTGCAAGAAGGTCTGGAGAATTTCCAAAAGAGATGAGCGTTAGAAATGACAAGATACTTGAGCAGGTTACTATATCTACAGAGGTTGGAAGAGTCCTTAGACCGCTTATAATTATAGAAAATGGAGCAAGCAAATTAAGGAGCGAGCATTTGATTTTGTTAGAAGAGAACAAGCTAAAGTGGAGCAATCTTGTTAATGAGGGAGTGATAGAATATATAGATGCTGCAGAAGAAGATAATGCTCTCGTTACATTAAGGGAGGAGGCAATAACACCAGAGCATACTCACTTAGAAATTCATCCCATTGACTTGTTTGGCTTGATAACGAGCCTTGTTCCATTTGCAAACCACGACCAGTCGGCAAGGTTAAACAGGGGAAGCAAGACATTGAAACAAAGTTTGGGAATTTACGCAGCAAATTATCCAATAAGATTAGACACAGACGTTTCTATTCTTCACTATCCCCAAAAGCCAATTGTCAGAAGTTTTGTTTATGATACCTTAGATGTCTATCCTTCAGGACAGAACATTATCGTTGCGATAATGCCATTTGAGGGATATAACATGGCAGATGCAGTTGTCTTGAACAAGGCGAGCATTGATCGTGGAATGGGAAGAAGCACATATTTCAGGCCATATTCTACTACAGAAATGCAATATCCTGGAGGACTGTCTGACGAAATAACAATACCTGACAAAGATGTTTCTGGGTATAGAACAGAAGAAGCATACAGGTTTTTAGAAGACGATGGAATTGCTTATCCAGAAGCAGACATGGGAGAAGGAGATGTTACAATAGGAAAAATCACGCCGCCAAAATTCTTGAGCGAGGCAAAAGATATAAGCATACAGGCAAAAAAAGAAGCAAGTTCAACAATAAGAAGGGAAGAAAGAGGAACAGTTGACGCAGTTTTCGTTACAATAGACCAAGAGGGAAACAGAATAATTCACGTGAGAACAAGAGATTCAAGAGTTCCAGAGCCAGGAGATAAATTCTCAACACCTCACGGGCAAAAAGGAGTAGTCGGACTGATTGCAGATTCTGAAGATATTCCGTTTACTTTAAGAGGAATAAAACCTGATTTGATGTTCAATCCCCATGGAATACCAAGCAGAATGACTGTCGGTTATTTGATAGAACTTCTTGCCGGCAAGACAGGAGCAGTAAGCGGAAAGATCATAGACGGCACGCCTTTCACAGGATCAACTGTGGAAGAATTAGAAAAACAACTTGAAGAAATGGGTTTCAGATATGATGGAAAAGAAACAATGTATAATGGGATAACAGGCAAGAAAATGGATGCAAAAATTTACATTGGAAATATGTATTACCTTAAATTGAAATACATGGTAAAAAACAAATTGCAGGCAAGAGCATCTGGAAAAGTTGCTCTGCTTACAAGGCAGCCAATAGAAGGAAGGGCAAGAGGCGGTGGTTTAAGATTGGGAGAAATGGAGCAGCAGGCACTTGTAGGCCACGGCGCCGCATTATTGCTCAAGGAAAGATATGATTCTGACAAGACAATCATCTGGATATGCAGAGAGTGCGGTGACATGACTTATGAAGACACAATAAAGAACAGAGTAATATGCAATCTCTGCGGAAGCAATGAAGTCGAGCCTCTTGAAGTTTCATATGCATTTAAGCTACTTGTTGACGAGTTGTTGGGATTGGGAGTGCACACATTATTCGAATTAAAGAATAAATATCAACAATGAATAAAATATATAAAGAACATATATGGAAATTGGCAGAAAGCTCAAGAGAGATACATAAATGTGTTAAGATAAATGAAAAAAGTTTGAGAAGGAAATATATAGGTAATTTTATTGCGACACTGGATTATAAATTTGCAGATTGTAATAATGATGAAAGTACGGCATATGTAATAGTTCATGATGGGGCATTTAATAGTTTTGTTGCTGAGATAGGGGGATTACGAAGATGACAGAAACATATTTTAGAAAGCAAATTAGCGCATTGAGGTTTGGTCTGATTAGCCCAGAGCAGGTTAAAAAAATAAGCACTGCAAAAATTGTAACCCCTGAACTTTATGACATTGACGGATTTCCTGTTGACGGCGGTTTGATGGATTTGAGATTGGGCGCAATAGACCCTGGAGTCAGATGCAGAACTTGCGGTAAAAGAGTAAAAGAATGCCCAGGTCATCCTGGTTTAATTGAACTTGCACGCCCAGTATTTCATATAAAATATATTCCGCTGATTGAGCTTTGCTTAAGAAGCTTCTGCCCAAAATGCGGAAAATTAACGCTAAATGAAGAAAAGCAAAAAGGAATAAGTCCTGCTGCAAGAGCAAAGAAAGCAAGAGACACAAGAAGATGCCCTCATTGCGGAGAAACTATAGAGAGAGTTAAATTAGAAAAGCCAAGCATATTTATGCTTGGAAAGAAAAGATTGTCACCGATAGAAGTAAGGGAGAGATTAGTCAATATAAGCAATGAAGAATTAAAGAGAGTTGGAATAAACACAAATACATGCAGACCAGAGTGGGCAATCTTATCTCTTCTTTTAGTTCCTTCAGTTACAGTCAGGCCATCTATAACGTTAGAGAGTGGTGAGAGAAGCGAAGATGATTTAACACACAAATTATCAGACATAATAAGGTCAAATCAGAGACTCTGGGAGAACTTAAATGCAGGAGCTCCTGAAGTTATAATAGAAGACCTTTGGGACCTTCTTCAATATCATGTTACAACATTTTTTGACAACAATGTTTCTAGAATACCTCCTGCAAGGCATCGTTCCGGGCAACCTCTTAAAACAATAACAGAAAGAATAAAAGGAAAAGAAGGAAGAATAAGGCACAATCTGGCAGGAAAGAGAGTAAATTATTCTGCAAGAACAGTTATCTCTCCAGACCCATTGATAAAGATAAATGAAATTGGTGTTCCTTTTGAGATTGCAAATATAATTACAGTTGCAGAGCATGTAACTTCTCTGAACATAGAATCTATGAAAGAATTGATAAAGAAAGGCAATGTCTATCCAGGCGCAAATTATGTAGTCAGACCAGATGGAAAGAGGAAGAAAATAACAGATGCGCTTAAAGATGAATTATGTGTAGAAATACAACCAGGATATAAAATTGACAGGCATTTAAGAGATGGAGATATTGTGCTGTTTAATCGACACCCATCATTGCACAAGCAGAGCCTTATGGCCCACTATGTCAAGGTGCTTCCGAACAGGACATTTAGACTGCATCCTGCTGCTGCTGCTCCTTACAACGCAGACTTTGACGGAGACGAGTGCAATATACACAGCCCTCAAACAGAAGAGGCAAGGGCAGAAGCTAGAATCTTGCTTGAAGTAAGCAACAATATCATATCTTCTAAAAATAATATGAATCTTGTAGGAACAATAGATGATTCTATTACTGGATTGTATCTTCTGGCCAAAAGCAATTTTGAAAAAGGAGAAGCAGAAGAGCTTTTATTCAGCTCAGGAGTTGCAAGCAATATCAAAAAAAAGAATATAGACGGAGCAGAGCTCATTGCGCAGATCTTGCCAAAAGGAATGTCTCTAAAGATTCCAGGCGAGATGACAGGAAGCAATAGCTTTGCAACAGAAGACGGCAAATTTGTTAAGTTAATTGACAAGGAATTTGGAAGAAAAGAGGCAATTGATTCAATAAACAGGGGATTTCTTCTTGGAGCAGCTTATCTGTCAAGAAGAGGATATACTCTGGCGCTCAGGGATCTAGATGTTTCTGAAAAAGTAAAAGAGATAACAATAAATATTATAGCCCATGCAGAGAAAAAGACTGCAGAAGTTATAGAATCTTACAAAACAGGGAATCTTGTCAGAATTCCTGGGAAAAGCCTTGAGGAAACAAGAGAGATAAAAATACTTCAGATATTGAATGATGTTAGAAATGATACTGGAAATGCTATTAAGGAGCATCTTCAAAAAGAGAGCAATATTAATATTATGATCTCTGCAGGTGCTGCAGGGAGTATGAGCAATATAACACACATAGCCTGTCTTGTAGGGCAGCAGTCTCTCTGGAATAAAAGAATAAGTTTTGGTTATACAGAAAGAACTCTGCCTTTTTTCAGGTGGGGTGATTTAAGCGCAGAGAGCAGGGGTTTCATCAAATCTTCTTACTTAAAAGGGCTTAAGCCAACTGAATTCTTCTTTGGAGCAATAACAGGAAGAGACGGGCTTATGGATACAGCGCTTAGAACTCCAAAATCAGGATATCTTTATAGAAGGCTTGTCTCTGCATTGCAGGATTTGAAAGTAGAATATGACGGAACAGTAAGAGACGCGTCTGAGAACATAGTTCAATTTATAGCAGGAGGAGATAACAAAGATGTTTCAAGATTGCATTTGAAAGACAACAAAATCTCGCCTGGAGAGGCAATTGGCGTTGTAACTGCGCAATCTTTTGGAGAAGCCTCTACGCAGATGGTTTTGAGAGTATTCCACCACGCTGGAGTAGCGCAAATGCAGATTACAGGATTGCCAAGATTAATTGAGATATTTGACGCAAGAAAGAAGCCCTCAACTCCCTCAATGGAGATTTACCTTGACAAAGAAAACAATAATGATCGGGATGCAAAGGTAATTGCTGAAAAAATAAAGGAAGTTACTTTAAAGGAAATATTGGAAGAGATTAAAATTGATTTTGCAAATAAGAGAATAGAGATGTTGCTTGATAACAAGGCTCTAAAAAGCGTTCATGTAGGTGCGCAAAAGATAGCAGAGAGATTGAGCGAGAGTGGATTTAATGTAAAGCAAAACGACTTGAAAATAACTCTTAATGCATCTGATTTTGATTTTAAGGCCATATACAAACTCAAGGAGAAAATAAAAGAGACCATAATCTCTGGCATCAAGAACATCTCACAGGTTGTTATCTCAAGCAGAGGAAAAGACTTTGTTATCTTGACAGCTGGCTCAAATGTAAGAGAAATAATTGAATTAAAGGGCGTGGATAAAAATAGAACGCTCTCAAATGATATTTATGATGTAATGCAGACATTGGGTATAGAAGCTGCGAGGCAGACGATAATAAATGAGATTAAAAAAGTCCTTCAAAACCAGGCAATTGATATAAATGAGAGGCACTTAGATCTCATAGCAGACGCAATGACTTCTTCTGGAGTTGTAAAAGGAGTAACAAGAATGGGCATTATCTCAGAAAAAGCAAGCATCCTTGCAAGAGCAACTTTCGAGACTCCAGATAAGCAATTTGTAAATGCAACAATACAGGGCGGAAGAGACGAGCTTAAGTCAGTTATAGAGAATATTCTCCTGAACCAGTTTATACCTGTCGGGACAGGCCTTCCTGGACTGCTTGTAGAAGTTACCGGTCCTCTTGTAAATAAAGAAATAAAAAAACAAGAGAACTAAACAATGACTATTATTGATATGAAGCTTATGAGATATATTAATCTTCTAGACAGAGTCTCAAGGGTAAAAACAAGAAAATGTTTTGTATATAATAACATCATCTTTTTTGCTGTTCCAAGCCAAATGATTTCCCAGGCAATCGGTCCTGGAGCTATTAACATTAAAAGGATTCAGGACCAATTAGGAAAAAGAGTAAGAATAGTTTTTGAGCCCAATGGGACAGAAGATGCAGAGAATTTTGTAAGAGAAGTTGTTTCACCGATAAAATTCAAATCCCTTGAGATTAAAAATGGCATATTCATATTGAATGCGGGAAGCACAAGCAAAGCCGCGCTTATAGGGAGAAACAAAAAGAGGCTTGAAGAGCTACAGGAAATCGTAATGAATAATTTCGGCCTTAATCTGAAGATAGTTTAAACTATCTTCAGGAGCGATTTAAAACGTTCTAATAAGATTTAAAAACCAACAAAATAAGAAACTAATATGGGTTTAATGAATGCAAGAAAACTGATGAAGAAGAACAAGCACTATCGCTGGCATCAGAAAGCGTACAAAAAAAAGATGCTGAATCTTAAAGTAAAGGCAGATCCTTTGGAAGGAGCAGCGCAGGCAAAAGGTATAGTCGTGGGTAAATTCCAAAAAGAAGCAAGACAGCCAAACTCTGCAATGAGAAAATGCTGCAAAGTTCAGCTTATCAAGAATGGAATCTCAGTCGGAGCATTTATACCAGGAAACCTTGCCCAGAAATTTATTGATGAGCACGATGAAGTAATAATTGAAAGAATAGGCGGGCGTATGGGCCGTTCTAAGGGAGACATTCCAGGAATTTCATTCCAAGTTATTAAAGTAAACGACCAACCATTGCGATTGCTTTGGAAAGGCAAGATAGAGAAGGGTAGAAGATAATGGCAGACAACGATTTAAACAAAACCGGAGAAAGATACGAAACTGTTTCGGGATTAGAATGTAGAGAATTGGTCCACCTCACCCCAACTGTCAAAGTATGTGAGATTAGGGAATATGACCAAAAAAGAGGATTCAGAACAACTTTAGTAAATAGAGAAACTGGGCAGATAATTTATGAGCGCCAGTCAATGAGAATTCATTAGTATGGCAGAGCAGAAAACAATCAGTTTTAAGATATTTGACTTGTATGATTTATCAAACATCCAGGTAAAGGGTGCCTCTCTCAGGCCCTATATTAGTTTTTCTCCTAAACTGCTCTTAAAATCACAGGGAAGAAATCTTGAGAGATTTGGCGCAGCAAAAGTTAATGTTGTTGAGAGATTATCAAGACATTTAGATGTTCC
>Ga0209541_10001614_pt1 | contig 44378 bp, 46 predicted proteins | sample RifCSPlowO2_01_FD_184027 | JGI IMG/M metagenome (GOLD analysis project Ga0209541, IMG submission 184027) | Groundwater microbial communities from Rifle, Colorado - Rifle CSP2_plank lowO2_0.1 (SPAdes) (version 2) | ecosystem: Environmental > Aquatic > Deep subsurface > Groundwater | place...
CGCTTAAACGGAGAAATTATGAAATACTTGCGATATTACAATCAGGAACGCTTGCACATGGGAATTGGATTCAAGACTCCCTACGAAGTGTTGCCAAGGTCATGAGAAGATTTAGTGTCTACAAAAGACCACAAATAGGCTACATTGAGCAAATTACATGATTAAAATCGGTATCGAGTGCGAGTCGATCGAAGAGGACGTGTATGGATTGGCGCGCATCATCCAAAACTTTCTTGAGCGATGCGCCGCACGTCCGGAGCTAAAACTGCAGTTCCATTTTGTTTTGTATTTTAAGCGTAGCATTCCGGATCTTCCGTATCTGCACGATGCAATGTTCACAGCACGTCTCGTGCGGCTTCCGTTGCAACCATTCACTTCGTTCAGTCTCTATTATTATATTCTTCTGCCTCTTCGTATGTTCTTCGATCATCTCGACGTCATGTATTTTCCAAATTACATGATGCCATTTGGCGTTTTTGTGCCGACAATCACCCACATGACACCGGACTTTTATTATGAAATGATGGGCGATTCACTCCCGATGCGCTACAAAATGGCATATCGAATCTTCGGACAACATGCCCTTCGCCATTCGTCACGGCTCATGGTTATGTCCGGTGCATCGAAGGAGGAAATGGCCCGCGTGATCAAGATTGACCCCCGGCGAATGTTTGTGAATTATCTCGGAATTTCTCTGCAAGATATTACACGTTACACACTACACGTTACACACCCTCCCTATCTTCTCTACGTCGGCCAGGCATTCCCGCGTCGTCATCTTCGCGAAACGCTCCTCGCATTCGAAAAGATAGCGCCGGAATTTCCCGATTTGCGTTTCATTATTGTCGGCAGTGACAAATACCGCCCTCCGATTCTGGACGGTCTCGTTAAAGATATTAATCAACGGCTGAGATCTGATCGTGTTGAACGCAAGAGTCATGTCAGCGACGAGGAATTGCACCGACTCTATATGGGCGCAGAGGCGGTGACATACATATCCGATTCTGAAGCATTTGGTTTGCCGCCGCTTGAGGCGCTTGCATATGGATCGGTTCCGGTCGTTGCAGATGGACCATTGAGTAGTGAACTTTTTGGAGTCAACGCCTTTTTTGTTTCAGAAACCGCCAGTCCTGATTCGATCGCGCGTACATTGAAAGATGCGCTCACCGATACGCAGAGACGATCCGTTATCCAAAAAAATGCTCCGTATATTGTGAGCGAGTTCACCTGGGACGCGCATGTTGACCGCTTCCTTTCGGCGTGCCAGAGTATCGTGAAACATAAATCATGAAACATATATCATCGCTGGATAAAATCTATGCCTTCGAAATCGTATCATTCTTTCTGATCATCTTTGGCATCGTACCGCGATGGTGGGCGCTAGTTCTCGCTTGCGTGCTCGTAGTCTACTCAATAGCCACGTCTCTTGAGGATGCGACAACCCTTTTTGTTCGTTCAATTCCGCTCTTCATTGCTCTACCAATTACCCACAGCTTTGATAATTTCAACACATGGCGAATCGTTTCTTTGGTTATTTTTCTGCGGTGGGCGATTGTGCAATATCAAAAATCAAATCTCAAAATTCAAAATGACAATATAAAAATCAAAATTCTTTTTATATCTCTGCTCTGTATTTCAGCGTTTTCCATTTTTGTTGCGGCCGATACCATGATCGCTCTTAAGCGCTTGATCTATTTCATCAATCTTTCTTTTGTCGCAATCGTTGCATACGACCTCATCGAGAAGCATCAAGACTATGGTAGGCGGATTATTCAAAACTTCATACCGCCGTTGATCATTGTTCTGGCTGTTGGCTTCTTCCAACTTGCCAGCACCTATTTTTTTGATATCTATCAATTCATCGGTTTTTGGGGATCTCGAGTACAATGCCTCCAATTCGGCTCGGAGTGGTGCGGTATAGCGATTAACCAAGGCAATACATGGTTTGCGTACAACAGCTTCGGGCAGATCAATCTGCGGATGTTCTCGCTGTTTACCGACTCCCACACATTCCCGATGTATATCCTGATGACAATCCCTGCTGTATTCGCATACGCGAGTGAGCGGATAAACTTTACTTCGCTCAAGACGGCCGTGAGAACGCGTGCACGACTCTTGGTACTACTCGTGCCGTTGGGCTTCTTGGCGGCCATTCTAAGCAACACCAGGGGCATCTGGCTAGCAGGGTGGGGGATAACGCTGGTCGCACTTGTGACTGCAATCGCATGGCATCGGACGGTTATTAGGTATCTCACCGGTTTCTTGATCATATACCTTCTCATGTTCGCCTTTGTCTACCCGCTGTCCGCAACGCCGCAATTCCATCTCTGGGCCGGACAGGCGACATTGGGAAGCCGAATCCATTCAATCATTGATTTTTCTGAAACGTCCAACAAATTACGCCTTGCGATTTGGAAAGCTTCCGCTCTTTCGACACTCCATCATCCGTTGCTTGGCGTCGGCATCGGGAACTTCCCGTCAGTTCTTGGCCAAGATATTTCTCTTGCCAAAGCGGGGTCATCAGCGCACAATCTCTACCTTCAAATCGGCGCGGAACTGGGGATTCCCGCACTACTGATCGCACTCGCCCTTCTATGGATTATTTTCAAACGGGCATTCGATATCTTCAAAAAATCTTCAGTCCCATTTGACCAACTCTATTTTGGGGCGTTGCTTATTGTTGTTCCATGGCTCTATGCATACCTTATGACCGATGCTGCGTTATTTGATGAGCGTGCATTTTTGATGTTTTCTATTTTGGCTGTTACGATACTGGGGTATGAACAAATCCCAACCTCTCGTTAGTATCAATCTAGTTGTTCATAATCGCGAGCCGTGGCTCCAACGCGCGCTGGATTCGATTCGCGCCCAAACATATCAGAATATAGAGATCAATCAGTATGACGCAATCGAGGGAGAGAATATTGGTTTCTGGGCAGGCCAGGAAAAACTTTTGGAACGCAGTAAAGGCGCATATATTATTTGCATCTCCGATGTTGTGCTTGATTCGGATTTTGTAGAAAAAGCTGTCGAGATCTTTGAGGGTGATGCCAAAATCGGAGCATTGCAAGCGAAGATACTTCAGAACAGCAATACAAGCGGTAGAGCAGTACAAGCGGTAGAGCGCACCATTGATACAGCTGGGTTCGAGATTTCAAAATCACGGAGGATAACCAACCGCAGACATGGTGAAATTGATAGGGAACAGTACCACAAGGGTGAGATTTTTGCCGTTGAAGGAGCCGTGCCAATATTCCGACGTGAAGCGCTTGAAGATGCTAAAATCGACGGACATTTCATTGATCCCAATTTTCGAATCGGTCCGCTGGGATATGGGGATGATCTTGATCTTGCGTGGCGAATGCGTCTGCTTGGATGGAAACAATGGTATAGTCCCGATGTCATCGCTTATCATGATCGCTCCACAACGCGAAATATCGCGCACTATTGGTATGATTCGTTGGGAATCAGCCGCATCACAAAGCGAAAACGAATTCCAATCGAGAAACGCCGGCTCGACTGGCTCAATGTACGTTTTACAATCATAAAGAATGATTATATAGTTAATGTACTGCGAGACGCACCGTTCATTTTCTTCCGCGAGGTCGCAGTATTTTTCTACACCCTTATCATAGAGCCTTCGGTGTTCCGCATGGTTCCGCGTTTCTTCCGGCTTTTACCAAAGATGATTCGCCAAAGAAAGCAGATCATGCACCGCGCGCGCACGTCTGCCCGCGAGATGAAAGTATGGTTCAGATAAATTCCTATAATCCGAATCGAAAGCCAACGCAGCCCTCGGTGTTTCGCCGGCCTCGTTTTTATTTGTACCTCATCGGAATTTTTATCCTCGGATATTTCTTGGTCGGATTGGGATTTGCTCGGCATACCATCGTTGTAGATAATCGTGCGCCTGCGGCAGATCAAAGCATCTGGTCCAAACTTATAGACCTCGTAATGCGCCGTCAGGGCGCTGAAACCGATACCCCTCACGATCCCAATCCCATGCCCAAGCAGGAGTCCGGTCGGTTCAATGTGCTCGTCCTGGGCTTGCGCGGAGCCGGAGAGGCGGAGGACACCGGCCGTTGGCTGACCGATACAATGCTCCTGGTCAGTATTGATACCGCGGCAAAGAAAACAGAAATGATTTCAATTCCGCGCGATACCTATATTGATATGGATGTTCCGGAATATCAATATGCGACTGATTTCCATATTGCGGGGAAGGTCAACGAAGTCTATGTCCGCGGCCTTGAAAAAAAGCATGCTACTGAGCTGACAAAGATCGTTCTTTCAAAAGTAACGGGATTATATATCGATAAGCTCGTCATATTTGATTTTAAAGCTTTCAAAGACATTGTCGATTCTATGGGCGGTATTGACGTCCATCTTGATCAACCGTTTTCAGAGAAGCAACAATGGGGATACGAGTTCTTGCTTCCGGCGGGAGATAACCATCTCAACGGCGATCAGGCTCTGTATTACGTCCGTTCGCGATATTCGACGAGTGACTTTGACCGTGCGCGCCGGCAACAACAGGTGGTTGAGTCAATTAAGAAAAAGGCAATGAGCCTCGGCTTTCTTGCCAATCCGGTCAAGATCACGTCGCTGTACTCATCGCTTAAAGGTAATCTTACCACTGACTTTAATATCTGGGATACCGCCAATCTTCTGTCCCTGGGCGGAACGCTGACTGGCAAAGGAGCTATACAGCATTATCTTCTCACGACGGAAAACATCTATTACGAAACACACCTCCCCAATGGGGAATATGTACTTTTGCCACGGAATAATACCTTCGATACCATGCGTGACTATATCAGCGCAATCGTTCATGGCCAACCGCTTCCAACGTTCTCGTCCGCACCAAGTCCGTCACCTACGGCCACGCCCAAAAAATAGCACAACTTTCCTTTGACTTTTGTCAATTTTTTGCTATGGTAGCGGAGTGCCCAAGCTGTCTATAATAATCGTCCATTACCGCACCCCGGAGCTTCTTAGGCTCTGTTTGAGTACGCTCAAGGAGAACGTCGGGATTAGTGATTACGAAGTGATTGTGGTTGATTCAGCAGCAAACCGAAAGTCACGGGATACCGTGGCCATGTTTGAAGGAGCATTCCCCAAGCTTACATACGCACCGTATACGCATAACACCGGCTTTCCGTGGGGGGTCAATCGGGGACTGGAGTATGCGAAGGGAGAACACGTGCTTATTCTCAACTACGACATACTCGTCAGGCCCGACGCCATCAGCGCAATGCTTGAGTATATGGAACGGCATCCCGACGTCGGATTACTGGGTCCGCGCCTTCTGCATTTCAATGGAGAACATCAACAATCATATTTCCGATTCTACACACCATGGACAATTATATTGCGTCGAACGTTCCTGGGACGGCTTTCTCTGTTTAAATCCGCAACCGATTATTTCCTCATGAGAGACACCGATCCGAACCTGATACAAACACCCGATTGGATTATGGGATCTGCGCTGATGGTATCGCGAAAAGCGCTGAACGATGTTGGCTCCATGGATGAACGGTTTTTTATGTACTTTGAGGATGTTGACTGGGCGCGTCGGTTTTGGCACAATGGATACAAGGTTGTATATCTTCCGGGTGCGGAAATGTATCATTACCTCGGACGTGCGTCCAAGTCTGCTCTTGGCGTACTCGATGCGCTATTCAACCGAAAGACTCATTGGCATATCGCAAGCGCAATCAAATTTTTTCTGAAGTGGAGGAATCTGGTTCATGATTAAAAAATATTTTCTCGTGATAGGTGTTATCGCCGGACTGGCCGCCGGATTTGTCGGCGGTTTTTATGTTGAGAAAAATCGCACGGACGGTCCCGGATTGAACGCCGTGATCAATCAGGCCCTCGGCAAACCCTCTGATGTCGATTTTGGAATATTTTGGCAAGTTTGGAACCGCCTTCATGCCGAGTACGTGGACAAGGGAAAACTGAATACTCAAAACCTCGTCTACGGTGCGATTCAGGGTATGGTAGATAGCGTTGGAGACCCGTACACCGTCTTCTTTACGCCGAAAGATGCCAAGGACTTTGCACAAGAGATCAAAGGAACATTTGGGGGCGTCGGTATTGAATTGGGCATGCGCAACGACGTATTAACAGTCATTGCGCCCATCAAAGACTCTCCCGCCCAACGTGCGGGGATACAAGCAGGCGACCGGATTGTGGGAATTGACGGCAAGACGAGCAGAGGCATGAGGGTTGATCAAGCGGTATCCCTGATCCGCGGTCCACTGAAAACAGCGGTAACGCTCACCATCTCGCGAGATTCATCCAAAGAACCCAAAGACTACAAGCTTGTCCGAGAAACGATCAAGATACCGGCCGTTGACTGGAAGATGCGGGATGACAACGTGGCATATCTGCAAGTTTTTATTTTCAATCAGAATGTGGACTCTGAATTCAGAAAGGCAGCACAAGAAATTTCTAAGTCGCATGCAAAAAAAATTGTTCTTGATCTCCGCGATAATCCCGGAGGACTTCTTGCTTCCTCAGTAAATCTGGCCAGTTATTTTCTCGACTCAAACCAGATCGTCGTTTCTGAACGTTATTCCAATGGTACCGAAGAAATTCACCGCAGTGTTGAGAACGGGCTCTTAAAAAATTATCCGCTCATCGTTTTAGTCAATAAGGGTTCGGCTTCGGCGGCAGAGATTCTCGCTGGTGCGCTTCGTGACAACCGACACGTTACGATAATCGGCGAGACATCATTCGGCAAAGGATCAGTTCAAGACATAGAAGACCTGCCCGACAAATCATCGTTCAAGATGACTATTGCCAAGTGGTATACCCCCGACAATTATTCCATCAATGAGAACGGCATTAAACCCGATTTCGCTGTTAGCCGCAGCGATGATGACTTCTCGCACGACCGCGATCCCCAGCTCGATAAGGCGTTACAGTTGATTAAAAGCCTATAGTGCGCTAGACTATTCCCGCTATGAAAGTCTTATTTCTTCAAAATATCAAAGGGGTTGCGCAGATAGGGGATATCAAGGATATCGCGGATGGATATGCACGGAATTTTCTGTTGCCAAGAAAGCTCGCAAGAGCTGCGGACGCAAGTGCAATCAAGCAGGCTGAAGAACTCAAAAAGAAGCGTGAAGCAATCGAGATCAAGGACAAGGAAGCAGCAATCGCATTAATTGCAGCGCTGAAGGACGTACGGATCGAAATTACTGAAGATGCGAGCGATGAGGGACATCTCTACGGCTCTGTAAGTGCCCACAAGATCGCCGAAGAACTGAAGAAGCAAAAAAATATCTCTGTCCATGATGAAGATCTTCGCCTCCCGCATAATCTCAAAACAGTGGGGGAGCACGAGGTAACCATTGAGCCTTTCAAAGGAATGATCGGTACGGTCATGGTAGCAATAACAAAAACAAAAACCTCCGCATAAGCGGAGGTTTTCTTGCAGTAGAGATGGGGTAGCTTAGACTACGCTAACGACTTTGATTTCTCGTGTGTGTCCGTCAAAATTCTTCTTGCGGAGAGTCTTGAATTTTACCAATCCAACCTTCACCGCATAGACGGTATCATCTTTGCCCATGCGAGTACCGGCACCCGCCGTGTAGCGTGTACCGCGCTGGCGGATGATAATATTTCCTACGATTGCCTTTTGGCCGTCACTCAATTTGACGCCAAGGCGCTTCGATTCGGAATCTCGGCCTAATTTAGTTGTTCCTGCTGCTTTTGTATGTGCCATGTATATACAAGACTCTTATTTCGGCGCATTTCTTCGTCGTCGTTTCCGCCCACCGTTCGACATCGCGCAAGCTTAGATGTCTCACGGCTGATGCTCAACTCCTCCTCAAACTGCATCCGAAATACAAAGTCTTGGCTTCTCTTTTCAGAACTTGATATAATCTTTGTATATGATAGCAAAGATACTTGCTTTCGTCAAAGCCCACCACTCCGATATAACCCTGGCTATTTGCATCGTCCTGATCACGATCATCAGCTTTAATATGGGACGGGCATCGGTGATCGGACAGTCCGAAGGGGCGCGTATTGCCGGCCCTCAGACATCCACTGCATCTCGTACCGCCCCACGAGTCTCCATCACCCCCAAGAAGCCCGCACCGACGCGTGACGTCACCAACGAACCCGTCTATGCTTCAAAATCAAGCTCGTCCAAGGTCTATCATTTCAGCTGGTGCTCGGGGGCATCAAAAATAACCGATAAAAACAAGCTTGCTTTTCCGAACGAATCCGCCGCAATCGCGGCAGGCTATACTCTTGCCGGAAACTGCAAGAAGTGATATTTTGTGATTTCTCCTCCGGCGAGGGTGGAGAATGTATGGAGCCGGCGGCCCGAGGATTTCCTGCGATATGCTCTCTGCGCGGGACAGGACTCCTCTCCTGACCTCTCCTCGAGCCGCCGGTGCCCAGCATTTCCTGGTTCCTTATTTCCTCTGTTTGCGCGCTAACCCGCGCTTTCGAGAAGACGTCCTGCTACCACCCCGGTGACAGGCGTTTTTCGTTTTAAGCGATCTTTGAGATCCACTCAGCATTCTCCCACTCCCATAAGGTCTTCGCCGCCAAGAATGCCTTAATATCATGATCGTAACCGCCAAGCTCTTTGAACTCAATATCTCCGGTTACATCACCCCATGCGTGGGGACAATTGCGCGAGCCGTTCTTCCAGTTCTCTTTTATTTTTGTATTCCCGCCTTTTTCACGCAAACGCGCACCACATGCATTGAGGCATGCACGCGATTGATCAAGACGAAGAATCCATCGTGTGAGTTGCGGCATTGATTCCGCTTCTTGCAAAGCCTGCACATATGCCGCTGTTTGAAGTCCATAATCCCGATAGATCGCTTGTGAGGTCTTAATATCAAGAACGCCAAGCTTGCCATCTACCTCCGCTAGGACATCAATTGTACCGGCGTAGCCATGCTCTTTGCTGAAAATCTTTGACTCGATCTGATGCGGAATTATTTCATGCTCTTTTTGAAAATACTCAAAGCCCGCAACCACCGGCTTCACGGAATCGGGGATAGGGGGCTTTTCTCCGGCAAAAAGCTTCTCGATCACCTCGTGGACGAGCGTACCCTCTTCCGCAGATTTATTCTTCGCCGCTTCCGCGGACTCAAAACTGTCATGTCCGGCATAATATCGGTATAGAGCCGGTTTTGCCTTAATTGAAAGTATGGACGTCACGCGCGGGTACCATGCGCCATCAATTTCATAACCATTGTCATCTCTGAACTGATTCACATTTTTATAAAACATGAATTGCATTGTACCATTTTAAATGGCGAGGGGGGAGCGTGGCCTTTTCGAAACATAGCACGTCCGACAATGTAGGTTGTACGACATGGTATTTATAATTAAATCACTACTACAATAACTTCCCATAAGGCAGCGCAATTTATATTGTATCAATTGCGGTACTGCAACAACCAATTATGGGTCCTGAACTATGCCTCCAGAATCGTCCCAGACGCATCATATGGGTCTCATGGGTATCAGAGTGCCCCTGATCTCGCCCAGGGCAATATACACACAATGTGTCGTTCCGGGATTCGGATGACCAATATTTCCTTAGTTTAAAGAGATGAATTAATACCAACTAGATGGCCCAAGCATGGAAAAAGAAAAATCTGCAATTTGCTACTAGTGCTCACATAAACCATTACTACTATCTGTACGGTACACGCTAATCATCACACAATGGATCATCTATGCAATAAGAGCATAAATATACGGTTTTAAAATTCCATTCTTACTACTCCCCTGGGCCTATATTGTGCGACGTATGATAAAAGTTATCCACAGGCACCGCGAAACAAATTTTGAGATTTCTTTCCGGAATTTGAAACGCGCTCGAGACCTTGTTGTTTTTATAACTTTGGTCATCTCGAGCGCGTACGAGAACTTGCCCCTCTCTCCCCTACCTCTCCCAGCTCCCCAGTGATCGTACCAGCGTGTCGATCATCGGCTGCGATTGCGGTTGACGAATGATCTTTGCCGTACGCATTATATGTCTGAGGCGCACCTTCATGCGTAAGCTCATCATCGTCCAGCCGAGCCAGATCATCCCGGCCATCGAGACGGGCCACCAGTGCCGCCATGGCCATTCTTCCCCCTGCGTGGCGATCCCGACCGCAAAAGAGAAGAAAATGGGTCCCATGATCAGCATGAAGATCAGAATAGAAACTGCGACGTTGCGCAGCTCTGGCTCGTAGTCGATGCGACGACTATGCTTTCTCGCTCGCATGTGTTTGCCTTTCTGCGCGTCCTTGGGGCGGTCTTGCCTTACCGTCCCTAACCGCGCTGTGTTTGCCTTAAAACTAATTATACGCCAACTATTTGATGTAGTCAAGTGGGTTCACGGAACCCTCAAAATAGTTGAAGTAGAGTTGTTTATTCTTCGGATTGATGTAGGTGAAAAAATCTCTGTATAGGCTCAAATGCAAATGCTCCCCGGTCACATTACCCGTTCTGCCCTCATAGCCCAAGACTGACGAGGTGTCGACTTTCGTGCCCACCGCAAGTCCGGAAGGCGCCTGAAAATGCGCGTAGACGCTCACCATGTCGTTATCATGTCGTACGGCGACCCAATTGCCAAATCCCACATTGTAGCTTGCCGCAAGAACAACTCCGGAACCAATGGGACGAATCCCATCACCAAGTCCATAGACAAGGTCTATTCCATTGTGCGGCGCTCCGCCGTAGGCCCTACGCTTTGCATACGCCGTCATGCCGTAGCTCTGCGTTAAGTAACGGTCTCCTTCCGGAAATTGAAATATCTTGGTTCCCCGCGCCGGCACCGATTTGGCGGTTACGTGTACGATGAACACGCCGTTGGTTACCGCCTGGGATTCGATGGCCTTGAGGTCATTATAAAATTCGGCTTCTTTCTTCTCGGCCTCGGTAAGCAATTGTTGATACTTCGCTTCTTGTCCGCGCGTGTCTATCAGTAATTTATTTTTTGAAGTTTTGCCTATATCAAGAGATTGTTTTTGTGTAGTTTGTTTTTTATTCAAATCTTCGAGCACCACCTTCTGCTCATTCAATGAACCGACATTTTTTTCAAGGTCTGTTTTCTGAAGCTTGAGATTCTTAAGAAGTTCTGACAATTGACCGTTCAGCTGGGAGATATGCTGGGCTTGATCGGCAAAATCAGACAATCGTTGAGTGCTCACAAGGGTCGCAACAAGATTTGTACTGTCCCGCTGATCAAGATAGCGCATGATTTCCCCTACGGCGCTTTGCTGGGTACCGATTGATTTTTGCGTGTCGAATATTTTACTTTGTAAATCGGAAATTTGGAGTTTCGTGCTTTGTATCTTCTCCGTGCTGATTTGTATATCAGTCTGCAGCTTGAGAATTTGATTGTTTATTATATCGATCTGACGCTTGAGAGTATTGGCTTCTTTTTGTTTTTGTAAAACAGTTCCCTTGTATTGAGCGGCAAGTTTGGTAAGCTGGTCGATTTTTGCACGCAAATCAAGAATCTGTTGGTTTACATCAGTATCGGCTCTCACTGACACCACAATGGAAAATGAAAATATCAAAATGAAAAATGATACTGTAAACTTTTTAAATTTTGAATTGTAACTTTGCATTTTGAGATTTACATTTTTAACTGGAGCGTTTTATTGCAGCTTCAATTCTCCGTAATGTTTCTTCTTTACCCAATATGACGGCAATATCAACAGGGTCGGGTGATGCTTTTTTGCCTGAAAGTGCAACACGAAGGGGCCAATAGACAAGCCCCCTATCACCCGTTTCCTTGCTTATAGCTTCCAGCTTATAGCTTATAGCTTCCTTGTTCCAATCACACTCCTCTAATACTTTTTCAACTTTTCCCAGCATCGTTCGTGACTCCTCGGGCGTGCTTTTCTTCCAAGTCAGCAACTCCGGATCTACGTCAGGAGTCTTGAAAAAGAAATCGAATTCAGATATATCCGAGAATTTCTTAACACGTTCACGAATCATGGGTAACAGTTTTTGAAGAATCACCTTATCTCCAGACAATTTCTTCAGCAACTCGTCATCGCTTAGCTTCTTGATGTATTCGCCATTGATCCATTCGAGTTTTTTGATGTCAAACACCGCACCCGTCTTGTGGACTTTTTCAAGTTCAAAAACTTCCATCAGTTCTTCACGCGAGATAATCTCCTTGCCCGCCGGAGGAGTGAAGCTCAATACTGCAAGATAGTTAAAAATCGCGTCAGGCAAAAAGTCGTTCATATAGTCCTTGAGTGACGTTGCGCCGTGCCGTTTGGAAAGCTTGGTCCGATCAGGCGCCAACAGCAAGGGCAAATGAGCATAGCGTGGCGGTTGAAATCCGAGAGCCTCGGCGATCAATATATGCTTGGGTGTATTGGCAAGATGATCCTCTCCCCTGATGACATGACTGATGCGCATTTCTCCGTCATCCACGACATTTGCAAAGTGAAAGAGAACATTATCCGGCGTGCGAGCGATACTGATATCTCCAAATAGCCGTTCCGCAAACTCCACTTTCCCGCGAATAACATCATCCACCACTATCGTACGGTTCGAAGTAGAATCGATATGGAGCCGAATGACACCGCCATCCCGTTGCGAAGGGTTTTCGCGGTGGGCGCATACATGCCGTGGCAAATCTTTTCCTGCGAGCTGCGCTTGTCGCTCGGTTTCAAGCTCCTCCGGCGTATGCCGGCACCAAAACGCTTTGCCGCTGGCAAGTAGATTATTGACCTGCTCCTCATAAATCTCCGTCCGCTCACTCTGGCGATACAGCTCACCCCACTCAAGCTTGAGCTCTTTCAGTCCGGCGAGTATATCATCTTCGTATTGCTTCTCGGAACGCGCCCTATCCGTGTCTTCAATGCGCACTATAAAAGTCCCACCGTTTTTGCGGGCAAAGAGCCAGTTATAGACCGCCGATTGTGCCGTGCCGATATGCAAAAAACCGGTTGGCGATGGAGCTAGTCGCACTCTAACATTGCTTTCTGGGACCATGTTGGGATTATAGCACAAAAAAATACGGCAGACACCGTAGGGTTTTAGGGCTCTGGGCGTCGGTACGCGAAGAGCCCTATTTGGAACTGACCTCCTTTTCCGGCGGCACGAGTGCGTCGCCGGGAATGAATCCGCACAAGAATGCCGTCCGCTTCCTCAAGGTGTTGAAGTTCGCGTAATGGGCTTTCCCGAGCAGGTCGCAAATTGACCGCAACTCCCTGGCGTATTGCTTCCTTGCGTCGTGATCATGCCACTGCTCGTGACAGGCGCACAACAAGTTGGCAACAACGTCTCTCGTGACTCGCTCTCGGGTGATGTCATCGAGCTTGCTTTCGCCCAACGAGCACGCGAGGTCGAGCCATGCTACTCTTCGTTCCAGGTCCATGCTGCACCTCTGTATATTTGTGTTAGCACAGAATCGCGCTATCATCAAGCCATGTATATCCTCGACGTCATACCCCTCATCGCGCTCCCGACTCACCAATCCAGTGTTGTGAATTATTTTTATGACACTCCCCTGCCCCGCGGGACGGTTGTCGAAACCACATTTAATAATCGCAAAATTAAAGGCGTTGTCGTCGGGTCTGATCCGCTTGCCAAACGAAAGCTTGCCTTCAAAAAGGAAGTTGGTTTTACCCTCAAAAAAATCTCCCGCGTCGTTAAGATAAAATTGCCTATCACCGACAATCAGCTCAAACTCGCCGAGTATATATCGCACTATTACTACGCTCCCCTCGGCCTTTCCCTTAAGACTGTTCTATCGCCCCTGAATTCCAAAAAGCTACACGCTACACGCTACACGCTACATGACCCCACTCTCCACCTCTTCCCCGAGCATATCCAAGCGCATTATTTTTTGAAACAAAATCCCGACGCCACTACTGGAACACGTTCCACGCTCTTCATGCCATTTACGAATCTTAAAAAGATAATCATTCATGATGAGTCGAATGAGTTTTATAAATCAGACATGACACCCAAGTATCATGGCGTTGATGTCGCGCATGAAGTGGCCCGTCTTTATGGCGCGAATATCGAGATTGTCGACTCCCCCATCCCCCGACTTGAAACTTGGCACTCGGATGCCCCCACGCTACACGCTACACGCTACACGCTACACGTCCAAGTAGTCGATATGATCCGCGAAATCCGCGATGCTAACTACTCAATCTTCAGCAGAGATCTGAAGGAAGCGCTGTATCAGGCTCAAGAAAAAAAGCAACATGTCATTCTCTATGTCCCCCGCCGCGGCCATGCCAATTCGCTTCGATGTCAGACATGCGGTGAATCCGTCCGCTGCCCGAACTGCTCTGTCGCATTAATTCTCTATGAGTTACACGTTACACGCTACACGCTACATGATTTGCGCTGCCATCATTGCAATTTCTCCCAACCACGCCCAAAGCAGTGTCCCGCGTGCAAGAGCTACGCACTGAAACCGCATGGTGTCGGTATTGATAAGGTGGAATCAGAACTTAAAAAACTGTTTGCCTATCAAAATCTCACTATACCTCCGATCTTCAAGCTCGACAGCGATGAATCCGGCAACGATGATAGGAAAGAGGTTGAGCTCGTTTCAAGATTTCTTGGCGCCAAGCCGGCAATTCTTCTTGCGACACAGATTGTTTTCAGCCATCGGTCGGTTTTAAAAAATATTCCGCTTATCGGAATCATCAGCGGGGATACGCTTATCCATATTCCTGACTTCCGCGCGGAGGAGTCGCTGTTCCGGCAATGCATGACACTCGCAACGATGACTGACGATCTTATAATTCAAACCTACAATCCTGAAAATCCCGCCTTCAAGGCGATTGCTAACAATGCAACCGATGCGTTTCTTAAGCAAGAACTTGTAAACCGTGAGCAATTCTCCTATCCCCCATTCGCATCATTGATAAAACTGACTTATCGCCACCGTGATCCGCGCATGGCGCAACGCGAAGCGCGTATTGTCTTTGACAAGTTGGTCCAAGCCCTTCGAGGCTTGAAGCTTCCAGCCGATGCCTTGCGGCTGATGGGCCCCTCCCCCGCCTTCATCTCCCGCGAAAAAGGGGTGTCCGCATTTAATATTATTTTGAAAATAGACGTTACACGTTACACGTTACACGATCTGCAGGTGCGCAACCAGCTTCTGGATTATGTACCGCCCGGATGGAGTATTGATGTGGACCCAAAAAGCATATTATAAGTTACGGAGGGCCCTGCACATATGAAGAAATTGATCGTCATCATAGCGATTCTATTCATGGGTACGTTCGCGCTATACGTACTTTTTGATCGCGGCATGATTTGGTTCGTCTATCCGGATCATAATCGATTTCCTGTTCGCGGTATTGACGTCTCGTATCACAAAGGTGCTATTGATTGGAAAAAGGTGCGTGGCGAGAATATACAGTTCGTGTTTTTAAAAGCTACGGAAGGCGATGATTTTAAAGACAGGATGTTTCAAGACAACTGGAATAACGCTCGAGCACAAAACATCGCCGTGGGCGCATATCATTTCTATTCATTGCGATTTCCCGGAGATGTGCAGGCAAAAAACTTTATAGACACGACACCCGTTGCATCAGGCTCTCTCCCGCCCGTCATTGATCTTGAGTACGGCGGGAATAGCATCGTGCGCCCAACCAGAGGGGATTTTCAGAAAGAACTTGCAACATACATAACCCTAGTGCGCGAACACTACGGGCAAGAACCGATTTTGTATGTCACATATGAGTTTTACCGCGATTATCTGTATCCGGAATTCAAAAATTCCCCGCTTTGGGTACGGGACCTTTTTAGAGAACCAACCGCCGACAATGTTCAGAGCTGGCGTTTTTGGCAATACAAAAATCGCGGGCATATAGATGGCATTGACGGCTATGTTGACTTGAATGTATTCCGGGGCAGTAGCGATGAACTGGAAATTCTTAGAAAATCAGAATCACTTGACAATCCATAGTATGATGATGTATTCTTGGCTCATTAATAATCTATACTTATGAAAAACATATCTAAGAAGGTGTTCGTGGGTGCCGTTGTAAGTATGCTCGTTTTTGGAGGAGTTTTGGGAGTTCCACAAAAGAGTGAGGCTACCATAGACGGGTATATTAGAATCACTTCACCAAACGGAGGTGAAGTGTATACAGTCGGCGATATGGTAACGATAACATGGGATTCGTCCAGTAACATCGATACGGTATCCATCGGCTATTCATCCTGTCCAAGCTGTTTGGACTGGATTAAATTCACTACACCAAATACCGGATCATATACGTGGAAGGTTAATGTTGGTAACACGTCAAATACCAAATTTGTCATTGATATAGGAGGTTATGAAACAGGCAAAGGCAGTTTGAGTGACAGATCAGATGCAAATTTTACGGTAAATCCAAAGAGCACCCCGACCCCGACACCAACCAAAACTCCCACGCCCACCCCAACCAAGACTCCGACTCCTCAACCAACACAAAATCCGGGAACGGGTTGTGGTGGCAAGGGCGAAGATTGCTATACGCCAACTATGAAACCGAGCTCCATTCCCACCGCTACGCCGACTCGCACGGCCAGTCCCCTTCCCGCACCGACAGTCAACTCTGTCACTGACGTCAAACTCAACCAATCTCTCTTTTACTTTGAAGGCTCTCAAACAACCCGCTTAAGCGATATCAAGGATCCGTCACACGTGGAAGACTTTACGTTGGACTTCAGAGGCGTCGGATATATGGAGTGGACTGAGACAATCGATCTCTCAACGCCGGAAGCAATCTCCGCACTTCAGAATATCAATAAGTATGTCGAGTACGACGAATACTATTTCTTCATCTATTATGAGTTTTGGGTCATTTGGGAGGTGCCTGTTGAAGTTACCTTCTATAACTTTGAAGCTGTCGCCGAGCCGACAATTCTCAAGGACGGCAAGCCATTGAACGAAGATGTTAAATTGACGACGCCCACTCCTTCAGCAACTCCTTCTAAAACCCCCGCTACGAGTGTAACTCCCAGTACAAAGAAGAATATCACCTTCAAAGCGAAAGACGCGGGCAAATACACCGTCCAACATGCGGTTAGACTCGAGAGCAATGAACCTGTGAAAACGAGTGATACCGAATATGTCGTACGCGGTACAGTCTCAGATCCCAAAGCAAACGTGAATCTCACCCTCAACGGACAAGCCATCGAAGGACCGATTGTGGTTGACCAGAAAACCGGAGTTTTCGAAAAAACCGTCTCACTCATCCTCGGCCACAACGCCATCGCCGCAACCGCCACGAGCCCCAACGGCCCCGTTACTCCGGATGATCTCTCCGTCACCTACGCGCAACGCTCGTTGCTCTTTTGGATTGTCACCATTCTGATCATCCTCGCCATCCTCGCCGCTTACTTCCTCGTCTATCGCCGCCGTTCAAACGCATAATCAATGCCAACGTGGCACAAAATCCTCATAGGAGTGGGCGCCGTGGTACTAACCTTGGTACTTGTTCATTTTGCCTACTTCACCTACTCGACCTTTGATTCCGTAGATAGTTGTCTTGATAACGGCGGTCGGTGGAATTATGACCAGAACATGTGCCAAGGCGCAGGAACTCAAGAATTGGCAACCTCAACAACACCGATTCCGAAACGAGAGCTCTCGAAAGAAGAGCAAAGAATATTCGATTCATTTTGCACCGGCGGAGATCACGGTGGCCCGGAGGGCATTTATTATCGCATGACCGCACGGGGTGATAGCGATGACTGGCTCTCACGGTATTGGTGTTTTGCAAAGGACAATACAAAACTCATGACGCTGAGTATGCAGCAAGGTGTCTTCAGTGATCTGCATGTGAGCACGATACCAAAATCATATCTTACGGCTGTTTATGCGCAGTTGAAAAAGAATAGTGTCGCGGTGAACTCAACTATCCCAGAACTCACGGGCGACAAAATGCGAGAATATGGGTTCGGCACTTGCTATGGAGATCACGACCTCGTTGTTAATTACGCAAAGCAGTATCTTCGTGGTTGGTATGTAAGTATGTGTGGTCGAACATCCGACCCAAAACATCCCACCGACCCCAAATATTTTCTGACGAACTTAGAAGGATCCTACACAAAACTTTTCGACTATATAGAAAGTATTGTCCCATGGAATGAAGATCATTTCCCTCAATTTTCCGACTACCCCGCAGTGATTTGGCATGGAACTCCGGTATCGGTAGATGAACTTACAAATTCTAATGAACATACTGGATATGCTCCTTACACCATTGACCTGAAGAAGAACCCGAATTTTGCAGGCCACTATATGCTTATTACATATTCGTGCGGTACAGATTGTCAGGTTGGAAATATTTTTGACAGTAAAACTGGTAAGGACCTGGGGAAAATCATGAGTGACGGTCCTGATGGATTCGATTTCAGACTCAATAGCAACCTTCTTTTTGTAAGCAAGTTCAATAAAGATGACTACGGAAGGGGCATCAAAGAATATTATCTGCTCAAGGACGGTGAGTTCAAATTACTTTTTCGTGGGATATAACTAATGATTCAAGCCTTTAATAACATACTTAAAAATGCTAAGATAAAGACTCGGAAATGGATATTACGAAACTTCCGGCAAAAATATTACGCAAGAAACTTGAGCTGGTAGCTGAAGTTACTGACGAAATCCGTGCATTGATCGAGCAGATGCGGGTTGATATGGTATTGGCCAAGGGCGTTGGTCTCGCGGCTAATCAAGTTGGCAAGGATCTGCAAATTTTTGTGATTGATAAGAAGCTTGCTGAAGAGAATCAAGTTCCCGATGCATATATTAATCCGGAAATCACCGAGTTTGCAAAGGAAGCAGACGAAATGGAAGAAGGGTGCTTGAGCATCCCCCAGTTTTGGCACATGATCAAACGTTCAAGAAAAATAAAAATAAAAGCCCTTGATGAACGGGGCAATAAGGTGAAGTTCCGAGCGCGCGGCTTCCTCGCCCGCGTCCTTCAGCACGAATATGATCACTTGCAGGGAATGCTTATCAAAGACCGCGTGAAGTAGTTGTGCGAGCCGCTCGAATATTGAGCATGGGAGCGGCTCGCGACGACGTCGGGTGCCATCACCAAATCGTCGTAAGAACAGGCAGGCTCGCGTCCGCAACCGTCACTGCGGTGCGGTACAAGAGCGCACCGCCAGTCGCCATCAGTGCAGTTGCGAACAGTAGGGCGGGGCCCCACGCTCGGAAAAAGGTCTTTATCGGCTTCACTTTAAATCCCCTTTCTCGACACGCTTGTCGATATATTGTATAGTATATCACCTCTCAAAAAAAATTGCAAATGTCTATCAACACTCCAATAGTCTTCTTCGGAACTGATGAATTCGCGGTTATTGTGCTTGATGCTCTTATTAAGGCGGGCTTTGATCTTCAAGCTGTTATTACGACTCCTGACGAGCCCGCAGGAAGGAAGAAAGAACTGAAGCCATCACCAGTCAAGCTGGCAGCCATAAGCCACAAGCTAAAAGTTTTACAGCCCGAGAATCTGAACGACCCTGAAAGCTTTACGGCTTTACAACTTTATAGCTCTATAGCTCCACTGGGAGTACTGACGGTGTACGGAAAGATCATCCCTAAAAAAGTTCTCGATCATTTCCCCAAAGGCATCCTCAATATCCACCCGTCGCTCCTGCCGAGATATCGGGGCCCATCCCCTATCAAGACAGCTATTCTCAACGGCGATGCCGAAACGGGCGTCACGATCATGAAGTTGAGCGAAGGAATGGATGAGGGCCCGATCATCTCGCAAAACGTATACCGTGTAGCGCGAAACGCCAGACACATAGAACTCCGCAACGCACTGGCTCAGCTCGGAGCGGAACTGCTTATCAAATCAATTCCCGATTATCTTTCCGGCGAATTAATACCGCGACCGCAGGATAGCGCACAAGCGACGTATACAAAACGTTTTACCAAGGATGATGGTAGAGTCGACTTACAAAGTGATTCGTCTCAAGCGATATACAACAAATTCCGCGCATTTGATGATTGGCCGGGCGTTTGGTTTTTACACAAAGGAAAGAGGGTTAAGATAATCGATTGTGCACTTATTGGCGGCGTACTTGAACTGCTCAAACTCCAGCCGGAAGGCGGCAAGCCGATGTCATTGCGAGACTTTATCAACGGCTACGGAAAGTTGACCCAGTAGTAGAACTTCCGGATGCGCCTTTGGCGCAAAACGGAGCTACCGGAAGTTTCACTACCGGGTTGATTCCTTCCTAAAATAGCGCTATACTGGCGATCATGAAGAAAAAAATAATTATCATACTTATAGTAGTTATCGTTTTTGTCTTAGCAATGTACTTGGCACTCGGACGAGGCGGTGGAGAGGGCGTAGTAGCTCGCCCAACCGTATCAGGTTTTTATAAAAACACCGGCACACCGGGTACCGGCAACTCGACAACTCCGACATCATCACCGCTTCAGGGCGGAGGTAGTACGGGAAGTGGCGGAACGAGTGGAACTGGAGGAGGAACGGGCGGGACTGGAGCCGGCGGAACGGGCGGGACTGGAGCCGGCGGAACGGGTAGTGGGGGTGGCAGTGGGACCACGGGTGGCGGCACGGGTAGCGGGAACACGGGAGGTGGCGTGGGTGGAAGCGGCAGCGGAACTGTCGGGGGTGGTTCGTCAACACCGACTAATACACCGCCACCAAGCAACCCGCCCATCTCTCCCCCAGGAACCCCTACCACTTGGCATGTGAATATTGCCAATGGTGGGTATTTGCCGGCGCTGTTGAGCGTCGGTCCAAATGATGTGATAGTCTTTGAAAACAAAGACGTCGTGTCGCACACGGTAACCGGCAATGGCGGAAAGTTCGACAGTGGTGTAATACCGAGCGGGCGCACATTTACACTGAATGCTTCATCATTGGCCAAAGGCAGCAATCCTTACCACTGTTTGATTCATCCAAATATGCAGGGCAGTATTACCGTTCAGTAGTAGCCGTTGAATATTGCTCATCACCTAATACCCAACCCCATGATCGGTCCCAACGATTTAAAACCCGGAACATTCTTCATCTACGAAGGCCAGCCGTATGTTGTGTTGGAAACGCACCACCTCAAGATGCAGCAGCGCCGTCCCGTCGTTCAAACGCGCATGCGCAATTTACTGAACGCTAAAACGATCGAACACAACTTTGCCCAGTCTGATCTGCTTGAAGAAGCTGATATACAGCGCCGATCGGTGAAGTTCTTATATCAAAATCGGAGCGAATATTGGTTTTCGGAAGAAAATGATCCATCCAAGCGTTTTAAACTGACCGAGGGGCTCCTCGGAGATGGCGCTAAATTCCTAAAAGCCAATACGCTCGTCGATGCGATCTCCTGGAATGACGACGTCATAACCGTTGAACTGCCCGTCAAAATGGATTTTAAAATTACCGAAGCTCCCCCATCGACACGAGGAAACACTGCTCAAGGCGGCACCAAGCAAGTCAAAATCGAAACCGGTGCGACGATCAACGTGCCCCTATTTATCAATGAGGGTGATATCATTCGCATTAACACCTCGACGGGAGAATATACAGAGCGAGTGAGCAAGTAGAGTTAAGCGTAAATATTCATAAACAAAAACAATCCTCCTGTGAGGGTTGTTTTTGTTTGTACGCCCGCCAACAACAAGTCGACGGACGTACTGCTTCTGATAGAGGAACTATGGTTTTGGCGAGATGAATATGTGCTGAGTCTTCGCGTCCGACGAGTACTGCACCGAACTGAGATTAGGACACGTAGCCAGTGCAGCCTCCAAACGCCAAGCCAACAGTCGGGTTATTTCGTCTGGCGTCCAACCTCCCGGACATTCGAAAACTCCCTCGCCGGCAATCACGATAACTGGATCATTCGGCTTTCCGCCATAGTAGATGAACCGCAGGTGAGCATTCTCGATTGCCGGTTCAAAACGAATACAAACAGGGAATTTCTCGGAGAGCCAACCAGTAAACACGACACTCGCCAAGACCGCGATCACGTGCGAGATCCTCAGCTCTTCTTCTTTGCTGAGATAGGTAGTTCTCCAACTTAACTGCATAGTTACCTCCTGGAAAAGCCCTTGCGGGTGAAGGCGTCATGACTCGACGCAAAGCCAGGAAAGAACGTCCTGTTCAATCCCTATTGAGTATATATCACCTCATCACCCAAAAAACAATCTAATCCAAGAAGAAAATCCCGATGAGCGGAAGGATTGTCCATGTCAATTGCGCAGGCGTGGTCGTGAAGATTATATGAGCCAGCGAGGGCAGATGGAAAGCCGGGTCAAGTTCGATAAACGAAAGTAGAATGCTCGCCAAAAAGCCGACAGCAAGAATGATGAGCGGAAATACGGACCACGACGAGGAGTCGGCGGTACTGACACGCTTCTTAAGATGCGTACCATTGAGTAATAAAAAAATTGCTATGACCAGAATAATAAACACACCCGCGTGGAGAAAGGCATCGGAAACGTGAATAACACCCCGAACATAAGCATAGAAAACAAATCGACTCTCGATGAGTGCGGCGCAATAGAGGGCAACGATCATAAGAACCCCGCGAGAACGACCAAGCGTGAACATGCCGAGAACGAGCGCAACAAAAACAAAGGCTACTATCAGCCACTGATAGCCAAGATCGGGCGCATTAATGCTTGCTGTCTGCGATTGCCCGAAGCTTGCAAGGCTGTGTAAATATTTTAGAAATGTGTCGCGAAGTGCGGACATATCGGCTAGGAGATTTCTCGATCAAGTTCTTCGATTAGTTCCTTTGCGCGCTTCGATATTTTGCGTGGTGTGGTGATATGCAACTGGACCCGAAAGTCACCGGAGGCCGCGCCCCGGAACCCGGCATTGCCCTTTCCTCGCAATGCCAGCTCGGCTCCCTCTTCGACGCCACTGGGAATATCAAGCTCCAACCGTTCCTTCCCGCGCATTCTCCCCTCTCCCCTGCATTGCGGACACGGCTCCTTGGGAATCTTCCCAACGCCCTGACAGTGCGAGCATGGCACAACACGCATCATATTGCCAAAGAATATTCCGACCGATTCCTGTACCTCCCCGCGACCCTTGCAGGTTTCACAGGTAATGATCTCCGTCCCTGCCTTGGCGCCTTTGCCTGAACACGCCTCGCATGTTTTTTGTTTTTCAATTTCAACGATCTTGCGAACGCCAAGCATTGCTTCAGTAATCTTGATATTCATACGAACAGCAATATCCTGCCCGCGGAAATCTCTCGCCGCCCCACCGCTACGCCCGCCGAATCCCCCGCCAAACATATCAAAAATATCTTCGATGTTGATACCGCCTTGTCCGAATCCGCCGAATCCCTGGCCAAAATCGAAACCATCAAATCCACCTGCTCCCGATCCTTGGCCCCCATACCCCCCACCACTCGATCCACCACCGAAGGCGCTTCCAAATTGATCATACTGCTGGCGTTTCTTGGGATCGGATAATACCTGATACGCCTCGTTGATTTCTTTGAATTTTGCCTCATTGCCACCCTGTTTGTCAGGGTGGTGTTTGTGCGCCAAGGTTCGATATGCTTTTTTGATATCATCCGCGGATGCGCCTTTCGCAACGCCTAAAGTTTGATAATAATCTGATGGCATAGTTTTTAGTTGGTAGCTCTATAAGCTTATAGCTTTATGAACTCGGATGGCACTTGCTGAATCTCAATCTTGATAAAATCAATTTTCCGCAGGATCCAAAATATTAGCATCGACAAAAATACACTCAAATAAATAAAGATGAACGCCAACCCCCACAGCACCAGGAAGAATCCAAAGGCAAGCACCGGCGGCAGGTACGCGGCGTATCGCTCCCCAAGGATGGAGAATTCTTCAAGCGTCCGATGCGTGATTTGCTTCTGGACCTCTGCTTGCTGGGCAGGAGTCAGATTTTCTCCCTGCGATTTCAAGAAGGCCTGCGTTGTTACGCTCACCACGTCTTCAACGGTTGGCGAAATAATTCCCTCCTGCGCACGCTTGAGAATCTCCGGACTCTGATAATACGCAAATGATATTGCGATCAGCAACGGCAATACTACCCATGACAATCCGCGTCGGAATATTAGAAACGTATGGAGCTTGGTACGATCGCGAGCTTCAATTCGCTCTAGCGTAACAGAATATGCGGATAGCGCAATAATTATGAGCGCTGCAACGGCATTTAGTCGTGTCAGGCCGAGCACTGCAAGCATCATAAGGGCGATAATCCATGATCCAAGCCAAGCAACGTAGAAATTGGGCAACAGGAGATACGCAACCGCAACAATCGCTGATGTAATGACGAAAATCGCCAGCGGCCAAGCCCAAACACTCACAAGAGCGAATTTGATGTCGCTTGCCAGCCATGCCTTAATGACTACCCAAAACCAAAACGAGCTTACCGCAACAACTGCAAGTATTCCTATCTTCTTATACATCCCTTAATTTTACACTATTTACACGAAAGAGATAATAGCCCTACTCCTTTTTCTCTTCTGGCTTCTCTTCGTGCGGCTCTGTCTCCACTTTCGGTTCTTGGGGATTTTGGGCTTGTTGCGCCTTATATATCGCCTCACCGATCTTTTGTGCTGATTTGGAGAGTTCTTCGGTTGCGGTCTTGATATCTGTGATGCTGTCAGAATCCTTCAGCTTCTTGAGCACTTCAAGCTTGGCCTCTATATCTGATTTTATTTCGGCACTGATCTTGTCGCCCGCCTCTTTGAGCGCCTTCTCTGTTGAATAGCTCAATGCTTCCGCCATATTGCGGACTTCGATGAGCTCTTTTTTCTTGGCATCTTCAGACGCATGCGCCTCGGCATCGGCCATCATGCGCTTTTTTTCGTCGTCGGTGATACCGGATGAGCCTTCGATACGAATTGATTGCTCCTTGCCGGTTGCCTTGTCTTTCGCCTTGACCTGCAAGATACCGTTGGCGTCGATGTCGAACGCTACTTCAATCTGCGGCATACCGCGAGGTGCCGGAGGAATACCGTCGAGGAAAAACTTCCCCAGTGTTTTATTATCGCCCGACATTGCCCGCTCGCCTTGCAGGACGTGGATTTCGACGGATGGCTGATTATCGGCTGCGGTTGAGAAGGTCTGTGTCTTGGATGTCGGCACCGTGGTGTTTTTTTCGATCATCTTGGTCATTACATTCCCAAGCGTCTCCATACCGAGCGACAACGGCGTTACATCGAGCAAGAGTACGTCTTTGACATCACCTTGCATGATACCGCCTTGGATCGCCGCGCCGACGGCGACAACCTCGTCCGGATTGATATCCTTGTGCGGTTCTTTGCCGAAGAGCTTCTTCACCGCCTCGATGATCGCCGGCATGCGAGTCTGGCCACCGACAAGCACCACTTCATTGATATGCGTGGTTGAGAGCTTTGCATCCTCAAGTGCCTTCTTGGTCAGCTCAATTGAGCGATCAATGAGCGGCTGGCACAATGACTCAAGTTTGGCGCGCGTAAACATAAGCGCAAAGTGCTTGGGTCCCGATGCGTCTGCCGTCAAGAATGGAATATTGATCTCTGTCTGTGTTGTCGATGACAACTCATGCTTTGCCTTCTCCGCCGCATCTTTGAGACGCTGGACGACGAGACGATCTTTTGACACGTCTATCCCCTGATCCTTTTTGAACTCTTCGATAAAGTAATTAATGATAAGCTGGTCGATATCATCACCGCCCAAGTGCGTGTCTCCGCCAGTGGCCTTTACCTCGATCGTGTCTTCAGAAACTTCGAGCACTGAGATATCGAATGTCCCGCCGCCGAAATCATAGACGATGATCTTCTCGTCTTTCTTCTTGTTAAACCCATAGGCCAGAGCAGCGGCAGTCGGCTCATTGATTACACGCTTGACTGTTAGTCCGGCAATTTCTCCCGCATCCTTGGTCGCCTTGCGCTGTGAATCATCGAAATACGCAGGTACCGTAATGATGGCTTCTGTGATCTTCTGGCCGAGCTTATCTTCAGCATCCTGCTTAAGCTTCTGGAGAATCATGGCTGATATTTCTGCCGGCTTGAGCCACTTGTCCCCCATTTTTACTTCTACGTCATTGTGCTGGCCCTCACGAATTTCGTACGGCAAAAGCTTTTTGTCGCGCTGAACCTCCGCATCATCCCAGCGACGTCCAATAAGACGCTTGACCGAGAAGATGGTGTTTTGCGGATTGGTCACCGCTTGGCGCTTTGCTGTTACGCCGACATACCGCTCCCCTCCCTTACCGACGCCAACCATGGATGGAGTCGTCCGCATCCCTTCCTTATTCTCCAATATTCTCGGCTGGCCTGCCTCGACGATCGCCATCGCGGAATTCGTTGTCCCTAAGTCAATACCTAATATCTTAGCCATAAAGCTATAGAGCGATACAAGCTATAGAACCGGAGCTTTACTGCTCTACGGCTTTACAGCTTTTACAGCTTACTTAATTTTAACTTCTACTTTCTTTGGTTGTTTTACTTCCGCTTTGGGCAACACGACCTTGAGTATGCCCCCTCCCACTGTCGCCTCAATTGCATCTTCCTTTACATCTGTTGGTAGCGTCATCATCCTGGCGAAACTCCCCGACTTGATCTCCTTGCGGAAGTACTCCCGCCCGCTGTCTTCTTTCTGTTCCTCTGTCGCACCTTCGATCTTGAGCATACCATTCCCCACTGACACATTGATCTTGGACGGATCGATATTGGCAACGTGCATCTCGATAACAATCTCCTTGTCGGTCTGATAGACATCCATCGGCGGCTCCATATAGCGGCGCACCGCGGGCATCATCCCCCAAAAATCCTGCTCATCGAACATGCGCTCAATGCTCGCAAACGGATTCCTTCTGATGATCTTAACCATTGTTGACTCGCGCTGGACGGATCACTTTGCCGTGCATCGTGTAGCCCGGACGCGCCTCGACGAGCGGGAGCTTGTCATCAAGCTCTCCTACCGCCTCATGCACTGTCGGGTCGAACTTCTGCCCAGCAACAGCAATGCGTTCAACGCCATATTTTTTCAAAAGTAATTCGAACTGCTTGACCACCTGCGTCAAACCGTCAAACCATTGCTTTTGATTTGACCGTACTTCCGCGGGCGTATGCTGGAATGCGAGTTCGAGATTCCCCACAACATCAACCATCTCAAGAATAATGCTTTCATTGCCGAACTTCACCAGCTCTTCAGCGCGCTTCCCCTCATCCTTCTTGTAATTCACAAAATCCGCCTGCGCCCGCTTCCAGTTGTTCAAATATTCTTCAGCGTGCAACTTCGTTTCCTCAAGCTCCGTGATCTCCGGTTGTTGTGTGTCGTTGTCCATATTTTTTAACTATAGAGCGATACAAGCTATAAAGCTGTACAGCTCGTATTCCTTTACAGCTGTCCTGCTATCCTATTAAGTTCCTCCACTGTATATCTCACCAAGCTCAAGTTGCGTTCGTAGTTCATGCGTGTGGGGCCGATGACTGTGAGCGAACCGCGAACGCGATGCGGAAGATGGTAGTGTCCAACGATCACGCTCTCCCCGTGCATGGCGCGGAATGGACTCTCTCGGCCGATAAACACGCGGATCGGATCGTGGCCGAAGAATACACTCTCAAGCTGGGCAAACATCGCATCAAACTGATCAAAGACATCGGCGATCTGCTGGGCACGCCCGAACTGTTGGAACTCCGGCATAGCGAAAAGACTGGAGAGGCCGAATTTGAAGAACTCGTCATCATTCACAATCCCTGTAATCACCAGACTATTGCACAACTCGGAAAGCATTTGCGCCGTCGCTCGGTTAATATCACGCGGATCGTCCCCCGCTTCGCGAAGCGTGTCGGCAATATGTCTTCGCGCACGTTCGGCCGGTGTTTGGGGCTCGCTCTTTACGACGTTATCCACAAACAGTCGGTATGCTTTGTCGGTCGGTACGCGTCCCGCCGATGTGTGCGGTTGTTCGAGGTATCCCAGACGCACCAGCTCGTTCATCTCCGCCCGAAGCGTCGCCGAGCTCAATTCAAAAATCCCCGATTCTTCGAGATATTTCGAGCTCACCGGCTGTGCCGTCTTCACATATTCCCGGATAATGAGCTGAAGTATTTTGCTCTGCCGCTCCGTCAGTGTTTCCATGGTATGAGGCTATCTTAGCGCATTAGCACTCTAGGGTCAAGAGTGCTAATCCACAGTCTCTGAAGAACTGCCTCAGATATTTTTTTCCAAAGAGAAAGCTCGCGAGATGCGACTGCACGAGATGCAGGCCTTCTCTCACGGGCTGCGGTTTTTGGTCATTGCTGACCTCCTTTTGTACGGTTGTGGCAGATCGCCCGGATCGTAGCCACAGATTTCATCTAGTTAGGATAGCCGACGTGACGACCACGTCGCTGATATCCTCCCACCGAACCTCCCACGGAGGTTTATTGATGCTCACCTTGCCCATTCCTGCTCCCGTGATGTGGCCGAACGGGCAGAAGGTCACGCTTACGACACTCCCTTCCATGGTCTTCTCGTTAGTCTTTGTGATTCTCACACCGACGACCCCTTGGGGCGCCGAACTGGCGTGAGACGCGATAGCCTTGACTGCTTCGCACGTCTTCATAATGTCCACGGATCCTCCTTTGACAGCACAGTACCAAAAAGAAGCTAGCACATGACTTCGATATTTGTCAATATTTCTTCGCAATTGAATGGCTTGCGGTCACTTGAGGTGATATAATTTTATATGTCTTCTCTTAAGAAACTCTGGCGATCCATCGGTCCCGGGTTTATCACGGGTGCGTCGGATGATGATCCGTCGGGAATCGCGACATATGCGATTGCGGGGGCGCGGTTTGGGTTGAGCATTCTCTGGACGGTTTTGTTTTCGCTCCCCTTCATGATTGCGATTCAAGAGATGAGCGGGCGGATCGGCATCGCTTCGGGCAAGGGCATTATCGGCAACATGAAGCGCCATTATCCGCGCATTATCCTCGTTGTCATCACGCTCTTCCTCGCAGTCACCAATATCATCAACATCGGCGCCGATCTCTCCGGCATGAGTGCGGCGTTCCACCTTGTTGTCCCTTCGTTCCCTCAGCCCGTCTTCGGTCTTCTGATATCTCTTGCGCTTATTATTCTTCTCGTCTTTTTTTCATATCGCAAGATTGCCTCGCTTCTCAAGTGGTTTGCGCTCGTGTTGGTTTCATATATCATCTCGGCCTTCTTGGTTGATCAGGACTGGTCGCAGGTTATTTTCCATACAATCGTCCCGCATTTCGAATTTTCGAAACACTATCTTGAGATTATCGTTGCAATATTTGGCACAACGATCTCACCGTACCTTTTTTTCTGGCAGGCATCCGAAGAAGTCGAAGAACAAAAAACACTCTACAATCGCCTGCCATCGACGCATATTCGACAGCGTGATATTCGCTCGATGAACCACGACACCGAAGCCGGTATGTTTTTCTCAAATCTGGTTATGTATTTTATCATCGCCCTTTCCAGTGCGACGCTATTCGCCAATGGCAAGGCTGATGTGAATACGATAGAGCAAATTGCTTCTGTACTGCGCCCACTTGCCGGCCCCTATAGTACACAACTGTTCTTGATTGGCATCTTGGCGTCAGGACTTCTCGCGATCCCGGTCTTGGCCGGCTCTGCCGCCTATGCGATCGCGGAACTCTTCGGTTGGAAAGAGGGTATGAACAAACGTCTCGGCCAAGCGCCACAGTTTTATCTGGTCATTGCGCTCTCGACGATTGCCGGGCTTATCCTTCCTCTGATTGGCATTAATCCTGTCGAAGCATTGCTCTATACAGCGGTTTTGCTTGGCATACTCTCCCCTCTCCTCATCGCCCTTATTATTCACATGGCCAACAAAAAATCCATCATGGGATCGTTTACAAACTCCACCGCTTCCAATATCATGGGGCTAGCGCTCCTTGTGTTTATGATCGGTAGCGTTACAGCATTGTTGATCTTGTAAACTTTAACTGAATATCGAATTTCTAATTTCTAATTCCTAAACAAACCACAATGAATCAAATCCCAAGTTCAAAACGTCTCAGATTTGGAGCATTGGCATTTAGATATTGTTTAGAAATTAGTAATTAGATATTAGAAATTATATGCAAGTTTATAACACCCTAACCAAGCGAAAAGAGGAATTCTTGCCACCGGGATCACCGGTGAGAATGTTCGTCTGCGGGCCAACCGTGTATGACTATATTCATATCGGCAATGCACGGACGTACGTGGCTTTTGATATGATTGCCAAGTATCTGACGTCGCGCGGGTATGATGTGGACTATATCCAAAACATCACTGACATCGAGGATAAAATTATTGCTCGCGCCGCAGAACATAACACTGATTCATTCTCATATTCTCAAGAATATGAGAATAGATTTCTGGAAGATGTGGAGGCATTGGGCATTGGGCCGAGTATAGAATACAAGCGAGCAACGCACCACATTCCCCAAGTCATTGCGCAAGTGCAGACGCTTGTCGACAAAGGACACGCCTATCTGATCGAAGGCGATGGGTGGTACTTCGATCTCGCAACATTTCCAGAATACGGCAAACTCTCCGGCCGCACTGCAATGATGGCCGATGATGCGGTATCACGTATTGACGAAAACGACAAGAAACGAAATCGCGGCGATTTTTGTTTATGGAAATTGAGCAAACCCGGCGAGCCGAGCTGGGAAAGCGAGCTTGGAAAAGGCCGCCCCGGCTGGCATATTGAGGATACAGCTATTACACAGGAATATTTCGGTCCCCAATACGATCTCCACGGCGGTGGCATTGATCTGATGTTCCCCCATCATGAAGCCGAAATCGCCCAACAAGAATCCGCCTCAGGTAAAAAACCATTTGTGAAATACTGGATGCATGCCGGATTCCTGACTATCAGCGGATCGAGGATGGGAAAATCAAAAGGCAATTTTACAACGGCTCGCGAAGCGCTAAAGCAATATTCTGCTGAAGTCTTGCGCTTTTATTTTTTGAGTTCTCATTATCGTTCTCCATTGGACTATTCCGACGCGTCGCTTACTGCCTCCGGGGCCGCCGTTCAGCGCATCGGTGAGTTCAGACAACGGATTGATCGTTTCGAAGATGAGATGCCATCGGAATCGAACCCCGCAATTGACTCGATGATTAGAAATGCTCAATCGGCATTTATTGAAGCTATGGATGATGACTTTAATGTCCCTTCGGCCCTCGCATCGCTTTTTGACCTCATCAAGGAACTTAATCCTCTTATCATGTCGCGTACGATGGATCAGGATTCAGCTCGGCAGGTTATCGCGTGGCTCGATGAAATCAACTCTATCCTCGGGATTGTCCCACAAAAAATGGATGCTCTCCCTACCGCGGTCCAAAAACTCGTCGAACAACGTGAGCGCGCTCGCTCCTCCAAGGACTTTCCATCTGCCGACAAGCTCCGCGACGAGATCCTTGCCCAAGGATTTCAAATCGACGATACGACGTATGGGCCGCTGGTAAAACAAAAACAACCCTGATTAAGAGTTGCTTTTGATAGAGTCCATAAACACCTCCTTGAAGATGTTGTTAGTGGGCGGACTCAACCCGAAAGTACTGTGTTTCATGACTTAGTCGTCCCGTCGAATAACGTTCCTGTCGCCACGCAGACGATGGACCTCCTTCGCAAGATCTTTCTTTTCGATCAGGTGGTCCATCTGGGTGATGGCGAAGTATAATCTCCGGGGATCCGCAGTAAGGACCGTGGGGAGGAGTGCGAGCAGCGCCGGATCGACGACCTTGTCCTCAAAACTCCTCTTGATCCGTGCATGGAAATCGATGAAGTCTTGGATCTGCCTCGGCCGCAGGCACCGGAAGAGTGTCCTCTCGGAGATTTCCCCGCACATGAACGCTCCGTAGAGCTCCTCGACGGGGAAATTAATCAGATGGAACTTGAACAGCAGGAGTCGAAAATCGGGTAACTTCAACGTGATTTCTCCTTCCGGCGCTTGGCCGGGCGATAGACTTCTCGCACGATTCGCAGTTGGGTCTTCGAGAAAGTCTGAACCGGTTGGCCCCGCCATTTTTTCTTTGGATGCGGACGCGTGGCAAGAATCTTCCGAAGAGACAGCCATGCAAGCTGCATCTTAGTGATTCGTGCGAATTTCCGCGCCTCGTGAGGCACCAGCCACCAACCCGTCTTGACGGTCCGACACCGCGCGAGACGGCGAATGAGTACGCGGTTCTTCGGATGAACGGTCTCCGAAGTGGCAAGGACAGGATTTTTGAGAAATATCCTCCTCTTGCGCGCTTCCCACTCCTTATAGCAACGCTCCGAGCAAAACCTCCTATTCGTACCTGGGGCTCTTTTAAAAAAAGCGTTGCAAATAGGACAGGTCTGAGTTTTCGGCAATAGAGAGGCGTATCTAATCACTTGGAGCGCCCACTCTTCGTTGAAGAGGAGCACGCCACCATTCCGTCTCTCAAGGGGAATACTCTCTTCGGCCAACAGCTTCCTTAGTGCATCGGCGCTAATGCCCGCCTTTCGCCACAGGAAGCTGAATGAAATAGGCCGGGGGCGGGTAAGGCGCCCAGTGAATCCGGGCGGCATAATACGCTGCAAGGCGTCCCAGACGGCCTGTCTGCTGATGCCCAAATCCCTCCCGACTTCCGCCTGCGATCCGCCACGCTCAACCACGTTCAATACGCTCGGCAGTACGGAAGGCCAATCTGTTTGGTTTTTTGCCACATTTCACCTCCTTCCTTTCTTGGTTTTTGTGGGACTGCTTAGATTTCTTATACAGTATAACCATGCTATTGTCGAGATTATTAACATCTTCTCAACACCTTATCCCCAGAGTTAGCTTCCATGTTGTAAAGTCGTCAAGTTTCGAGCAATATAGGAGCGTGTTACAATTCCCCTGTGGCAGACTGGCTATGTTTTCGAGCAAAGCTACTCCGCGCGATGACCGAACGTGAGTGAGGAAATACCAAAGGCCAGCAGGACGTGTGTACGGCGCGAGATAGCAGGTCGCAATTTCAGCAGAAATTGACGACCGGTTTGCAGAAAAATATAGCCAGTCTGCCAATGTTATGGCACAAAACGGAATATCTCCAGACAAATTACCTCCGCAAAACATCGAAGCCGAAAAGTCGCTTCTCGGTTCTTTGCTTATGGATAAGGAGGCGATCAACCGCGTTGCGGACTTTTTGTCGTCGGATGATTTCTATGGACGTGCTCACCAACTGATCTACGAAGCAATCTTCCGGTTATATGAAAAACGCGAACCGATTGATCTTTTAAGCGTTTCCAATATCCTCCGTGAGGGCGGGAATATGGATACTGTTGGCGGTATCAGCTATCTGACATCACTCATCAACTCGGTACCGACGGCGGCGCACGCGGTTAATTACGGCAAGATTGTCCAACGCAAAAAAGTTCTCCGCGATCTCATCGACACGGCGCATAATATCATCGGCCTCGGCTATCAGGAGGAGGAAGAGCTCGATACCCTACTCGATCAAGCCGAACAAAAGCTTTTTTCCGTCTCCCAACGCTCCATCCAGCAAAACTTCCTCGGCATCGACAAGTCACTCCACGATGCCTTTGAACGTCTCGATCGTCTCCATAAGGGCGACGGTACGACACGCGGACTGGCGACGGGATTCATTGATCTGGACAATATCACCGCCGGCCTCCAAAAATCCAACCTTGTCATCCTCGCCGCCCGTCCCTCAATTGGCAAGACCACTCTCGCACTTGATATAATCCGCAATGTTGCACGCACAACACCCGTGGGACTGTTTACTATCGAAATGTCCCGTGAAGAAGTCACCGACCGATTTCTCGCAGCAGAGGCAGGTGTCAGTCTCTGGAAAATGCGCACTGGACGACTTTCTTCCGAGGGAGAATTCAATGACTTCGATAAAATCGCCACCGCGTTGGATTCGCTGGCAAAAACAAAAATCTTCATAGACGACTCCTCGGGACCCACCGTCCTGCAAATGCGCGCCATGGCACGACGTCTTCAGGCGGAACACGGTCTCGGCCTTATTGTTGTGGATTATCTCCAGCTCATACGCTCCAACAAGAACTATGACAATCCTGTTCAGCAAATCACCGAAATCTCACGCAACCTCAAGGGCCTTGCCCGCGAACTCAATATCCCCGTCCTTGCGCTCTCGCAGTTAAGCCGTGCGGTAGAATCGCGCCCCGATCAGCGTCCCAAACTCTCCGATCTTCGTGATTCCGGTTCCATCGAGCAGGATGCCGATGTCGTTATGTTCATCTACCGCGAGGACAAGGTGAAACGCGACTCTGAAAAGAAAAATGTTGCCGAAATTATGATTTCCAAGCACCGCAATGGCCCAACCGGCGAGGTTGAGCTATACTTTGATGAAGATAATGTATCATTCAAAAACTTAGCGAAAAACTTCTAAGCTAGCAGTACAGCGATACAAGCTATAAAGCGATACTAGCTTTATAGCTCTATAGCTTTATAGCTTTATAGCTCATTTCAGAGAAATTCAAAAACCTAATTGCGCACTTCACCAAGCTCCCGGGCATCGGTCCGCGGCAAGCTACACGCCTCGTCTTGGCGATGCTTGATTGGCCGGAGGCTGATATCGAGGAGTTTTCGCATGCATTGGTTGAGTTGAAGACTGGGCCGGTGCTGTGCGAGCAGTGCTTCAACTTCGCCGATCAGAAGCTGTGCGGTATTTGCTCGAATTCAAAGCGCCAAAAAACCAAGATTGCCGTCGTTGAGAAAGTGACTGATCTTGTTTCAATGGAGAAAATGGGCTCGTATGACGGCCTCTATCATGTTCTTGGCGGTGCTATCAATCCCGTCAACGGTTACGTGCCCGAGAAGCTGAAGATCACCGAGCTTGTGTCGCGCCTCAATCAATTAAAGACTGTCACTGAACCCTCGAAGATCGAAGTGATTCTGGCAACTAATCCCAATACCTATGGGGAAACCACGGCTCTCTATCTTGATCAAGAGCTGAAACCTCTCGGTGTCACTATAACTCGTCTCGCCCGCGGCCTCGCCGCCGGATCATCGGTTGAGTATGCCGATGAGATCACGTTGGGGAATGCGCTGAAACACCGAAAGTAGCGGAAATAATCTCTTCTCCCGCCTGGTCCTCGCCTGCGATGCTCTTTGTTGCGCTCGGTGCAGTATAATCAAGAATTGAAGTAACCCTCACCCTCGCGGGCTATTCAGCTCGGGATCTCGACCTCAATTCTTGCATACTGCATCCGTGCTCACTGCGGAGCATCTTGGCTGCGGAGGGCGGTCGAAGAAATCATTTCCTCCCCATGTATTTTGTTAGGGTAAAAAAACGAAAGAGGCCACACGTCGCGAGCCCGTATGGACTCCTTCGTGTGGCCTGGTGAACAAGACCGACTAAGATGGGACTACTCGTAGCTCCGCTCGAGCTCCACGATCATATCCATGAAGAGTTGCTCGCTGGCCCGCTCGCGTTCCGCCCAATCCTCCTTGGGAATACGCCTCTTCATAACGTCGAGGCGTGCTGAGAGTGTACGCAACTGATTTTCAGCCCAACGGAAACCGATCCCCTTCATGGCGCCCATGAAGCCGTCGGCATCCAGGTCGGCGATCAACATCGTCCCGGGGTCACGGAATTCGCACGCCTCGATCATGTAGGCACAGTAGCGGTGGAGGTCGTGGTTCGAGATGCGCGTTCCCGCAGAACCAAGACCACGAAGAGCGTCTGCCGAGAGCCGCTTCAGCTTGTCTTCCTCGATCCGAGGCTCACCGTTGATGTCGCAGTGGTCCCGGATGATCAGCGGAATGCCCATTCGCTTGATGATTGCGGCGATCGCGATGGAAGCGGGTTTAGTCCCGCAATCCACCATGACGACCTTGGTCGGGTTAGCTGTACGTACGGCCACGATGACCTGATTGAAAACCTCCGGAGCTCCGAACTTGGCGAGAATGACGTCTTGCTCCTTGATTTTGAACTGTATCACAACCCCTCCGTTCCGCTTTAGTTGATTGAGCGGATAGTAGTATATACCATAAAATAACCATCTTGTCTAGTATTGTAAAAAGTAAAGACCCTCGATGGAATCCACCGAGGGTTGTACGCGACCTCGGCGAATTGCACCAGGGGTCCCTACCCAGACAGCCGAAATTGTGGTTATTCGCCCTTATTTGTATGGGCAAATTTGTGCGCGATGGTACTTCGATCCGCATTGGGTGCAGGTGTTTGGACAGAGATCCCAGCTGTGTCCGACCTGGAAACACCTCGAGCACCGAACTCTAGTGGTCTCACGGAGTGGCGCAGGCTTGATCGGCGTGTGATAGCGAGGACGCAACCACCAGGATTCCGCTCTTGGTTCCTGTTTGGGCACCGCCACCAACCGCTGAGCTCGCCACCTACGGACGTTCTTCATTCCTTCCTCTTTGAGGAGCCTAACGAAACGCCGCTTCTTGACGGGACCGCCCTCGATCAATGCTCTGTGCTCGAGGATGAAAGCACTGAACTCGTCGCTCCGGAAAAGTATCAAGATACACTCCTTTTTGCCGCCTGCGGCTGTCTGTGGCAGCAGAAAACCCTCTTTGAGGGAGGGCTTTCTGCTATACGGACACTAGGCGGTGATTTTGAGAATTTCGACTTTGGTGAATGGCTGGCGGTGGCCCTTTTTCTTTTTGTAGCGGGTTTTGTGGTGGAATTTGAAGACAATCTTCTTGTCCCCCCTCCCCTGCTCGAGAACCTTGGCGGTTACTGTGGCTCCGGAAACAAACGGGGTACCGATCTTTGTCCCGATTTCGCTTTGCGAAATCGAGGATCCTCGACTTCCAGCGGAAGTCGGGACATTCTCGGCCTTCGCGTTGCCAACGAGCAATACTTGGTCAAAAACAACATCGGCGCCCTTCTCCAAGTCGAGTTTTTCGATTTCAAGCTTATCGCCTTCGGCGACTTTGTATTGCTTTCCCCCTGTTTTAATAACTGCAAATGACATTGGTGGAATCTTACCAAGAATGAGACTTCTCGTCAAACCCACCATGGTACACCATGTAACTATGATTCGTCGATCGTGTCGCGACGTATCTCCAACTCTGCAATCATGGGCAAATGATCGCTGACGTCAATATTGGGACTTTTGTGCGACAGCACCTTGATGTTCTCGCTGATGAAGATGAAATCGACGACTGATGTGGCGTAGTTGCCGCTTGTTTTCCTCCGCACATTGAAGCTCGTTGTGCGCTCGTTTTTGAAAATATCGTTGAGCTGTTTCCCGATCTTATCAATTGATTGCGTATGTTCGTTGACGTTGAAATCACCGGTGAGAATAACATTGCGCTTACCCTCGATGGCCTTGATGACCATGTCGCTCGCCTGCAACCGACGCTCGGTGTCATTTCCGTCTTCTCCCCACACACCGTGGGTATTGAATACATCAATATCGGTACCATGAACACTTGTCACGACATGCTGGAGATTTCGGGGAAAGAATGGATATGTTTCGCGTTTTGACTCGTCCGCAACACCATAGGGTTCAAAATAGAATTGCACGTCCGATCCGACGATAGCATACTTCGAAAAAATCGCATTACCCGTCACATATTCCTCGCCATCCATACGATGCAAGAACTCGGGAGCGTAGTGTACATGGGGATAGTCAAGGCCGAGCGCCTTGGGATCCCGGACTTCTTGCAGAGCAAGAATATCGGCATTCTCTGTCTTCAAAAAATCAATCACGGGTTTGCCCAGCTTGCCTCCGAACCAAATATTGAGGCAAAGAAATTTAATATGCATATCGGCACGATTATATGATGTAGCTCGAACCCATTATATCAAAAACCCGTAAACTCGGAAACTCCGAAATTTGAAAGTACTGCATCACTTTCGGCAAATGTCACACCTTGATCTGGTTTAAAGGTTCCATCTGGATAGCCGGCGATGATTCCATTCGCATAAGCTGTTTCTATAAATTTATAGTAAGGACTCGTGGATGGGACATCTTTGAAATAGGAAGTGACAGGGTTCTGTAGCGCATAACTTTTATCCTTCATAAGAAATACAATGAACTGAGCACGCGTAATCTTGTCAGCAGGACAGAATTTGCGCGTTCCACATCCTGCTGTTAGTCCACTAGTATAAAGCGTTTCAACATATTCATAGTCTCCATGAGACAAAGGAACATCATCAAAATGAGATCCTCCCATATGTGAGGCGCTCGAGAGCCAAGCCACCCCGCATTTTGAGTAGAACTAATTTATTATGGTGAAATAGCTGTTGCTTGTATCACAGCTGGTGCCATCGGTGGTGCATGCTTCCATTTGATATTGCCCCACTGGTAGGGTTACTCCGCCAGAAGTTACCCCAACTGTCCAATGATATGTGTACCCAGCATTGGTGGGCACGCCAACTGGACCTTCGGTGATGAAAAAGGGTGCACAGACAGCTGAACAAGGCTGGTCAGTGCGAGTCGTCTTGATGGTTACGGAATTTGTGGGACTACCTCGCCAAGTGATATCGTGCGCACTGCCAAGAGCCCAAACCTCTCCGCCGTTGGGGGAAATAACCTGCAGGGACGACGCATTGTTAGATGTGATAGTGAAATAGTTATCGCTTGTATCACAAACTGTTCCATTGGACGTACACACCCGCACTTTGTACTGACCAGCCATCGGGCCGGTCCCTAGGTCTGAAACTTGCGTTACGCCAACATACCAGATGTAACCACCATTGCCCTCCACCCCACTAGTAATGGTGTAGGGCGCTCGGTATGGATACGGCAAAAGACTGATGTCTACTTTCGATGAGCCGGCTTGTAGCCAACGTATTGCTTTGGTACTGTTCATCGGCCACACCTCACCGCCATTGGGTGAAAGTATCTTAAAATGAGGAATTGTTGACGGGGTTGTGGTTACAGTCGGCGGGGTTGTGGTTGCTTGCTCGCCTGGCGGATTGGTAACAATGGGTGTTCCCTTGTAACCAAATGCGAATACGACCAAACCAGCAAGGGCAACTACGGCAATAACAATTTTTGCCTTCATTTCGAGTTAGCCCAGTGCCTTAATTGGTTATTAGTAAGTCGTATATCGGTCAATTCTAAAGTAACTATCGCTTGAGTCGCAAGTCGAACCATCGACAACACACACTTGCACTTGGTACAAACCATCGGGCGCGTACTCGAAACCGTTGTTCGCGCTATTGATAACATAGCCTACTTGCCACTGATAAGTGTTGGCACTAGAGCTGAAGACACTCCTGTCGATAGAGTAAGGCGCGGGCTGTGGGCAGGGGGTAGTAATGCAATAAACGGGGTGAGGCACAAGACTTATGTCTACCCGAGGAACGCTACCGTTCACCATCCACGTTATCGTTTTATTACCACCAACAGGCCATGCCTCGCCACCATTTGGTGAAAGCACCTGCATAGGACCGGTTGTTGGGGCAGAAACAATCTTAAAGTAGCTGTCGCTCGAGTCGCAAACAGCCGTACCTGCTTTGCAAACTTGGACCGTGTACGAACCGTCGGGGGCATTACCAATGGCGATGTCTATAGTGTGAGCCACTAACCAATTGTAGGATGAACCATAAACATTGCTGACAATAGTATACGGCGCGCGGTATGCATACAGAGGGCAAGGGGCATTGGTATTACATGGAGGATAATAGGGAGCTAATTTAATGTCATAAGATGTTGGGGCAGGAGGTACACAGTTTGCGCCAACAGGACATTCATACAACGGAACGGGTGAAATGTCTTGCCATTTGATTGTCTGTGTCACCCCTTTCGTCCAAGTTTCGCCACCGTTGGGTGAGGTAACGGTAATCGGACTATTGCCGATGACAGAGCCAACTTGGACGGTGATTGAGGAGTAGGCTACATTACCATCACTATCTTTGACGGTGAAGCTCACTTTGTACTTGCCGGCTGTGGCATAACTGTGGGTAAAGGTTGTGGTTTGGGCGTTCATACCCATAGATGGTACATAATCGGTCGTGGGGTAATTCTCATCACCCCAAAGTACCGAGTATGTTAGCGTCTGGCCTTCTTTGTCGTAAGCAATTACTGACCATGTCCCGGACGCGCCCACAGCAAGAGTGTTAGGGCCAGAGACGCTTGAAATTACTGGGAACTTATTGTATACATCGGCAGGTCGAGCGTAAAGCGGAACTTCCCTGACTGACCCATACGACTGGCCTTGGTTGTACCAATTGAATTCCCGTTGATTAATGCAGAAAACTTTGTTAAAGAAGTACGAATCATCCTGTACGGCCTGTGCTCCGGTAGTGTTTACCCAACGAAGATTTGCTACGTCTTCACCGGTTACCTCGATGCCATACACTCGCGGATCATTTATCTCGCAGTTTCGGAAATAGCCAGATGTAGAAAAGGCATCGCGTTGCGCAGGGGTGACACGCTTTACATTTTCAAAGCCGCCCAGATGACCATAGAAACTAAAGATTCTTTCGTTGAGAAACAGACGCTTGTAGCCCTGGTTGTTGACGATGTACACGTCCGGATCGCTGGAGCCCGAAGCGCTGATCAAATCGCCTTCATGGAGACCGTAATCTGCAGGTACTGCCGCATGAACCGACCCCGACCCAACCACATAGAATGCCACCGCGAGCGCGACAAATATATATTTTTTCATAGAGTTATTTGGTTACTATTAATTATAATGATTCTACCACGCAATATGTTACATGACCAGTGGCTCATACACATAGCAACTTATTCTCCCAAACTTCCGTCCACCCCTCTTCGAGCGAGAGCATGGCGGGAATTTATTTTCTTCCACACCTCTTTTTCTTCCCTCCATGCCCGAGCGCACCGGCGGACGCAACCTTTTTGATTTTCGTTTGCTACGGGTTTTTGATCCGCAGCGCCAACCGGATTTGAACCGGTGTTACGTGGATGAGAACCACGCGTCCTGACCAGGCTAGACGATGGCGCCATTATGTAGACTCTCAAATAACTCTTTTCTGGCTTTCGCAGTCTTCTTTAAAAAGATTTCTCTTTTTCGCGCAAGTTTCTTATCGGAATACTCCTCAAGGCCTAATAAAATATATGGTCTATAAGGTTTTGTCGAAGAAACTTTGCCCCTATTATGCTCATGAATCCTTCTTGGTACATCATCCGTTATGCCAATATAGTGCCGCAAATGATTTGGACTATATAAGACATACAGGAAATATTTCATGATGCATTCCTAGACGTCCGCCGGAGGCGGATCCTCCTCTGGAGGAATGGCGCCATTTGACAAGTGTAAAACGAAAAGTGAAAAACGTAAAGCAGTTATGCGGTGTCCGCAAAACACAACTTCAGCGCTTGAGCCAGTCAGCTGATTGCCGAATGAGAAACCGGCCGGCTTTTTCGGGTTCGGCCATGAGAGCTTTGACGATCTTCTCCATGCGGGCGCCTTGGGAACCCTTCACCAATATCACATCGCCTGATTTGATGATCTTTGCGATGTCCGTACATGCCTCACTGATGGTCTTGAAATGAACAATGCGGCTGGTTCGCATGTCCTTGGCGGCCGCAGTTGATATCTCCGCCGAAGCTGATCCAACGGTTATCAGCACATCTGCCCGCTTCACGGCATAAAGTCCGATTGTGCGATGGGCCTCTTTTTCAAAATTTCCCAGTTCCCGCATATCGCCAAGTATTGCCACTCGCCTGCCCTTGCCCCCATGCAGTTTGATGACATTGCTCCCAAAATCCCGCAAGACATTGAGCGCCGCCTCTACAGCCATCGGAGAAGCATTGTAGGTGTCGTCGATGATCGTTGTTCCTTCGATACCTGGAATGAGCGTCATTCTGCCACGGGGAAATTCGATGCGTTCCAGCGCTTCGGAAATTTCGACAAGATTCATGCCAAAATATATTCCTACTGCGGCTGCGGCAAGCACGCCGTACAATTGGTGGGCGCCAAGCAAGTGCGGAATATGTACGGGAACAAAACTGGTGCCATGATGAACCTTGAACGACAAGCCGGTAATGCTATTATCCTGCACCGAGAACGCGACGCTCGAGGCTCGCACCACCGCACCGGCGCCAAAACCGAATGTCATAATCGGTGCGGATGAGACGCCCCGCAATTTCATGACGATCGGATCATCGGCATTCAGGATTGCGAGTCCGTCATGTTGTGGCAAATGACGGATCAACTCTGATTTTTCTTTGGCGACCGCCTGCGGGCTTCCGTAAAACTCGACGTGCACCGGTATATCGCCGATTGCCGTGATGATACCTACGCGCGGCTGCACCATGTCAACGAGATACGAGATATCTCCGGGGTGATCCGCGGCAAGCTCAAGGACTAACACCTCCGGATAATCCTTTCGAAAACCAATGTATGTGTACCATGCTATTTCAATAAGGCGAGATACAAACCCGATACGCGCCACAATGCCGCGCCGCGAAAGTGGCCGAACTCCCAAGACAGCCGATGGAATACCAATCTCGTTATTGTAGTTCTCGATATTTTTTCGCACACGAAAACGGCGCTCCAGAACCGCATAAATCGCCTCCTTGGCGGTTGTTTTGCCGACAGATCCCGTTACGCCGATAATGACGGGATGATGTCGCTGAAGAGTGTGCTGGGCCAATACCTTCAATATTTTCTTTAGCAAATTTCTTATCATAGCGATTGAAATTCTAAATCCTAATATCTAAACTTTAAACAAATCATATATTTTAATGTTTTAAATTTTAAAACTTTGGATTTTGGAATTTGTTTCGGATTTAGTGTTTCGTGCTTCGAATTTCCCGCCCTACGGGCGGGTGGGTGGCACCTTGAAGTATCGTAACAAAAATCCGGCTATATCGCCAAACGCGGGCGAAAGACTATCGGCCGCAAACGTAATACCATGCGGCTTATCTATCTTGATCAAGATGACAAACCGCGGTGAGTACGCGGGCGCGAAGCCAACGAAATCATGAATAAACTGCTGATCGCCCAAGTATCCCCCATCCTTGCCTGGAATCTGCGCCGTTCCGGTCTTGCCGGCAACATCATAGCCGGAAACATGCGCCTTGTCGAACCCCTTTTCTACAACATCAACCAGCATAGACTTGAGCTGTTGGGCGGTTGCATCTTTGATCGGCGTATCTACGATCATCGGCTTCGCATCAGTCACACTGCCATCGGGATGGATAATCTGCTTGACGATATAGGGTTTCATACGTTTCCCATTGTTGGCAATCGAGGCAAATGCATTGACCAGCTGGAGCGGAGTAACCGCAATACCTTGTCCGAATGAAGCGGTTGCAAAGTTGACTCGTCGCCCGGTATACAAATTGGCTATATTGCCGAGAAGTTCTCCCCCCAGATCAATACCGGTTTTTTCGGAAAATCCAAACGAGACCACATGGTTCAAGAATGCGTCTTTCCCGGCTTTCTCTGCGGCATAAATAGCACCCGTATTGAGCGAATGCTCAAGCACCTGGCGCATCGTCTGGAGCCCGTGGGCATTGTTGTCGTAGTTCCTGATCGTATAGGCATCAATTTTCACTTCGCCCGTGTCCGTGTAGGTTGTATCGGGTCTGACAGCGCCCACATCAAGCGCCGCAGCCATAGTAATGGCCTTGAATGACGAACCGGGTTCGAAAAGTTTTTGCGTTGCCGGATTGATGAACGTGTCAAAATCAAATGCCGCATATCTATTCGGATCAAAGCTCGGCGACGATGCCATACCGAGAATCGCCCCGGTTGCCGGATCTTCAACAATAATGGTACCTCCGCTGGATGACCACCTTTTCAGGAGGGTGTTGAGCTGGGTCTCGATATACGATTGAATATTATAATCAAGCGTCAACACTATATCATCCCCATCCTGCTGGGAAGGTGCCACCCCCGAAGGTGATGCTGTGCTACTCAAGATGCCCAATCGCACAAGAAAACCTCGAATACCCGAATATGTCGCATTACCCGAAAGCTTTTGCGTCCGATCAACTCCGCTTAGTTCATCATCGTAGGAAAACTCAACGCCATATTGCCCAACACGCTTATTGCCGTCAAAACCGACAAATCCCATTGTTTGCGCCGCTAATCCTTTGAGCGGATAGACACGGTTGATTTCGGCAGCCGCGCTGATACCTGCAAGCTTGGCGCCCGAGACTTTATCCGCAGTTTCCTGCGTGAGATTGCGCGCTATCACCAGGTAATTTTTGCTTGTATCGCCAAGCTTGGCGGCAATTAAGTCAGCTTGCACTCCAAGAAGGGGCGCTATCTTTGCAGCAATTGCATCGGGAGATATTGTCAGTTTGGAACGGTCTGCATAGACATACCATGAGCGTTGATTGAATGCGGCAAGTTTTTTGTTTTGAGTTGATAGGTCGGATAAATAAATACTGCCTCTGCCCGTAAGAAGAGCGGCGGGACTGGTGTATTGGCTTTTTGCCGTATCGACAAAATCGCCATGCCGCAAGACAGATAACGAAAAAAGACGGTAGCCTATGATACCGGCTGCCGCCAGAACGAGCAGTGTGAAGACCAGGATT
>Ga0209541_10001615_pt1 | contig 44338 bp, 51 predicted proteins | sample RifCSPlowO2_01_FD_184027 | JGI IMG/M metagenome (GOLD analysis project Ga0209541, IMG submission 184027) | Groundwater microbial communities from Rifle, Colorado - Rifle CSP2_plank lowO2_0.1 (SPAdes) (version 2) | ecosystem: Environmental > Aquatic > Deep subsurface > Groundwater | place...
CTTTCTGCAGGCAGTTCGGAACATATCCGATAATAGTCGGAGTGAAAGGAAGATTGCCATTAAAACAATTTTATGATTTAGAAGTTACGGGGCAGATGTTAAGGAGTGTTACTGGGAAGGTTGTTAGTTATAAATATGTTATTGTATAATTAACTACAGAACTTAATTATAAAAGGATGTCAAATTAATATTCCCCTTCCATCAAAAAATGGGCTATAGCGGATGGGATGGTTAATTATGTATTTTTAATTTTTAATCTAATTATATCAAAATCATCTTTAGTCGTTATTTTTAACTTTTTTAAAATAATTTTTTAAAATAATTAAACTCATAGTCTATCGTATCATGCTGCAATAAAATTAATGATAATTTATCTACTCGTTTCACTCTCATTTTCTATTTTTCTTAACTTTTACTATGCATAATTACTATATAATTAACTACAGAACTTAATTATAAAAGGATGTCAAATTAATATTCCCCTTCCATCAAAAAATGGGCTATAGCGGATGGGATGGTTAATTATGTGATAACCAATTTTAATAAATTTAATAACAAAATTTATATATAGGTAACTCTTTCAATTAAAATAGCTAGTTTTAGCCGAAGTAACTATACTTTAGGGATAACATAATTTTATATACTTAAGAATATTCCAAATCTACTTAGGAAGGTGTTAAAATGGAAATATCCAATTTAAAAGAAAAGATAGAAAAAGCCAAGCAATGTGTTGAAGAAGAGTCCGAATTTAAGAGAGAAATTTTCCTAGCTGTATTATTAAAAGATATTCTTACTGAAGAAACAACGCAATCTACACAAAAAAAATTAGAAATAAAATCACACGAATCTAAATCAAAACCACTTTCAATCAAAGAATTTTTGATAGAGAAAAAACCAAAGAATGATGTTGAAAGAGTTCTTGCTATGGGATACTTTTTAGAAAAATATCAATCTTATACTTCCTTCAATTCCGATGATTTAAAGGACGCTTTTGTCAAGGCGAAAGAACAGATACCCAAAAATATTCATGATAAATTATATCTCAATGGTAGAAAGGGACATATAACCGAATACCCCGAAGATAAAGATAATAAAAAAGCATATCACTTAACAGCGACTGGAGAAAAAATTATAGAGGGTGGATTCAAGGATGAATAAATGGAAGAGGAATACATAAAAAAATTTGAGGAATTTGATGAGAGGTTAAACAGAATTGAAAATACCCTTTTCTCCACAAGTGAGCCTCTAAAAAAAATAAAAGGGAATTTTAGTGGTTTAGCTGGAGGTATAAGATTTCTGATTAAAAATGATTTTTTTAATGAACCAAAAACGCTTAAAGAAGTAATTAACGAACTAAAAAGAGAGGGTTATCATAGGTCTATTTCAGGTGTGGCAAGTACTTTAAGCGTAACTTTTACTGCTAATCAAAAAATATTAACAAGAATAAAGGAGGAAAAAACATGGAAATACGTAATCAGGAAATAAAGGATGAATTAGACGAATTAATTGTTGATGGAGGGCAGGGAATAAACACCAGTCTTTTGGCGGAGCTATTGAAAGGCAATTTAACATTAAGTAAAGATGGAAATATTAATTATGAGGGTCTTTTTTATAAACTTTCAGAGAGGAAAAGAATGTTACTATATTTGCTAGCAAGAAAAGTAATTGTAGACAAAAAATTAAAAGAAATTAGAGAAAAAGCAGATTACAAAGAAATTGCTGAAGGTGCATTTATCTCACTTAAAAATATAGCAAGAATCCATTTAAGAGATTTAAGAAGTGTAGTGTCAAAAGATAATGAGGGATATTTTATTCTCAATTACAATTTAATAAAGTGCAAGGAAATACTAATAAAAAATGGATCAAGAAACTAAAAAAATTTTGGAATCTCATGAAGAACGAATCAAAAAACTAGAAAAAACTCTTGAAATTAAAAAACATAAAAATATACAATATAAAGATGAAGAAGCAGTAGATTTTAAGGGATTAAGCGGTGGAATCAATTTTTTAGTTAAAGAGAATTTTTTAATTGACTTAAAATCTGTTGATGAAATATGGATGGAATTAAAAAAACATAGTTATATTTATCCAAAAACTTCTGTTACAAAGATTCTTAATGTAGATTTTGTTAATAAAAAGAGAATTCTTAATAGAATTAAAGAAAATGGTATTTGGAAATACGCCATAAGAAAATGACTACAGCAATAGAACTAATCAAGATGCTATATAATGAAAGCTTTTTTGCTAGTTGGAGAAGTTTTCAAGAGGTTAAAGAAGCATTACAAAAGAAAGGTTTTAATTTTAGTGACCCACTGATTTTGGTATCTTTAAGAAGGGCATCCTCTAGAGGACTATTATCCAAAAAAACAGAAGATAATCGAGTTAAATTTTCTCAAAAAGTTCCTCCTCAAATTAAGATAAAGGAAAAAGATATTGAGGAATTAAATAGTGTTTTATCCGAAATAACAAAAAAGAAACTAGGCGATAGATTCCAGCAGGATATAAGGGAACTTAATACAGCATTTACTTATGATTGTGGCAATTCAGCGGCTTTTCTTTTAAGGAAAATACTAGAAAAATCTATTTTTTACGTATTTGCGGTAAATAACAAAACAAAATTACTCAAAGACAAAAATGGAAATTTTATGGGTTTACAAGATATGATAAACTTATGTGCAAAGGAAACAATCAAAGGTATTCCAGTTTTGTTGCCAAAAACAACCAAAGAAATAGTAGGTATAAAACTCTTAGGAGATTCTGCAGCCCACGATTATTTAATGAATATTGAAGTTTCAGAAATAAATCATCAACTTCCATTTTGGACCATAGCAATTAAGGAGTTATGTGATAAGCTTTAGTACATCAAAACGTTTTTTATTATCAAATTGATCAAAATCCCCCAACCCTAAAAAATAATCATAATACAATATATCTATTGGAAAAGCACTGGACATTCTTGGCTAAACTATTTAAACAAGACAATCCTCCTCTTTCTAAAATGACAGAGCATGAAAAAGAATTAGCAGTATTCCAGGGAAAGAAAATAAGAAGGATATGGCATAGTGATGAATGGCATTTCTCTGTTATAGATATAGTTTCAGCCTTGACAGACAGCGTTGATGCAAAGGATTATTGGTACAGGCTAAAGCAAAGGGAGAAAGAGTCCTCAGGAGTTGAGTTATCGACATTTTGTCGACAACTGAAATTAGCCTCATCAGATGGCAAATATTATGAAACCGACTGCGCTAACACAGAGTCAATATTCAGGATTATCCAGTCAATTCCATCCAAAAAAGCTGAGCCTTTCAAGCGCTGGCTAGCAAAAGTCGGCTATGAACGAGTCCAAGAGATAGAAAACCCTGAATTGGCGCAAAAGCGCATGAGGGAATTTTACAAGGCAAAAGGCTATTCTGATGACTGGATAGAAAAAAGAGTCAGGGGCATTGCCATTAGGGATGAGCTTACAGATGAATGGAAAAAGAGGGGCGTGAAAACCGATATGGAATATTCAATTCTTACTTCTGAAATCTCAAAAGCCACTTTTGGATTAACTCCCAGCGAATACCAAAAGCTCAAAGGGCTCAAAAAAGAAAACTTAAGAGACCACATGAATGATTTGGAGCTTATATTTACCATGCTTGGAGAGGCATCCACAACAAGAATTGCCAGAAACAAAGATGCTGAAGGCTTTGGACAAAATAAAGCAGCCGCAAAAGAAGGCGGCGAAGTTGCAGGCATTGCAAGAAAAGAGCTTGAAAAAAGAAGCGGGCAGAAAGTCATTAGCTCAGAGAATTATCTGACAGAGGCGGAAAATAAGAAAAAAAGAATATCAAACCATTAAGGTTATCAATAAGGCATTTTTAGATTTATTAAGCCCAAAACCCTTTTTATACCTTCAAATTATCATCACAAGAAATGCCGACATCCAAAATAATAAAATTCGGAAAAGGAATGGCTATTGTAATCCCGCCGGAATACATGAAGGAAAAGAATCTCAAAGTAGGTGATGTTGTCAGTTTTGAGATTTATAAAATAAGTTCCCGCAATACTTAAATACAGTTAAATAACTTACTCTATTTATGTTCCGTGTTTTCCGCTCAGACTGGTATGGCAAGAAGCTAGGCAAGCTAAGCAACCAAGAGCAAAAAAGAGTTATGAATTTTGAGCAGTCCTTGAAGCAGAATCCATCTCAAGGAAGACCTCTTGGCTATGATTTCTTCAGAGAAAAGAAGTTTAACGGCAAAAGGCTGTACTTTCTCGTTTATAATTCGCATGAAGTTGTTTTTCTAATAACAATCAGCGACAAGAAAACACAGCAGCAGGTTATTGACATCATCAAATCCAACTTGGATTTATACAAAGAAGAACTTAACAAAATCTTGGGAAAGATTTAAACTTCCTTTATCCTGCCTTTAAGTACGTCTTTTATGCCTGAAGCTATGTCCTTGAGAAGCTCTGTGTCTATCTCTTCCTTTTTCTTCAGCTTTTGGTACTCTTTCTTTGTGATAGTAACCGTTTCTGCCATAACAACTTTAATAATTTCCCACTTAATAAATCTTTCTGTCAAATATTAAATTCACATCAACCTTTATATATCATCCCTTATTTTTTAATTACAGGTGATACTTCAATGAACCAAGGAACCAAGGTCAAAGTCCATTACACAGGCACTCTGAATGACGGCAAGATATTTGACTCTTCAGAAGGAAGAGAGCCGTTGGAATTCACTATAGGCAATAACCAGGTCATAAAGGGATTTGAAGATGGAATAAAAGGCATGAAAGTAAACGAGGAAAAAACCATAAAAATCAAGGCAAAGGATGCCTATGGCGAAAGAGACGAGAGAATGGTTGCCTCTGTGCCAAGGGACAAGTTCCCTCCTGAAGCGCAGGCTGGCGGAATGCTTATACTGAAAGGGCCAAACGGCGAAAAGCTCCCTGCAGTCATAAAGGAAGTAAAAGATGATGCTGTAATCATAGACATGAACCACCCTTTGGCGGGAAAGGATTTGAACTTCAAAGTTAAGGTTGTGGGGATAGACTAATCTTCATCTTGCAGCATATCGTCTTCGCCGTCAGAAAAACTTCTACGCCTAATCTCAAAGTATGTATTATACAGATTTACTGCTACTTGAGCCTTTTTAGGAAGCTGCTTTTCAGGAATGCTTGCAATGTGTGGAATCAAAGCAACCAAGTTAAGAGCGTGCCGATTGCCAGGCCCGCATGGCAGTGAATCAATTCCTTCAGAAGCAAATGCATCTATCTCCTCCAAGCTCAATCCAGCTTCTTTTGCTATAACTTCTGGGCGCAAATACAATGGACTATGCAAGGCATCAAGCCTGATTTCTTCAGGGAATTGGATTGGGTATTTTACCGGCTTTCTCTGCCTTAATATGCCATAATGCTCTTTTCGCTCTAAGATATAGCCCATGACTTTAGGATATTTTTTTCCGAATTCCCTTTCAACATAACCAAGTATTCTCTTTTTCTGCTCGCTTGAATAGCCTTTCAGGGCATGATCAATAAGCTCTGCAAGTTGGAATTTTTTGTTATACCTAAAATCCCCTTTGAATAGCATTGACCTGATTGCATTGTTGTTGAAAGCCTGCCTGCCGTGCCTGTCCTTAATCAGCCTAAGCTCCGAGATGTCCCTCCACCTATAGAGCTCGCTTTCGCCGTTTGCTAAATTTCCACTGCTTCTATGCAAAACAGCTTTTTCAAGCGCGCTTCTTCCCATATTCTGCAGAAAGCCTGCAAGATATTTAAGTTTATTTGTAGCAAGTCCCTCAATTATTTCACAGAAACCTATTTAAACAATTCTTTTAAACTCAACATTATGCCTCCGTAGCTCAGTAGGTAGAGCGTGTGACTGTTATCCTCACTATTGTTCGGGACTTCCCAAACAAAGTTTGGTAAGTAATCACAAGGTCACCAGTTCGAGTCTGGTCGGGGGCGTTTTTTTCAATATGCAACAAATAACTTACAAGCCCTTAAAGCACATACTGGTCTGCACTAATGAAAGAGAGCAAGGCAAGGACTGTTGCTCGCATGTAAAAGGCTATGAAATCTTCAGGGAACTGAAAGACTGGGCAAAGTCAAGCGGCTTGTCTTCAAAAGTCTGGGTTACAAGGACAGGCTGTTTGGGATTCTGCAACAATGTAGGCGCAACTGTCGTTATCTATCCCGATGAATTGTGGTTCAAGCAGGTAAAAAAGGAAGAAGTGCAGAAGATAAAGGACTTTATCTTGGATTCAATAAATAAAGCTTTATAAACCAATCTTATTTTCAAATAGCATGTCGGGCCTGTAGTTCAGTCTGGTTAGAATGCTCGAGTCTCCAAAAGAGGCGGCAGAACTGATAACCAGCTCAGACATCGAGTGGTCGACAGTTCAAATCTGTCCAGGCCCATTTCTTTCAATACAGATTTATTGGCAACGAATGCCTTCCAAAAATGTTGATTTCCTGAAAATTGTTTTAACTACCACAAAGTTTAAATATAAGTTATTATTTTAAAATAGCAACACTTTTGTTTTACTAAAAAATAGGAGGGTGCATGATGAATTTTAAAACTAGGCTTTTGGCTTTGATGGTTGTTTCTGTTTTCTTGCTGAGCGGTTGCGAAGTGTACCAGACCCTTTACGGGAGCGCGCCGCAGGAAGCTCCTGAAGCTGCTCCGGGAAAGGCTGTGAGAATTGAGGGTCCGCTGGCAAAAGAAGCAGCCATTTCCAAACAGGCTTATGCTGCTGCATCCGCAACACAGCACGATCCGTTCAAGGCTGGAGACAATCCACTCGGGCCGTTTGACAGGGGAAAGTCTTTAGGGTTTACAATGCAGCAATGGCTGGCTGCAAGCGGCATAGGGATTTACAGCGTTGACGGCGAAAATGCAGAAGCAGAGTTTTCATTCAAGAATCTTGTGCCGAGCGGAGTTTATACAGTATGGTGCTCAAGAATTTCACTGCCTCCTAATTTCAGCGTTGTTGACAAGCCGTGCGGCGCAGAGGACGGCTCGCAAAACTCATTTACCGCAGACGAGAAGGGCAATGGTGAATTCTCATTGAAGTTAAGTGCGCTCGAGCCAAGCACAAAAGAGGCTGCATCTCTTATAGCAGTTGCTTACCACAGCGACGGCAAGACATACGGCGCAAGCCCGGGCGATTTCGGGTTGAACAGCCACGTGCAGATTTTCTACATGCTTCCCGAGATGGAGGAGGGCAAGGCAAAGTACCAAGTGCCTGTAAAGTTTGTGAATCATATTGATGCAGGTTTTCCCGAGCAGGATGTATTCATAGAGCTGGAAGAAAAGAAGGAAGAGGCTATGCCCGAGGAAAAAGAAGAACAGCCTGCCACAGGAAAGGCTGTTGAAGAGGTAAAAGAAGAAGAGGCAGCGCCTGAAAAGCCGGTCGAAGTAGTTGAAATGCCACAGGAAAAGCCGATTGTTGTGATAGTGCAGGAAACGGATTTGGTGAGCCTGCAGCCAGAAGCAGAGGATCCTGACAAGGCAGCAAATCTTGTATTTACTTACACGTCGCCTCTGGACGAGAAAGGGGGATGGCAGACAACTTATGGGGATGCGGGCGAATACACAATCACTGTAACAGTATCAGACGGCGAATCAGCAACAGCAAGGGAAGTTCTTGTAATTGTAAACAAGAAAGAGGAAGCGCCGGTAATCGACAGCTCAAAGCCTATTGAAAGCGGCTTGGCTATAGACGAAACGCAATCTATCGAGTTTAGCGTTGCCGCAAGCGACTTGAACAAGGACCAATTGTCATATGCCTGGAAGTTTGACGGCGTTGATGTCGGAAATGAAGACAAATACGCCTACCAGTCGACTTATGATGATGCGGGCACGCACACAATCAAGGTTGAAGTCTCAGACGGCTTGTCAAGTGCAAGCAAGATATGGTCCATAGAAGTGGAAAACGTAAACAGGAAGCCGGTTTTGGAAGAGGTAGGGGGCATATCCGCCAAAGAGACGGACAAGATTGTCATAACTGCGCTCGCAACTGACGACGACAAGGATGCCATAACCTACGCAATAAGCGACAGCAGGTTTGCCCAGGAAGACAATGTTTTCACATGGCAGACTGATTACGCCAGCGCAGGAACATATGAGGTTACTGCAAGCGCAAGCGACGACCAGGACACAACTGAGCAGGCATTCACAGTAACGATTGAGAACGTAAACAGGCCGCCTGTAATAACTGACATTGTGCAGAAAGGATAATTTACTCAAAATTTAAATTTTTGAGTTCCACAGAAACCATGTTTCTGCGGATATTCTTTTTTTTGAGGGGGATAAATGAATAAAAGGATTGCATTATTGCTAACAATACTTTTATTGTTCCCTTATATTGCCCATTCTATCACAACATTCACTATACAGGAAACTGAGAAAATAAGCCTGCAGCCTAATGCAACAGACCCTGATGCGGACAAGCTTGCCTTTGCATACACGCAGCCATTGGATGAAATGGGGGAATGGCGGACAGCTTATGGAGATGCTGGCGAATACAAATCAGCCATTACAGTTTCTGACGGGGTAAACATTGTGTCAGAAGACATACTGATTATTGTCAGGAAAAAGGAAGAAAGCCCTGTGATAGAGTCCTTTATTCCAAAAGAAGGCGATTTAAGCATTGATGAAGCCGAATCAATAGACTTCAGGGTTTTAGCAACTGACTTGAACAAGGACGAGCTTGCCTACAAATGGCAGCTGGACGGAAAAGAGGCAAAAGAAGGGCAGGAATTCTCTTACCAGACAACTTACAAAGATGCCGGCAGCCATAATGTCAAGGTTTCTGTATCAGACGGAACAACAAGCGCCAGCAAAGAGTGGAATGTTGATGTTAAAAACGTGGATGTTGAACGCATCCTGGACTCGATACAAGACGTTGTTGCCGATGAAAATGACATCATAAGCCTGGAACTGCCCGACTTCGAGAAATATGGCTTAACGTATTCAATTTCTGAGCCTCTTGGCAACAAAAATGAGTGGCAGACAGGCTATAAGGATGCAGGCTCTTATGAAGTTGAAGTCCATGCAGAGGGTAAGGGATTTAGCGGCGATAAAAATGTAAAAGTTGCTGTAAACGATGTTGATAGAGTGCCTGTTTTTGACAGGATAGGCAACAAAGTTGCAAATGAAAATGAGGAAGTGACAATAAGCCTTAACGCCAAAGACCCTGACGAAGACGAAATAACCTATTCCGCAGGCAACCTGCCTGAAGGCGCCTCTTTTGAGGGAAATATATTTGCATGGACGCCGAGCTACGACACTGTCAAAAAAGAGGGGCTTGTAGACTGGGTAATGGACAAGTTCAGGGTTCTGAGCAAGAGCTTTTATGTGCAATTTACTGCTTCTTCAAAAGACAAGAAAATAGTCCAGAACGTTATCATAACTGTCAAAGATGCCAATAGGGCGCCTGTAATTGAGGATATTGAGCCGATAACTGCAAATGAAGGCGAAACAGTAAAGATTTTCCCAAAAGCATATGATTTGGACGGCAACAAGGTAAAGCTGAAATATTCCGGCTTTACGGATTCTGACTCGTACAAATCCAATTTTGGCGATGCAGGCACATACTATGTCAAGGTTACTGCAAGCGACGGCTTGCTTGAAAGCTCAAAGTTTGCGAAGGTAACAATAAGCCATGTAAACAGGGTGCCGGTTTTTGAAAAAATCAGTGATGCAATGGCAGCGGAGACGGACAATATAGCGATTTTGCTGAACGCTAATGACCCTGACGGAGACGAGATAACTTACTCCATTGACAACCCTCCGGCAGGCTCTTCATTGAAAGGAAACGTGTTTTTATGGATGCCAGGCTATGACACTGCGGGCAAGAAAGAGGCAAAGAAATTTGACTTGGTGTTTGTTGCTTCTGACGGCAAATCAGAAACAAGGCAGATTTCAAAGGCTGAAATAGCTGATAAGAACAGGGCGCCAAGGATAGTCGATGCGACAAGGAGCGTAAATGCAAAAGCCAGCAGGCCAGTGCTCATGTCAGCCAAGGCAGTTGACGACGACGGAGATGAATTAACCTACACATGGGATTTCGGTGTTTTCCAGAAGTACAAGGCGACTCCGATACACCAGAGGGTATTCACCAGCAAAGGGATTAAATCCGTTAAAGTGATTGTGAGCGACGGCACTGATGAAGTCGAGCAAGTGATAAATGTGAATGTAAGTTAACAATCTTTATAAACCACCTTTTCTTTTTCTTGCTTATGAAGAAAGTTAAAATTGATGAGAAAACCGATAACGCTGTTCTTGACATCGCTTTAGACACATTGAAGATTGGGAAGCAGGCGCTTGTATTTGCGAGTACAAAGAAATCTGCGGAGAAAACAGCAGAGGAAATATCAAAAAAAATCAAGGCTGAGAATGAGGCATTGAGGGAGATTGCTGATGGCGCTTTAAATGCCCTGTCAAGGCCTACAAAGCAATGCGAGAGGCTTGCTTTATGCATGAAAAAAGGCATTGCATTCCATCATGCCGGATTGGTGGAAAAGCAAAGAAGCCTAATCGAGGATAATTTCAGGAAAGGCGCAATAAAAATAATATGCTGCACGCCAACTCTTGCCTATGGGGTGGATCTGCCTGCCTACAGGGCAATAATAAAGGACCTGAAAAGGTACACATTGCATGGACTGGCATGGATTCCTGTTCTGGACTACATGCAGATGTCAGGAAGGGCTGGAAGGCCAAATTACGACAGCGAGGGGCAGTCAATAACAATTGCAATGACAAGCAATGACAAGGAAAAAATAGAGGAAAGGTACGTGAATGGCGCTCCGGAAGACATCTATTCAAAGCTTGCAGTCGAGCCTGTTCTAAGGACGTATGTCCTGTCGCTGATAGCGGCAAACTTTACAGCGACAAAAAAGCAGCTTTTTGACTTCTTTGACAGGACATTTTATGCATACCAGTTCAAGGACTTGAGAAGGCTGCACGCAACAATAAACAAGGTCATTGATTTGCTTGAGGAGTGGGAGTTTATAATGGGCTCGGGATATGATTTTTCGAATGCAAATGAAATCAAGGACGAAAAGCTCAAGCCGACCTTAATCGGAAAGAGAGTGGCTGAGCTTTACATAGACCCTTTGACTGCGAATTTTATAATAGCATGCATGAGAAATGCCTCTGACAAAAGGCTTGACACTTTCTCATTCCTGCAGATGATATCCCATACCCTGGAAATAAGGCCATTGCTTAAGGTTGGCATAAGGGAATATGACAAAGTGCAGGAGTCATTGCTGGAGTTCAGCGACTTCCTGCTTGAGAACGAGCCTTCAATGTACGAGCCTGAATACGAGGATTTTTTGAATTCTGTAAAGACATCACTGATGTTCAACAAGTGGATAAGCGAGCAGGACGAGGAATTTCTGCTTGAAGAGTACAATATAAGGCCGGGGGAGTTAAGGGCAAAGCTCGAGATTGCCGACTGGCTGCTTTATGCGGCAGAGGAGATAAGCAAGCTGCTCCACTACAAGTCCCTGATTAAGGAAATTGTAAAATTAAGGCTCAGGCTAAGATACGGCGTCAAGGAAGAGCTGCTGCCTTTGGTAAGGCTCGAAAACATCGGAAGGGCAAGAGCCCGCATCCTGTTCAGGAACCGGATAAAAGACTTAAAGGACGCGAAGAACGCCGATTTGTCCACTTTAACACAGCTTCTTGGAGAGAAAATCGCATTGAGCGTGAAGAAGCAGCTTGGGCAGGAGCATATTGAAGTGCCTGAAAACAAGAGGAAAGGGCAGATTTCTTTGAGGGACTGGGAAGGATAAAATCAATTTAATTAATTCTCTTTTAACAAAACTTTATAAACCATTTTCTTTATCTTTGATTTATTGCCCCTGTAGTATAACGGACCAGAACGTGAGGTTGCGGATTTTCAAGCAGTAACCTTAAGGTCGGGGTTCAATTCCCCGCAGGGGCATAACTTTATATGAAAACCTCTTCTCTCGGAAATCTCAATTTATCTTTTTGCTTGTCCGCAGCATATCCAATCGGGCACAAAGCTGTCGGGACTAAATTCTTTGGAAGCTTAAGAATTTTTGCATATGCTTGGGGATCAAATCCTTCCATTGGGCACGAGTCAAAGCCAAGCGCTTTAGCGCCATTAAGAGCATTTCCCAAAGCAAGATAAACCTGCCTTTGCGCCCATGATAATTTCTGCTCTTCGCTCAGGCTTTTATCAAAACCCCTCATAATATCTATGTATCCGGTGCTTGCTCCAGCTTCCTTCATCAGCTTCTCAAGCTTGTCTATGTTGCCTGCAATATCAGTATTTGCGCAGAAAACGAGCAGGTGTGAGCAGGATTCTATCTGCTTTTGATTCATTGACACAGGAGTCAGTTTTTCTTTAAGCTTCGCATCTGTTATTACCTCTACTACCCATGGCTGTATGTTGAAAGAGGAAGGCGCATACCTGATAATTTCCAACAGCTCATTGACTTTAGATTCTGGTATTTTCCTTCCGTCAAACAGCTTTGTTGCATACCTTTCCATTACGATTTGCTTGAATTCCATTTTTAACCTCAATGTACCAGATAACCGGCATTAGAAACCCATATGTCATATTTAAATTTATAGAAACATAATCAATAAGCTTTAAATTAACTCGTTTCTTACCTCCCAAAATGCAAAAATACAAGCTTGTGTGCTTTGATGTTGACGGGACTTTGATAGACAATCTTACATTCTCATGGCAGATTTTCCACGACTATTTCCAGACAAACAGGCACAAAAGGGAAGACGCAAAAAAGAAGTTCTTTAACGGAGAAATAACCTATAGGCAGTGGGCGGAGCATGACATTGGGCTTTGGCGCGAGAGAAATGCGAAAAGAGAGGATTTCTTCAAGGCAATAAGGCATTTGAAGCTAATGGAAGGCGCCATTGAAACATTAAAAGAGCTCAAAAAAAGCGGCTTAAAGCTTGCAATAATCTCGGGCTCATTAAATATTTTGCTGGAAAAATTCATCCCGAACTATGAAGAGATTTTTGACGACGTTTTTTTAAGCAGGATTTATTTTGATGAGAAAGGCAATATAAGCAAGGTTGATGCAACGGAATTTGACATGGACGGAAAAGCCATTGCATTAAGAAAAATTGCAGAAAGGGAGAATATAAGCCTAAAAGAGTGCGTTTTTGTGGGAGATTACCTGAATGACTTAAAGATAATAAAAGAAGCAGGCTTGGGAATAGCGTTCAACTGCAATTATGACAAAGTCAGGAAAGCCGCTGATGTTGTAATCGAGAAAAAAGACTTGAGGGAGATTTTAGGGCATATCCTTATCTAATCCTTTCCATCAAAGCAGCATAAATTATAGGCATCGCAATAGTCGCATCACATATCAAGTCGACAAACTTAGCTTTTGGGCTTAATTTGCCCCATGAAATGCCTTCCCTTAATTCAGCTCCTGAAGAGCCGCCTGGCTCTGGCCTGTCCATTGTCACTTGAACTCCATAAGAAGCTTTCTTTGAAAACTGCATTGCCTGCTGTATGTAGTTTTTTGGCACCCCTCCGCCGAAATAAATAAAGCCTGTTTTTTTTGCAGTCCACGCAATGTCTATGATTTCCTTCAAGTCCTCAAAAGCCCTTGTTTCAATGCCTTTTCCTCTTGCAATCTGCCCCCATATCATCAATCCAATTCCTGAATCAGAAATAGCAGGGCAGAATACGGGTATCTTGTTTTCGTAGCAAGCCTTAAGTATTGATTTTTTTGGAGTCAGCCTTCCAATCTCCCATAAAAAGTCTTTTATTGATTTTTTGTCCTTTAAATTGTCAAAATTCTTTGCTATAAAGTCTTCCATGCCCTCATAAATCTTGTTTGGCATATAAGATTCATAAACCCTGTCAAAGCCTTTTTTGTAAAGCTCTGCATCGTCTGCATTTGCTGTGCCCTGATAGTGCCTGTAGCCAAGCGCCTCTCCCAGGTCATGGGTCAAAGTAGCGCCTGTTGTTACAACAACATCGACCCATTTGCTTTTTATCATATCAATTATAATTTCCCTCATGCCTCCCGGAACAAGAGGGCCAGCCAGTCCAATAAAAACCCTGCAGTCCCTGTCTTTAATCATCGCTTCACAGATATTGACAGCTTTTCCAAGCCTTCCGGCTCCCAGAACTCCTGTCAAGTTCATCTGCCCGACAAGCTCGTTCACGCTCATTCCATTTTTTATTTTTATATTATTGACTGGCTTCATTTTTATTGATTTAGCTCTGGTAGATAAAATAACTGAAATTAAGAATAATCTGGCTTTATACTCCCCTGTCTCTGACTGTATCCATATTGCCCGGTAAACACAATAATTATTTAAATCTATTGAAAATTAATCGTTAAAAATGAGTCTGTTAGTTGATGTACATTCCCACCTGGACCACCATTTATTAGCCGATAAAATAGACGAAATTATTCAAAGAGCCAAAAATGCAGGCTTAAGGCACATAATAACCAATGGCATAAACCCCGAAACCAACAGGAAATGCCTTGAATTGTCAAAAAAATACGAAATTGTCAAATGCGCAATGGGGCTTTATCCAAGGGATGCACTGAAAAAAGAAATAGAAAGCGGGGATTACCCCTTAAAAAATTCCGATTTTGATGTTGATGAAGAGATAGATTTCATAAGAAAAAACAAAAATAATATCGTTGCTATAAGCGAAGTTGGTCTGGATTTTGTCAATGGGGAAAGTAAAGAGCAAATTGAGGATTTTGAGAAGATGATAAAGCTTGCCGAGGAATTAAAAAAGCCGATAGTGGTGCATTCAAGAAAGGCAGAGCACAAATGCATCGAGATGCTTGAATCCTCAAAAAACAAAAAGATAATAATGCACTGCTTCTCAGGCAAAAAATCGCTTGTAAAAAGAATCTCTGATAATGGATGGTTTCTTAGCATTCCGACTATTGTTGTGAGAAGCCAGCAGTTCCAGGACATTGCAGGAAACGTTCCAATCACCCAGCTTTTTTGCGAGACAGACAGCCCTTATTTGAGCCCTTATAAAGAAAAAACAAACGAGCCTGCTTTCGTGGCTGAAAGCTACAGCAAGATTGCGGAAATAAAGGAGATGGATGTAATTGAGGCTATCAACAACATCTACATGAACTGGCAGAAGGTTTTCGAGTGAGTTAATTTTAAATAGTGCTTAAATAATAATCATCTTATGAGGGTTTTAATAATAGTTTTAATGCTATTTCTGGCATTACAAGTTGCTTATGCCGAAACCCAAATCTTCTCTGGAAAAGTGATAACAGGCGCTGACAAGGAAATAAACGGGGGTGTTTTTAGATTCACCTATGATGAAAATAGCAAAAAGGCATTTGTGCAGACACCGGCAGGCGGGTTAATTGTCGACAATGGCGCCTGCAAGCCAAACAACATATTCAGGGTGTGTATAAACAGCGCCAATTTCTCGCATAAGAATATCACCACTTACGTGTATTACTACGAGATTGATGCAACCATATACAAGCTTACCGGAAGCCTTTCAGCAAGCAGCAAGGCAACCCTGAGCAGCCTGCTGCAGGGCGAACCTACGGATTTGGAAGTGACTATCACAAACCCGACTGATTTTGAAATAACAGGCATAGTTTTCAGCTATGACTTGGCGCCTTTCTACATAATTGAGGCTAAAGGCTGCGAACTTAACGGCAAGCGCCTTATTTGGGAGGGCTCCCTAAATCCAAAATATGACAAGACATGCACTGCAAAAATCAGTACAGACAAGGATGGAAAGTACAATCTGGCTGGAAATTTAAGCTATTTCAACGGGTACGATACAGAGAAAATAATGACAAATGCCTCTGTAATAACAGTTCTGCCGAAGCAGCTAAAAGTCAGTTATTTTATGGATAAGGATATAAAAGTGAGGGAGCCGTTTTACATCAACCTTTCGCTGCAGAACCTGCATGCAAGCGAGGAAATCAGCGCTTCACTAAAAATAGTGCTTCCAAGCCATGTTTCGCTCATCAAGGACAAGCCGGCTTTTGACAAGGATGAAAGAACCCTGAGGCGCAGCAGCCTTCTGCTAAAGCCAAGCGAATCAATGAACTACTCATTATACCTGGAAAAAAATTCACAGGGCACAGAGCCGATTAACTACAAATTTGAATATGCAATCAAGGGCATAAGCGATGTGATAGAAAACAGCACTTTTGTGGATGTAGTTATACTGCAGCCTATAACAAAGCCTTCTGAGCCGAAAGTTGATGAGCCTAATGCAACTCCAAATGCAACAGCAGTCCAGGAATCTTTGCAAAGCCCGCAGGCAGCAGATGCAAACAAAACAACTGAAGCAGCTGCTGAAAATAAAACTTCGGAAAAGGCTGCAATAGCAGAGATTGAGCACAAAACTTTTTCTGAAAAGCTAAGCTCAAGGTTCTCAAAAAATGAAGCCCTAGTGCTTGTAGGTGTTGCTTTTGCGGTGTTTTTAATCATATTTTTTGTCAATAAAATAAGAAAAAGAAAACAGCCTGTCATGGACGAGCAGGCGGCTTTGAAAGAGATTCAGGAGAAAATTTTAAAGAAAGAATAAAAACCAAAAACTTTTTAAGCTTGATATGCCGTGTAACTACTATGAAGATAAGCATTGACACAAAAGAAGATTCTCACGAGGAGATCAAAAAAGTAATAAAAATGCTGCAAAATCTTGTTGGCGATTCAGGCGGAATTTTCACCAATGAGCCTTCAGAAGCGCAGGCAAGCCCGATTGCAAATATTTTTGGGGATACCACTAATTTAACACAAGAGTCAACAACTTCTTCAGAAACAACCGAAAATACACAGACAGAAACAACAGAGCCGGCAGAGCAATCAACAGAAGACCTGTTTGCAGAGCTTTTCAGCGAGGAAGAGCTGAAGAAAATGGACGTCAAAAAGGAAAGCGAAGAAGAGGAAGAATCAGAAGAAGAGACAAAGCAGAAATCAAAGGATAAAAAGTATGGTGTAGAGTTTTATTAAACCTCAATTATCTTCCCTTTTTTGCCGACATTTATTACTTTGGTTTTGCCAATCATTTCTTCTATGCCTTCTGCCTCATGGACATGGCTGCAGAGCAGTATGTCAGGCTTGAAAACCTCAATTGCTTTTCTAACACCCTCACTTCCAGGAAAAATGTTTGAGAATTTCTCCATCAATGAGCCTGAAGGGTGAACATGCGTAACCAAAATTTTTTTCTTGGCGTCCTTAATCCTGCCATAGCCTTTCTTTATCAGCTCAAAAATTTCGTCTTCACCAAGCTGGAACAAGCCGATGTTTGCCCCGCCGCAGCCGAACAAGCCGATGTCCTTGTACTTGATTGAGTAGCCGTGCAGGTTTGTCGCTCCGTAAAGCTCTGCCAGAAAATCAGCGGTTGCGACAGTCTCGTGATTGCCCGGAATCAAGATTACTTTTTTGCCTTTCTTGACAAAAGGGCCTATAATGCCTTCTGTCGAGGTTTCTGCGTAAGTTAGGTCTCCTGACAAAACCACCAAGTCAATATTTTCCTTTTCCGCCTGCTCTGCAAGCTTCCTGGCTTGCGAAGTATCTCCATGAATGTCGCCTGCTGCAAGGATTTTGACTTTTTTATGCTCCTTTTCCATAACGGCCCAAGAATAAATGATGTTTAAAAACTTATCTCTCTGTAATTTTAGCTTTTTCCGTCAAATCAACCAGTTTGCTCGGCCTGCCTTCTTTTTTGCCCTCGTAAATCGCGAAATCAACGCCGCTTTTTATTGCAGGGTCCAAATCCTCCAGAGAAGTCATGTAATCCTCACTGCTCCGGTTTACAGATGTTGTGACTACAGGCACTTCTGCGTCTGCAGCAAGCTTTCTAATCCAGTGGTTCGGAATCCTTATTCCCAACGTCCTTAATCCGGGGTTAACATCCTTTGCAACGCATTCTTTCTTCAATCTAAGGATCAGGGTGTAAGGGCCCGGCAATTTGCTTAGCCATTCCCCAGACTCTTTTGTTATGACGCAATTCTCATTAATCCAGTCGATTGATGGAGCAATTACGGAAAAAGGGCTTGCAGCCCTTCCCTTAAGCTGCCTTACTTTTTTGACTGCAGCTGAATTCTGTGCATTGCATCCAATGCCATAGATTGTATCAGTCGGGTATATGAAAACAGAGCCGTTTATAATGGAGTCAATGATTGACTGCTTTTCGAGATTAGTTTCTTCAAAATTCAGGATTCGCATAAGGCGAAGAAATAGAAAACACTATAAAAATGTTATGCTAAAAATTTTATCCCAGATACCCAATCATAAAGCCTTCTTCCATGCCGTTTATCTCATCGTCCTCAATGTATTCTTCCAAATACTCAATGCTGTAAAAATCCTCTTCAGATTCTTCGCTGTCTTTCATCCGAATCACCCCTTACTTTATTTTTATTCCAGCGAGCTGGGCATCAAAGCTTCTAAGCTGCTTGTTTGTCCTTGCTGTCAGCTCCTTGATTTGCTGCAAAAACAAATCTTCAACGAATTCATTTGTTAGTTCCATTTTCATCGCCTCCGTTTTTTTAATTCTTTAATGCGCGCCGCGGCTGGGATTTTCACCCAGAAGGATAAATCCTTTCCGAGGTTTGTTCGCAAAAATCGAAGATTTTTGGAACCCCGAAAATGCTATGCATTTTCGATGGAACCCAGAAGTCCTTTCGGACAGGAGGGTCTGAAGCTCCCGGTTTTCCTGATTTTCCTACCGCGGCATAAAGTTTAAATATTAGTTAATTTTATACCTCTAGTGAGGGTCTGAATTTACTGGATTGCCTGATTATCCTACTTTTTTCTTTTTTATTTTACTTCCAGCCATTAATGCCCATATCCTGCATGAACTTATTGGCAACAATGGGCTCTGGGATTGCTCCAGCGTTTTTTGATATTGGATTGTAACATTGGTAGCACACTTCAAACCATGGCTTTACAATTGTGCCACATATTGTGCATCTCATTGTTCTCACCTTTAATTTAAAAGCAGGAAAAGGGGTGGAATAAAGAGGAATTGAAACCTCTTTTTTTCCTGCCAAAGTTTTAATTGTTGTTAGGGTTTAAATATTTCAGCCAAGAATGTCCAGTGTCCAGTGGTTATTTGCAATATGGAAAGTAAATGAAAACATATATAAAACCTAAAATTATCCATCTTTTATGAAATGCACCCATCTCATTGTTTCGGGCAGAGTGCAGGGTGTTTTCTTCAGGGCTAATGTGAAGGGTAAGGCTCTTCAACTTGGCTTGAAGGGCTATGCAAAAAATCTTCCTGACGGGAATGTTGAGGTTGTTGCAGAAGGCAATGAGGAAAAGATAAAAGAATTAGTTGACTTCATAAAAAAAGGCCCTGGCATTGCAAGCGTTACTGGAATTCAGGCTAAGCACAAAGAACCAGAAAACTTTAAAAACTTTGAGATAAGACATCAATAAAAATGGGGTGGAAAAATATTATTCTGTTTGCGGCATTATTGCTTTTTACAGCTGCCTGTGCGCAGCAGGCTCAAACAGGACAGCCACAGCCTACCGAGAAGAATGTTGATGCGCTGAAGAATGGAGACACTTCTGGAATCGTAACAGGAGATGTCGTTTATTTTGGAAATTCAAAGGGATTTCTCGCAAAGCCGAAAAAGGAAGGCATTTATCCTGCTGTTGTCATGATACATGAATGGTGGGGGCTGAATGATAACATCAAGGAAATGGCAAGAAGCCTTGCAGCAGAAGGATATGTTGTTCTGGCAGTTGACCTGTACAATGGAAAGGTTGGCAAAAATTCTACAGAGGCAGGGCAGTTGGCCGGCGCAGTGCGAAGCAACCCAGCAGAAGCAATACAGAATATGAAAGCTGCTGTGCAGTACCTGAAGAATCTGGAAAATGTTGATGACAATAAAATCGCTTCAATGGGATGGTGCTTTGGAGGAGCTATGTCATTGCAGCTGGCTCTGAACGAAAAGCTTGCAGCAACTGTCATTTATTACGGCAATTTGGAGACAAATGCCACAAAGCTTTCTGTCATCAAATGGCCCATTTTGGGGATTTTTGGAAGCAAGGACACTTCAATTCCGGTTGAAACGGTCAAGAAATTTGAAGCCGCTCTCAATGAAGTTGGCATTGAGAACGAAATACACATTTACGAGGGAGTCGGGCATGCTTTTGCAAACCCTTCAGGAATGAACTATGCTCCTGAGCAGACAAAGGATGCGTGGGAGAAGACGTTAGAGTTTTTGGAGAGGGAGTTGAAGAAAACTAAGAATGAAACAGAGCAATCTGAACAGAAAATGTTAACTTCAATACCAGATGAATGGAAAATTTGTGAGGTGGATTCGGATTGTGTTGAAACACAAAGCGGACGATGTCCTTGTTCAAGTAGTGGTGGCCAAACTGCTATAAATAAAAAATATTTAGATTTATGGATTCAAAATTTAGAAAAATTTGGTCCCACTGAGTGTTTAACAGTAGACAAATGTTTTAAAGCAACTCCAAAATGTGTTGATAAGAGATGTAAATTAGTTTGAAATTAATAAAATCCATATAAAAAACTAAAACTCCGTCAACTTCTTTTCTGTATTGCTTTTTACAATCGTTGTATTACCTTCATCCCCGCCGGCAGTCTTCTCCACAATAATGAACCTGTTCTTCTGCAGCTTGTCAATCTTCCTCTGGAACGACTTATAAACTAAGTTGCCTCCATTGCTTTGGTATAATTTGAAAAGCTCGCCTATCATTTTGCCTGAGTTGTTTTTCACCAAATCAAGAATCATCTGCTCGTCAGAGGCAAGCTCGCTCGGGTTTTTAATGCTGAAGTCCCTTATTTTTTCAAGCGCCTGCTGTGCATGCTCAAGCAATATTTTTCTTGAGGATTTGTCCTCTGCAATCAATCCAGCCTGCTTCATTAAATACAATCCCGTCCTTATGTCCTGCATCTCGGCTGTTTTTTTTGCTATCAGCTCAAATGCGCTGCTGTCCCACACATTAGCATGGAAAGCATATTCCATTCTTTGCTTTAAAATGCCTTTTGTTTCCTCATAATTGTAAGGCCTGAATTCCAAAATCTCGGGCATCAGCCTTGACTTGATTCTTTCATCAAGCCCTGCAATCCAGTCCTTGTAGTTTGTTATAACCACTATTGCCTTTCTTGCTATATCTTCCAGCACCATATAAATAAAATCCAGGTCTTCCAGCTTGTCAGCCTCGTCAAATACAAAAACAACAGATTTCTTGTTTAAATTCTGCCTTATCCACCTGAAAAGCTCCTCTGTTTTCTTGTTTTGGACGAACTTGAAGTCCATCAGGCTGCATATCTCAAGGATTATCTTATAGGTAGTGTTGTTCTTCCAGCAGTTTATGTAGATTGGCACTATATCGTCTGTCTCGTCCTCAATCTCGTTCAACAAATGCCTGCATGCAATTGTTTTTCCTACTCCAGGCTGGCCATGCACAAATATGTGCCTGCCTGTTTTCTCTTGAAACAGGGGCTTTATGCATGCTGCAATCATTCCCTGCTCTTTTTCCCTGTAGCGGATAGGCTTTGGAATAAAGGAAAAGTCCAGCGGAACATCGCTTTGATTCTTGAACAGGCTTTCAGAGCTTCCCAAAATGTCCTTGAACATTCCACCCATATCAAAGATAGAATTTTGATGGTTTATATAGATTTTGGTTGTTGGTTTGTTTTAATTGAACTTAATATTTCAATCCGCCTTCGGCAGAATTATCTGTTTTAATAATTTAATATCTTTCAATCCGTCGCCTGCGGCGACATTTAGTTACTGCGCCTCGGACAATCCGCTGTGGAGGTTGCTTATCTTGTGCCCCTCCTCGGCGCAAATTACTTGAAAATCTGCGATTTTCAAGTTCCCGCGAATCTTTGATTCGCTTGACATTGGGACTGCAAGGCGTACTTTCCTGAGCTGGGCTCCCATTTTTGCTTGCAGAGCTTGGGAAGCGACGTGATTGGATCTATTTTGTTACAATTACCTGCGTATAACAAAATCCAATTCAAATCCTTGCGCCGCATTTTGGGCAGAATTTATGGTGCAAACTTAATGCAGCCCCGCACTGATTGCAGTATTTGGTGTTTGATTGCTGATGAACTGCTTTGTGATGGGCAGTTTCTTTTTTTGTTGTCCTGTTTTTTACCAGATTGAATATTAGTTTAAGAATGCCAATAAAAACAAAAATAAATCCAACATAGAAGAAAAAGACCAGTTTTTCATAATCCAGCTTGTATGAAGCAATTGAAATAAATAATCCGACAATTACATAAATCAGCCAGTGTATTTTTGCCATTTTAGTTTGATTTCCCAATAACTTTCTTTCCCATGTACTTCTGAAGCACAGTCGGCACTTTTATCGTCCCGTCTTTCTGCTGGTAATTCTCGACAATCGCCCTTATTGCCCTGCCTGTTGCGATTGCAGTGCTGTTCAAAGTATGCACATGCTCTTTCTCCTCGCCTTTCCTGTACTTTATATTCAATCTTGTCGCTTGGTACGAAGTGCAGTTAGAGCAGCTTATTACTTCCCTGTATAAATTCTCGCGTGGAAACCAAGCCTCTATATCATACTTTTTTGCAGCAACAATCCCAATGTCGCCTGTGCAGATGTTCACAACCCGATAAGGAATTTTTAATTGCTGGAACAATTCCTCTCCGTTGCTTAAAAGCTCATCATGGAATTTCCATGAATCCTCGGGCTTGCAGAAAATGAACTGCTCAACCTTGTTGAAGTGATGCACCCTGAACAAGCCTTTTGTGTCAATGCTGTGGCTTCCAAGCTCCTTCCTGAAGCAGGGGGAATACCCGGCAAATTTAATCGGCAATTTTTTTTCATCAAGAGTTTCGTTCATGAGCATTGCAGCAATAGGATGCTCTGAAGTTGCAATGAGCAGCAAATCCTCGCCATCTACCTTGTACATCATTGTTTCAAAGTCCTTCAAGTCTGTTACGCCCTCGTACGGCTTTCTCCTGAGCATCAATGGGGGCTCTACAAGAGTGTAGCCTTTCTTGGCTAGAGAATCAACAGCAAAATTCACAAGAGCCATTTCAAGCCTTGCTATGTCGCCCATAAGATAATAAAATCCATGCCCTGAAACCTCAGCAGCCTTCTCGAAATCAGCCAAGCCAAGCTCCTGCAAAAGCTCTCCATGGGGCTTCAATTCAAAGCTGAATTTTGGCTTTTCGCCCCAGGTTTTTACAACAGCGTTGTCGTTGGAGTCCTTGCCAACTGGCACAGACTCGTGCAGAATGTTCGGAATCCTCATCAAATAATATTCAATCTTGTTTTTTAGCTCTTCAATCCTTTCATCGCTTTGCTTTATTTTTTGAGGCAGCTCCTTTGCCTCTTTTATTTTTTCCTTTAGGTCCTTGCCTTGCTTTTTCAGCTTGTTTATCTCGTCTGTTATCTCGTTTCTTCTCTGCCTGAGGCTCTGGTTTTCCTGCAATGACTTCCTGTATTCAACATCGCATTTCAGCAAGTCATCAAGCCATTCAAGCTTTTCCTTCTCATTCCTCTTCTGCAAGTCCTTCCTTACAATGCCAGGATGCTCGCGAATGAATCTTATGTCAAGCATAACCAAAGAGTTCGCTGGAATGTATAAAAAGGTTGCGGAAGGGAAAAGAATATAAAGACGTGTTTTCAGGAATTAACAAGGTATTTAGTGTTTACAAGATGTCACAACCAGAATTAAGGCAAGACCCAATAACGGGCATTTGGGTTATTGTGTCAGAAGGGAGAGGTGACAGGCCTGATAAATTTGCACGGCCTAATGGTCATGTTACTCTTCCCAATCACGATCCGAAATGCTATTTTTGCCCAGGTAACGAGCATTTGACACCTCCGGAGGTTGAAGCTTATCGTGATTCTAACAATTCCAGTGTTTGGTGGACTCGAACGGTTCCTAATAAATTTCCAGCACTTTCTTTAGAAGCAAGAGCAGACCAAAATTTATTAATTAAGGATGGAATGTTCATCAGGACAGGAGGCTATGGAAACCATGAAGTAATAATAGAAGACCCGTTGCATAATCGGGACATCCCTGAAAGGCCTTCGGATTTGATTAGGGAGATGTGGTGGATGTTGAGGGACAGACTTACTTATAATCATTCAAAGGGCTTAGAAAATGTAGTAGTTTTTAAAAATAAGGGTGAAGAGGCTGGTGCATCTGCAGAACATCCTCATTCTCAATTAGCCGCTTCTTTCACTCATTTACAGCAGCTTAGTAAGGAGATTGAAGGTTCTCAACGATATTTCTCCCTGGACAATTTTATGGATAAAAAAAGACAATGCGTATATTGTGACATGGTACACCAGGAATTAGAAAAAGGAGTTAGAATAATTGCTGAAAACCCATATTTTATTGCATTTTTGCCATTTGCTTCAAGAGTGCCATTTGAAACATGGCTCGTGCCAAGAAACCATAAATCAGATTATACTCTCATTACTTCAGAAGAGGCAACTTCATTAGCCGATGTAACAAAAAAAGTTTTCCAAAAATTACGTGGAGTTTTAAAGGATTTTGACTATAATATGGTGCTTCACTCTACACCATTAAATACCGGCGTCCAAGAATCTTATCATTATCATATTGAAATTATACCCAGAACAACCAAAATCGCTGGCTTTGAATTGGGTGCTGGAACGTACATTAATACAATATCGCCAGAACGAGCAGCACTACATCTGAATTCGTATCGTTAAACCACCAGCCTAATCTTCTCCTTCCTATTCATCGCTTCCATCAGCCTTCTTCCGATGTTGTTGTTTTTCTTTATCTTTATTAAGCCGGTTTTGCCAGTCTTTGCGCTCAGGACAAACTCCTCATTTACATAAATATCAATATCACGGTTCTGCATGTCAATTCCAAGCTCTATCATCAGATTGTTCTTCTTGTGGCCTATCTCGAAAGGAACTTCCCTGCCTTCCTTTGCAGCTCCCTTTGCAGCAGAGCCGTATTTTTCGTCTATGCTTTTTATATCGATCCCGATGCCAAGCTTTTTCTCCAGACCCATTATGTTAGTTCCCTGCTTTCCTATGATTCTTGCGATATCCGCTTCCGGTACATAGACAATGCACTTGTTGTCGGACAGCATTTCAACCTCAACGTTCCTTGAGTAGTTTTGGAACTCCGCAAGAATTGTTGTTTCTGCCAATTTGTGAGCGCCGCTTTTTCTCTCTTTGGTTTCCTGAACCGGGATAACAACTGTCTGCTCGCCGTAGCTGTAGATTTCATACTCAAGCTTTCCTGTCTCGAATTCATTGACAACAACAACCGGACGCGCCAAGTCTGCCTCTGTCATTCCGCTTGGGACTTTTACAGTCATCTTTAAAGACAGAATTTTATTTACAAACCCGTTTTTGATGAAAATAACCGTGTCAATAACTTGAGGTATTACTCCCATTTCAACCCTTCCAATGAATCTCTGGATTGCGTCTACAGGAGATGTTGCATGCACAACTCCAACCATGCCTACCCCTGCCAGCCTTAAGTCTGCAAAAAGCTTGAAATCGTCTGTGTTTCTCATTTCGTCAAAGATTGTATAGTCCGGGCGTGACAAAAGCAATATGTCATGAATTTCCTGCGCATCACCGTAAGAGATTGCATATTGGGTTATTCTTTCCGGCAAAATCAAATCTCTTGGAGCTTCAACAGTCTTCACGACCTTGTTTTGGGCAGCATAGTATTCTGCCAATGCCTGAGCAAAAGTTGTCTTGCCCATTCCGGGAGCGCCTGCTACTAAAACTCCTTCTGCCTGCTCTGCAATCCTTTTCATCAGCTTTTCGCTCAATTTGTAGTCATTTAAGCTTAATTTTTTCACAGGGCGGACAGCGGTTATCTCCCATCCGTCTGAAAATGGGGGCCTTGTTATAACAATCCTGAACAAGCCAAGCTGCACAATGGTTGAGCCTGCCCTTTCGATTTCAATAAAGCCGTCTCTCCTTAATTTAGCGTCCTCGATTATTTCCCTTGACATATCCTGTATTTCTTCCTGCCTCAGCAATGCCTTTCTTAATTCCTTGAATTCCCATTTTCCAGGCATTCCTTTCTTTGCATAAGGGGGCACATTTTCCCTCAAATGAACGCTCATTGTTGTCTCGTCAAAAAACCTCTCAAGCTTTAATTTTCTCAGGCCTTTTTCAGGCCTTCTGTAGTAAATTGATTTCATTCCTTTTGCCAATGCAACCTCGCTTTGCACTTTATCAGATGTTATTAAGGTTGCATCTTCGTCATAAGCCAGCTGCCTGATTAAAGAGTCAATTTCTCCCAAAGAGGCATGCCTTATCTCAGCTGCTTTTGGGCGCAAGCCCTTGAATTCAAGCCCAAATCCCCTTTCTGTCGAAAGCTTCTTTATCCTTTTGATTTCATCCAAGCCGAGAAATCCAATTGCCTTGCCAAGATTAGCCTGATGCTCAAGCTCTGCAATAACAGCTTCATGTATTATGATTTCACTAGATTTAATATGGTTCTGCCTTAGCTTTTCTGACAATAAGCCTTCAATAATAACAGAAGTGTCAGGCACAATCCTGTCTATAATCTGTATGTTTGTTTGTTCCATAGTCATTAATCACCTTAAAATTAAATTAAGAAAGTCAAGTTAACTTTACCTCCTTAATAATGGAAGAATGGCTATTCCTTTATAAAACTTTGGATTTTCTTTTATTTACTATAACGAAAATAAATTGAATAAATCAAATTTTTATTAATTTCAATATAGAAAGAATTTATTTTCGGAACAGAAAATTTTTCAAATTTCCTTGTATAGAAAGATATTTATAAATGGTTAAATTTTATTATTTACAATATTGAAAAAATATTTAATATCCTCCTTTCTTCCTAAACAGCCACATAACTATGGCAGCAAAAGCAACAACCCCAACCAAAGACATCACAACAATCGTTTCCAAGCTTACGCTTTCAATGTTATTAAACAATAAGTACAATCTCTGCAATGGAGTTGCATCTGCCAATTCTATTGAAAACTCTTTCTTTGTTGAATACTGCTTTTTTAATCCATCATAATAAACAACATCTATCTTATAATCATTTTTCCCGTATTTTAAGTCTTTTCCAGCAAAGTCAATGACAAACTTTCTGTTTTCTGCCAGATCATTTATATTCCATTTTTTTGTAAACCCGTTTTGCGCCAAAACAACGTCAATATCTTCCGGGTTTGACTGGGATTTTTTTGCCAAAGTGAAAGTTATGGTGAAATTTTTGTCATAAGAAACATTTATTGGAAATGCAAGCTCTTCAATTTCAATTTCTGGAATGTCATTGACTTTGAAATTCACATAAGAGGCTTTTGAAACCAGCTCATTCCTCAAGGTTACAGGAATTTCAATCGAGCCGATTTTTGACTTGTCAATGCTGAATGTAACATTATTTGCCTGTGAAATGCCAAGGCTTATTTTCTCGCATTTGTTCTCAAAACATACATCTGCATTCTCAATGAAAACATTTCCTGTGTTCTTTGCATCGCAAGAAACTTCTGCATCTTCATACTCGTAAAACTCATCTTTCGAGGCTTTGCATTCCAAAAGTACATTGCTCGAGTATTTTTTCTCCTTTTCCTCTTCCAGTAATTTTGCAGCCTGCTGCACTTCCTCATAAAAAACATCATCTTCCCTTATGCTTGCTGCAAAGCCTGTCTCATAAGAGATGTTGTTTGTCGTGCTCACAACCAAAGGAAACGTGTAAGAGTATTTTCTGTCCAAATCCCCGTCCAGCTTCAAAATCCAGAACACCTTCTTTTTCTCGTTTGGCAGCAGCAAAATGCTTTTCAGCTGGTTCCCTATAATGCTGACTTCTTTCGGCTTGCTCAGCCTAAGCTCGGTTGCATAGTAGAAATTGTTTAAGTTTTCTATTGTCGCTTCAAGAAGATTGTAAGAGCCAAATCCAATTGCCTCTTTGAAAGGCAGAGCCTCTATGCTTAATGGCGCTATGGCATACCCTTTGCTCTCAATCAGGCTTGTTTTTATGTCCAGCTTTTTTGTCTTTAAGTCTGCATTCCTGCCAAGCCACTGGTAATAAGTGGATGGCTCATCTGAGTCAATTGCGTCCTTGAATTTTATATGTGTAGGGTCAACCCATCCAAATTCGCCGTAGGTTACATCAAAAGGCACCCATCCATATTTTGGAAAGTAAACCTCTGCCCAGCCGTGTGAGCCCCAGTTTTCAGGGAACAACTCAGAATTTGTGTATGCGATGCCTGAAACAAACCTTGCGGGAATGCCGACTGCCCTTAAGAGGGCTATGAACAGGGAAGTCAGCTCATCGCAGACTCCTTGCCTATTCTCCAAAACCCATGAGGCTTTCTGGCTTACCTCTGCCGTCAAAGTGCTCAAGTTGTATTCTATGTTGTTTTTTGTCCAGTCTGCAATCCTGAATACCGCAGCATACAGGTCATCTTCGCCCCTGACAAGCTCTGACGCCAGCCTTATTATGTCATCGTTGCCTGAGTCTATTGTCTCGCTGGGCTTTGCATAATCTATAACTTCCTCAGGCAGATGCTCGATTGGAAATCTTATTTTTTCCCTTATTTTTGGAATAACATTCAGTGTTTTTACCTCTGCATTTACTTTAAACTCAATTTTTTCCTCAGGGTTTTCCCATTCAAACCTCAGGGCTTTTCCTGTCATCTCGGCCTTTGGGACTGTATTGAGCTTAAGCACTTCCTGCGCATCTGCCTGCCTCGGGAAGAAAGTCAGGTTGATGGCTGCGCTTTCCACGTAGCCGCTTGGAGTCAAAGGCACAATATCTGCATCGCCGTAAATGTAGACACTTGTAGTTATATGCTCGCTGTTATAGAACCAGTCTGCAAAAACAGAAGGGATGATAAGCGCTAATGCCAAAAACCACACCAGCTTTTTCATTTTGCCTTAATTAATATCTTTATTTATAAGTTTTGTTGTTGGGAAATTGATAAATAAAGATAAGTGTAAGCGCCGTCTATGGCGGTGCTACGGATTTTTGCAGAGCAAAAATCCTACTCAGCACCCCGAAGGGGGCAACCCCCGCTTCGTAGCACGCCACGATGGCGCTGGCGAGCCGAGGGTTGGCTCCTACGGAGTGGCGAGCAGGACATGCGAACAAAGTGAGCATGTCCGTCAGCCGCCGTTAGTGGCGTGCAAATATGGAGCTAAACAAATCCAAATCAACAACTTTTAAATAACCTTGAATAATCCAAAAGTATATGCCGCGGTCGCATAGCCCGGCCATTGCGGTGATTCATAAGAACCGTAAGATTGCTATGGGCTAAAGCCTTTGATAGTGGCTACAAAAATCCACTGTCCGAAAGGACACGGGAGTTCAAAAACAACCTTTTCTTTTGCAAAGAAAAGCTTGACCAAAAGAAAGGCACTCACGAGGTGGTGGGGTAAACCCCACTGCTTTACGATTGCTTTATTGGTGAAAAGGCTGCTGAAAGTCTCCCCCGCGGCGTATTTTATTTAAATGTATCAAAAATAAAATGATAAAATTAGACGTTTTTGATTATGTTTTATACAGCAAGATATTTTCTGGATTTGGTATAAGTTTTATGTCTGGTAGTATGATTTTCTTATTGATGGGAGAAAAAAATCCTATGGCAAAATGGATATTCTTCTTAGGATTTTTATTCCTATGTTTAGGTGTATGGTGTAGGATAAAAGAAGAAAAATTTAAAGAGGATAAACATTGGGGAATTTTAGAAAGAGATAAGAAAAAATAATCAAAAATGCCCACCGCAACAGAGCTTGAAAGAGGAAATTACTTCATCTACAACGGAGAGCCAGTCAGGGTTCTGAGAAAAGAAGTTATTGTTGTCGGCACGCATTCACACAGCAAATTAAAATTCTACATCCAGGGACTGAGGGAAAAAGGCGAAAGAACAGTCACCTTCCAGCACTCGGACAGGGTTGAGAAGATAGAAATAATGAGAAAGCAGGGGCAAATCATTTCAAAATCAGGAAATAAAGTGCAGTTGATGGATGCTGTCAGCTATGAAACACTTGACTCAAGCCTTCCCCAGAAATTGGCTGATGATGTCAATGAGGGGGACAGCGTTACATTTGTAGATTTGAACGGAAAAATCGAAATACTGGACAAAAGATAGGTTTTTAAAATTGGTTTGCTTTTTCTCCAACATGTCAAAGAAAACATCTTTAAAGCAGTTCCTGATGAAAACAGGCAGGTTTGAAAGAGCAGACGACTGCATTGATGCTGTAAGAAGCGGCAAAATAACAATCAACAGCAAAGTTGTTGCAAATCCAAGCTATTTCTTCAATCCTGAAAAATCATTGGTGAAGGTGGGGAATGAAAAGCTAAAGGCGATAAAAAAACTCTACTTTATTTTAAACAAGCCGGCAGGCTATCTGTCCCAAAAATCCGGCAGTGAAAAAAGCATCTATGATCTGCTGGAAAAACTCAATCTGCCAAAAGAGTCAGTTAAATCACTGTTTGCAGTAGGAAGGCTCGACAAGGACACAGAAGGATTGATGATAGTTACAAATGACGGCAGGCTATCAGACAAAATAATGCAGCCCGGGAATGAAATTGGCAAGAAATATTATGCGATTCTTGAAAAGCCTGCTGACAAAAGCAGGATAAAGCTGTTGGAAAAAGGCGCAAAGATAGAGATTGACGGCGAAACATGCACAACAAAGCCGTGCAAAATCAAGATTGTCGGAGAAAAGGAGGTTTATATATCTGTAATTGAGGGCAAAAAAAGGCAAATCAGGAAAATGTTTGAATCCATTGGCAACAAAGTTGCTTACCTGAAAAGGGTTTCCATTGGCGGCTTGCAGTTTGGGAATTTAAAAGTTGGAGAAATAAAACAAATAACAAGAGAAGAAATAATGGAAAAACTTGAATTCTGATTCTTTTAGTAACGTTTATAAACGAAGTTTAATTCTTAATTTTTATAGCGGGATAGGGCAGCCAGGAGTGCCCGATGATTCCATTAGTACCTATTAATGGAAGCGGAAGGCTCATAAGCATTTCGGAGGCACCCATAGGTCAGAGGTTCAAATCCTCTTCCCGCTATTATTTTTTAATTCTACTAACTATCTATCTGAAACATATATTTCCCAGTAGCAATGGACACTGGACATTTCTGTGTGAAGTTTATAAAGGAAAAATTCTGCCATTATTGATTAAAAATAAAGAAAAAAGGCCGAATAGGCCTAAAGCGCTGGATTAAAAACAGTTAACGTTGACCCATTGATAAAGTAATAATTTAAGTATAAATAACTTTCGGTAAAGCCGGGGTGACCGAGTCTGGTTTAATGTGCTGGACTTAAGATCCAGTTAGCGTTGACCCAACGCTACGAGGGTTCAAATGCTAACTAGAGGTAGCTGAAACTCCCTCTCCCGGCGCCGAAATTATTATTTCCACAACATTTTTATAAATCAAATATACTTCCTATTTACATGGTTTTAATTTGCGGGATTGATGAGGCAAGAAGAGGCCCGGTTTTTGGTCCGATGGTGATGTGCGGCGCCATGATTTACGAAGAGGATTTAAAAAAATTAATTGCCTTAAAGCCAAGAGACTCAAAATTAATGACTGCTGCTGAGCGCGAACATCTGTATTCGAAGCTTTTGCCAGTTTTGAAGCATTGCAAGGTTTTTGTTCTTCAGCCAAATGAAATCGACAAGGCAGTCCATGGGCATGACGGATTGAATTTAAACAAGCTGGAAGCCAGAAAATCTGCAGAAATATTGAATGAGTTCAATCCCGAAAAGGCAATTATAGACTGCCCAAGCAACAATATTCATTCTTATAAAATATACCTAAAAAAATTAGTGAAAAACAAGAAAATTGAATTAATTTTGGAGCATAATGCAGAGCGCTACCCATTGGTTGCAGCAGCTTCCATAATTGCAAAAGTAACCGGAGACAGGGAAGTTGAAAAACTAAAAAAGCAAATCGGCATTGATTTCGGCTCTGGCTATATGTCAGACCCAAAGACAGTGGAGTTCCTAAAAAATAATTTTGAAAACTATCCTGAACTGTTCAGGAAAAGCTGGTTTCCGTACCAGGAATTGGTCAACAAGAAGTTCCAGAAAAGCCTTACAGATTTTACACAATTCCTTAAAGAAGAGCAAAAGCACAAAAGCCACACTCTGGAAGACTTAAAAAAGCTTGAAGACTTTGGGTTTCATTTTGAAAAGCCGAAGTCAGAGCATGAGCTGGCAGTCATGAAAGGCCCTTGTACGGTGATTCTTTACAAGAATGGAAAACTATTAGTGCAGGGAAAGGAAGAGGATAAGATAAATGTAAAGAAGCTTCTAAGCGCTTAACAGAAAGTTTTAAATAACATCTAATTCCAGTTTTTCCAAATGCATGACGTAATAAAAAAAGACATCATTGCTGTATTAAGCGATTTAATTGAAATTCTTAAAGTCAAGGAGGAAAGCGACATCGTGCAGATGAAGGAATTAAGCAACCATGTTATCCACAATGCAAGCGTTTTCCAGGACGAGGACAGCATATCAGTTGCCATCCTTATCTACTCCCTTTCAAAAATTATAGAAAGAAAGCAGAGGGACATGGATTATGGAAGGGTAATGGCTATGCTGAATTCCTGCATTTCAAGCCTGAGAAACAATGACGACAACGGCTTCAGGAAGTCGATAAGAAGTGTATTTGATTTCATAAGGGCGATGGACCAGAAGCTGAAACTTTACATCCACGAGGTCATCAACCAGGCCCAGATAAAAAAAGGCTGCAAGCTCTGCGAGCACGGCATTTCAATTGCAAGGGCTTCAGAAGTGCTAGGAATTTCCCAATGGGAGCTGATGCACTATCTCGGCAAGACGACCATTATTGACCAGTTCGGGGAGGCAGTCAATGTGTCAAAAAGGCTGAAAATAGCAAGGAGCCTGTTCACATGAAATCGCTGATATTTGATGCAGGCCCCATAATAAGCCTGGCAACAAACAACCTGTTGTGGATTTTGGAGCCTCTAAAAAAGAAATTTAACGGCAAATTTTACATAACAGAGCCCGTAAGGCGGGAATTAGTCGACAAGCCGCTTGAAACAAAAAAATTCAAGTTTGAGGCTATCCAAGTCGAGAAGCTTCTGGAAACGGGAGTAATAGAAATTGCGGACAACAGCTTCATAAGGGAAAAAACACCTAGATTGCTTGGCACAGCGAATGAAATTTTCAGGGCTTACAACAATTACATGAGGATAGTGCATTTTGCTGAAATTTCCGTCATTGCTGCTGCCATAAATTTGAATGCTGATGCCATAGTTATTGATGAAAAGACAACAAGATTCCTGATGGAAAATCCAAAGATGATTGTTGAAATCCTGAGGAAAACATTGCATACCCCTATAAGCATAAACGAAAGTAATTTAAAAGAGTTTAGAAACAATGTAAATAATATAAGAGCGATACGCTCGGTTGAGCTTGTTGCAGTTGCATACGAGCTTGGAATATTGGACAGCTACATAACAAAAATACCTGACGCAAGGAAAAACTTGCTGGAAAGCGTCTTATGGGGAGTAAAGCTGAACGGCTGCGCGGTGTCAAAGGACGAGATAGGGCAGATACTAAGGATAGAGGCAAAATGAGGCGTGAGCATGAATCAGAAGCAAAGCTGGAAACTTCTTTAAGCCAGCCTCCTAACGGCATTAGCCCGACTTTTTGCGTTGCCATGCTCAAGAACGGAAGCACTATAAAAGTAGAGGGCAAAACCGAGGAGTTTCTTCAGACAATCAAGGATTCTGATTTTGCATGGGTGAACGTGCAGGTTGAAAATCTGGAAGAGGAGGGGAGGAAAATTGCTTCAACACTTGGCTTTAACGTTTCAATAGTGCAGGAGCTTGTTTCGCAGAGGTTTTCAGGCTATGACGACCATACAACAGAGCTGGGATTGCTGCTTCCTGCTGTCAGGGTCAGGGAGCTTGACGTTGAGATTAACAAGCTTATAATTTTAATGAAGAGCAACCTGATTGTCACAATTCACGGCGAGCATGTCACAAGGCTTGTCAAGTTTGCAAGGTATGCTGTCATTTTCTTCAAAAAAGTCCCGAAAAACCTGGATGACATAGACAAGATTTCATTGGTGCTGATAAGGATTCTGGACGAGAACAATGAAAGGAATTTTGACGGCATACGCTCTATACAGGAGCAGGGCGAGGAGATAAGCAAGTACCTGATACAGCCGTCTGCGCCAAGGCAGGAGCTTGGAAGCGACATATACAAGATGAAGCATGCGCTGATTTCCTACCTTGAGGCCCTGTGGGCCACCCTTGATGTCGTGCATTACATGCGCTACGGGGATGCAGAGCTCGTAACTGACGATCCCATAATACTGCAGAAGATAGGCATGCTGAGCACTGACTTGACAAGGCAGATTTCAATAAGCGAGCAGATGTCCACTGTATTGGCATCGGGATTAGAAGTTCTGCAGAGCATTTATAATAATCAGCTGACTATTCTAAACAATAAGATGTCTATGATAGCAGTTTGGATGGGGGTTTTAGGAGCTGCTTTTATAGTCCCAAATACTATAGCCACAATATTTGGCACCTCTATAGCAGAGCATATTAACTGGCAAATTCAATTAATTATCATTATTTTATCAACCTTATTTTCTGGACTTTTTGCTTATTGGCTCTTTAAGAAAAAAGGGCTTATACCGAAAGTCGAATAAAAGCATAAAAACTTTTATATACCTAACTTTATTCTTCACTTTTGGGTGGTATGTTGAAAGGGCAGGTTATTTCTGGAGAGTTTGGAAGGATTGTTGCAAGGCAGAAAGCAGGGCAGAATATTGAGATTGGAGAGCTGCTGGTTGCTGATTCTGGCGAAGGAAAGATTTTGCTACAGGTTTATGACTTGGTTTACGGAAGTCAGATATCACAGCAGAACCTTGAGATGATTTCAGGAATGAAGCTCGAGGAAAACACAGAGTTTGAGATGTTTGATGCAAATCTGAGGAACTATATGCTTGCAATGATGAAGAGCCTTGTTACAATAAAAGATAAAAATGCCTTCATCAGCAAGTCGTTGCCTGGGTTTTTTTCTGAAATAAGGGAAATAACGGAAAATGACTTGAGGTTCTTGACAAAGCCGAAAAATCCATTATTTTTTGGAAATCTAAGAAGCGGCTCAAAAATTCTGGAAGTCCCGATTTACCTTGATGGCGAGAAAGTATTCTCCCACCACATTCTGATAGCAGGCACAACAGGAAGAGGCAAGAGCGTGCTTGTTTCAAACCTGCTTTGGAATGCTGTCGGCAGGGACTATTGCGGCATTTTGGTTTTGGATCCTCATGACGAGTATTACGGAAGAAACAAAATTGGCCTGAAAGAGCACCCAAACAGGGAAAATATCGTTTATTATACATCTAAAAATGCGCCGATTGGGACAAATACTTTAAGAATAAACCTAGACGCCATAAAGCCGCATCATTTTGACGGGGTTGTCGATTTCAGCGACGCGCAAAGGCAATGCCTTAACCTTTATTATAAAGAATTTGGCGATAAATGGATAGAGGCAATAATTCTCGAGAAAGAATTAAGCATCGGAAAGGTGTTCAAAGACGATACAATGGCTGTTGTCAAGAGGAGATTATTGTATTTGTTGGATTTAGAATTCAGCAATAATCAGCTTTTTTGCAACGGGATTTTCCAGTTGAATTCAGGATTTGCAACAATAAGCGACATTTGCAGGCATTTGGAGGAAGGAAGGATTGTTGTAGTTGACACATCAAACTTTTCAGGAGCAGTTGAATTGCTGATTGGAAGTTTGATAGCAAACGAGGTTTTTAATAAGTACAGGAATTACAAGATGAACGGAGTCTTGCATGACAAGCCAGTAATTTCCATTGTTCTTGAAGAAGCGCCAAGGGTTTTGGGAAAAGAAGTACTTGAGGCAGGCCCTAACATCTTTTCAACAATTGCACGTGAAGGGAGAAAATTCAAGGTTGGGTTGACAGCGATAACACAATTGCCTTCATTGATTCCAAGGGAGATACTTGCAAACATGAATACTAAAATCATTCTTGGCATTGAGATGAAGCCTGAAAGGCTGGCGATAATTGAAAGCGCTTCGCAGGACTTGAGCGATGACGACAGGACAATTGCTTCTCTTGACATAGGAGAGGCATTGATAACAAGCAACTTTGCAAGGTTTGTGACTCCGATAAGCATTCCTTATTTTGAGGATGTTGTGAAGAAAACTTTGAAGAATGAGAAAGAAGAAGTAATGGAGTTTAGTGAGTTGGGATGACTCTACAAAATTGCATTAGCAAAGCAAATTTATTTTCCTTAATAAAAAAAGTTATTTCTTAAATGCTTTCATTAATGGTCTAATTGCAAATACTATCCAAGCAACTAAAAACCAAACCCAAGATGTGCTTGTTACCCAATTGGCAAATACAGGCCACACTGAAACTAAAAAGAGCCCAAAGGTAATTAGGCTTAACTTCAAAAGAGCTACATCAAATATATCAAAATACTTAAGCGTAGTTCCAAACAACAACCTTTGTTCTTCAGCCATCTATTGCACCTCCTTGTATCTGCAATACACAATAATAACTTTTAAACTATTTAAATATTACCGATGAAAACTGCCACTTCAATTTTTTGAACTCCAAATTTGTTGATTTTAGCAACTATTAAATGAAATTTATACCAATTAATTCTATATATCTATATATGTTATATGCAAAAACTATATATACTTATTTTGTTATATATGCCTAAAGGGGTGGATATAGTGAAGACTCTTAAGGACTTTTACGAGCAGAGGAAAAAAGAAATTAAGATGTTTCCTGCAATGCTGTACAGCTTTTCAAAGCCGAAGCACAGGGAGCCATTGACAGAAAAAGAGCAGGAAATCCTAAACAAGTATGTTCATCAAGTTTATAATCCCAGAATCAAAAAGCTGAAGGAAGCAGATTATTTCAGGGAAGAGTTTATGGAGCCTGAACTGGGAATTGAAGCTCACGCTTAGGAACTGCACTCCAAAATCCCCAGACAGCAAACAACAAGTTTGGGAAATCTCATCACCTTACGAACACTCAAGCATCAGCGAAGATGCCAGTGTTCTTTTCAAAAAAACAACGGAGGTGATGCATTAAGGAGATATGCAGTTCCTGAATAGTTTCTATAAATTGATTTATATTTTACTTCTCTTTGTTTTCGTACTTTGGAGGATAATATTCATTCTCGTTGAAATATCTCAGATTACTTTTAACCCAATCAAAAACATCTACTTCTAAAAATTTCAAGAACTTTGTAAAATTGCTTTTTGAAAAATTGATATCGATATCTTTGCAATGTTCTCTGTACCAAAATTCAATCTCTTCAACTCCTACAAACGTATTTTTTTCCATTTAAGTCACCTCTTCCATACAATATGACCATTAATATTATTCTTCTCAAAGACTTCTAAGATTTGAGCGCAAAAGTGCAGTAGTGGCTGGTTATTTTCTTTCTTAGCCAATTCGTATAAGCGAATGAAAAATCTTTTTCCAGTTTCTGTTTGTTTAAAGTTTTTCTTAAGAAAATTATGCTGACTGCAAAGTGTTTGACCATTCTCAAGAGTTGCTTTGCCACCAAAATCTTTTGGCTTAATATGGTCTGCATGGATTTCAAAACCTTCTTTTCGCCCTCTACCGCAAATTACACATTTGTAGTCATCTCTTTTGAATATAGCCTCTTTTACGGCAGATGTAAAATTGTCTAATTCCCGTATCTTGAAATGTTTAGGATCATACCTGTATACCCCTTTCTTAATCTTCTGCAGATGACCAGTTTGATGTAATTTTCTAATGCCCCTATCAGGGTCCCTAAAAACCTTACCAGTTCGCTTTAGGTATTCGGCAGTAACCCAGTCTACAATTTCAGGATGAGGTACATCCCTGTTTGGATTTTTCTTGAAGAATTCCATAAGCAATTCAGATTGAACAATGTCGCTTGCTTTGTTATCTTTGGATTGTTTCAAGGCTCTCACTTATCCTCTTAGGTTCAATTCTCATCCATAATGATGTTTAATTTGGCTTGTGACAATTTTTCTTTTGCCAAGTTTAATCTTTTTTCTGCCACTTTACAATATTCTTTTGAAATGTCAATATGGATAAAATTGCGATTTGTTGTTTTCGCAACAACCGCTACCGTTCCAGTTCCACCGAACATATCTAAAATTGTATTACCCTTGTAAGAATAAAATTTTACTAAGCGATATATCAATTCTTCAGGAAATGGAGCAGGATGCCCGTTTCTTTGCCTCTCTGGCGGAATCTGCCAAAAACCATCTGAAAATTTCATAAATTCTTCTGATGTTATATCTGCATCTTTTTGGTTGCCTTCTAATTTTGGTTGATACTTTGAAAAAACTAATATGTATTCCCAAGAAGGAACTACATGTGGATTAGAAGGACTTTTGAAACTTCCCCAAGCGGTTCTTTTAAGCATAGTTTGTTTGTACCATACTATCTCAGTTCTAAAATTCATGCCCATTTTTGTCAATTGATTTATGAAATCGTGATGTATTGGAACGAAGTTGCTTATTCCAGTTGGAGCAATATTCAAGCAAAATCTGCCGCCAGGCACCAAAACCCTTTTTGTTTCTTTCCAGACATTATTTAGCCATTTGAGATACTCTTTGTATTCCATTTTATCATTATGGTTATCATAATCTTTGCCAACATTATAAGGCGGCGAAGTTATTGCCAAATGAACAGAATTAGAAGGAATTTTAGCTAATTCAACTAATACATCACCGCATTTTATCCCTTCGTATTTAAATTGCATTTGAACCATCTTTTATTAAGCTATTATTAGTAAGAGTAGGATATATTTAAGCTTTATAAATCTTACACAAGAATGTCCAGTGGTACTGCAGTATATAAATACCTTTAAAAATTGCCATATATTACCACTATCCATGAAATTCGCCCATCTAGCTGACTGCCACATTGGCTCTTGGAGGGACCCAAAACTCAAGGATACAAGCACTTTGGCTTTCTGCAAGGCAGTTGACAAGTGCATAAAGGAGAAAGTTGACTTTATTCTCATAGCAGGCGACTTGTTCAATACCTCTTTCCCAAGACTGGACAATCTGAAGACTGTTGTCACAAAATTCAAGCAGTTAAAGGATTTAAGCATTCCAGTTTACATTGTGCCAGGAAGCCATGACTACAGCGCATCCGGAAAAACAATCCTTGATGTTCTTGAAGAGGCAGGATTGTTTGTAAATGTGTTCAAGGGAAGCGTTGAAAATGGGAAATTAAAGCTGAATTTTACTGTCGACAAAAAAACAGGCGCTAAAATAACCGGGATGCTTGGCAAAAGAGGCGCGCTTGAAAAGTCTTATTACGAAAAATTGATACTGGATAATCTTGAAGATGAGGGTGGCTATAAAATATTCATATTCCACTCTGGAATTGATGAGCTGAAGCCAAAGGAGATGGAAAATATAATATCCCAGCCGTTGTCATTATTGCCGAGAGGATTTGACTATTATGCAGGCGGGCATGTGCATATTGTTGATGACAGGCAGATTGACGGCTATGGAAGGATTGCTTATCCCGGGCCTTTGTTCCCGAACAGCTTTGCAGAACTTGAAAAGCTTGAAAGGGGCGGGTTTTACATTGTTGAGGACGGCAGCGCCAGATGGGAGCCGATACAGATTTACAACATTGAGAAACTGCAGGTGGACTGCAATCACAAAAACCCTGATGAAATAAAAAATTACATATTAACCAATTTTAAAAATAAGGAGCTGAACAATACAATTGTTTTAATAAGGCTGCATGGCATTTTAGCATCCGGAAAGCCAAGCGACATTGATTTCAAGGAAATATTTAATTTTCTTTATGACAAATCAGCGTATTTTGTAATGAAAAGCTCGCATGCCGTTTCTTCCAAAGAGTTTGAGGAGATAAAGACAGATGCAAGGAATGTTGAGGACATTGAGTCATTTCTGGTAAAAGAGCATTTGGGGCAGATTAAGCTGGAAAATCTGACATTGGAAAAGGAAGAAGAATTAATAAAATCATTTATGAAAATTCTAAGTACTGAAAAGCAGGAAGGCGAGACAGTTCCAGACTTTGAGAAAAGAGTCAAGGAGGAAGTTGGAAGGGTTTTAGAGATGGAGTTGTGATTACCTCTCTTGTAACAGCCTCTCTGCATTCTTGTAAGCAAACTTCTCCTGCACTTCTGGATTTAGCTGTCCGATAAAAGAGCGCGACATTCCTTCTAATAATACACCCACTTCCGAATCAAAATGCCATGCAAAAGCCCTGTCAGTGCCCCACAAAAATTTGTCAGGGTATTTTTCAATTCGAGGCTTCCATTTGCCAAGGTTTGTATCAAGTATTTTATTGAAGTTGCCTGTTAACTCAGAAACAAATTCTTCCTTTTCCGGACCATAGAGATTAGCTATTAACTCGTTTGGAATGCCAAAAAGACTAGTATCAACTGAATAGTATGCATTCTGGTATTTATCAAGAATATATATTACCCAAGGTTCCATTTCATGCCCATGAAAGAGGAACTTAACGTTTGGATTTACTTTTAGAATCTGCTCGATAGCACTTTGCTGGCCATAGTCAGGATGTATCATGACGATTAAGTTATGGTTGTCTGCAATTTTATAAAACTCAAGCAAAACTGGATCATCAGGACTTATTCCTTTAAATGAGCCTTTGTAAAATGCAATCTCCCCATAGCCTTTGAACAAACCCTTGTTTGAATTCAATATTTCTTCCGCTTCTTCTGGCTTTAAATCAAGGCTAGAAACATGGGTTGGCATAAGAAATGGCGTTATTCTTCCAGTATGTTGCTGTTCAATTTGTTTGATGAGTTTTAATGCCTGCCCTTTCAGCAGGTTTGGAACAACGTAAAACCCAAATGCAGAGCTGATTTTTTCCTTGTCAAAACCGCATATAATATCGCCTGCTAGAACTTCCTTCTCAAGAATCGGCGCGTCCCAGTCAGCCTCCTGGTAAATTGATTTCGGCGCCTCAAATGTGAAAGGCATGTGAAGATGATTATCAAGTAAAGGGCCTGCATAGTAAGGGATGTTGCTGAATTGCTTTTGTGCAGGTGTCCTGTCACATTCCACTTCCTTAAGCCCGCTATCGGATGCTGCGCCCCCAAGTATTTGCTTTGTAATCTCCTCTGTTTTTTCCTTAGTAATCCTATCTATCTCATCCTGAGTTATCCGTGAAACTTCATCATCAGTTATTCGCCCAATCTCTTGTTGAGTTATGCGCTTGACTTCTCTTTCGGTTATTGTTTTTACCGTATACTTAAAAATTCCGTAAGCAACTAGCAGAACTATTACTATAAAAACAGCAATTACTGGGATTAGGATTATTTTTTTCATTATGTTAATTTTAAAATGTGTATATAAAAGCTTTTTGCTAAAATTACTTAATAAGCTTTAGAATTATCTCATTAACCTCTTTCGGAGTCGCTTTTCCCTTTGTTTTCTGCATAACTTTTCCGATAATGAAGTTCAGTGCCCTTGCTTCTCCTTTCCTGTAGTCTTCTATTGCTTTTGGATTTTCCTCAATCGCTTCCCTGCAGTATTTTTCCAATTCTGAAATGTCAGAAACAGCCTCTAATTTTTCTTTTTTGATATACTCCCTGACATCAAAAGGCTTTTCAACAAGCTTTTCAAGTATTTTGGCTGCAACATTGTCTGTTATTTTTTTGTTTTCAACAAGCTTTAATAAGCCAATCATATGCTTTTCATCAATCTCAACTTCATGCAGCTCTTTTTTGTTGTAGTTTAAAACCCTGACCAATTCCCTTCTCAGCCATTTGGCAGCCAAGACTGGATTTATTTCTTCTGCGACTTTCTCAAACATTTCTGCCAATTCTTTTTCTGCAGCAAGAATTTCTGCGTCTTCTTTCTTGAGCTTATGTTTTTCAACAAATTTCCTTACCTTATCTTGAGCCAATTCAGGCATTTCTTTTTTGATTTCCTTAAGCCATTTTTCTTCAATATCAACAATTGTCAGGTCGGTGTCAATTATGTAACCATAATCCTCTTCTGTTTCCTTTTTTCTCAATGAAAATGTAATCCCTTTTTCAGAGTCCCATGCCCTTGTTTCCTGCTCAATCTTTTTATGATGCTTTGCTTCTTCCTTTTGCCTGCTTACTTCGTACGATAATGCCCTTTCTATTTCCTTGAACCCGGTAATATTTTTTATCTCGACTCTTGTATACTCACTTTCTTTTATTGATACATTTGCATCTGCCTTTATTATGCCTTCATTTATGTCAAATATCTCAAGATAGTTGAGCACTGTAATCAACTGCTTCATGAAATCTCTAGCTTCTTCTGGAGACGCCAATTCAGGCTCTGTCACAATCTCAACCAATGGATTGCCGCTCCTGTTGTAGTCAACCAAAACATACTGGCTTTCTTTCATGCCTGCAGGATGCACTAAAGATGCAGGGTCCTCTTCCATATGCACCCTTGTAATTCCAATTTCCTTTCCATCCCTCAATTTTAATCTTCCATTATTTCCAAGAGGAATTTCGTATTGTGAAATCTGATAGTTCTTTGCCATGTCGGGATAGAAATATGATTTTCTTGAGAAAATTAATTCTGGAGAAATTTCGCAATTTAATGCCAAGCATAATTTTAGTGCATATTCAACTGTCTTTTTGTTCAAGACTGGCTTTGAGCCAGGCATTCCCAAACATATTGGGCAAGTTCTTGTATTTGGCTCTTCGCTGCCATGAGTTGGACAAGAGCAAAAAAGCTTTGTTTTGGTGTCTAATTCTGCGTGGATTTCAAGGCCGATGACGATGTCGGTTGCGAATCTTTTCATTTTCCTAACCTTCGCCTAATTTTATTATTTTTTGTTCTACATCCTTGGGTATCTTTGTTAAAAATAATCTACTTTCTGAGGAACCCATATCAACTACAGTTTCTTTATAGACTACATTACCCCAATTACATTCTAAATAAACTATGTAATGGAAAGGATTGTTTGATCTATAAGCAAAGCAATTTTCTTCATCTTTTAGCATATCGGGTCTTCTAGATTTTATCTCCATTAACTCTTCTTTATACAACTCATCCGCATATTTACTCGAATTGTAAATATAAATATCTGAATTAAAAACCGTACCTAATATTTCTGAATACCCTTGAGAGCAATAAGTACTTTTATTTTTTGGGCTGTCTGGCTTTAACCTGTATGGAATCAAATTTTCATCGGGTAAAAAATCACAAGGGGAAAACTTAGTTATATCAATAAATATTGATTTTTCTATTTTATTTTGTGATGTTTCCTGTAATTTTTGAGAATTATTCTCCGATGCATAGATTATCATAAAAAATCCTATAAGAAAAATTATAACTTTCATCCATGCTTTTATCTTGAATTTAAACTTTGATTCAATCCCATTTGTTATTGGGGGAAATATCGACAAACCACAAATTAATGCTATTATCCCAAACAAATTTTTTATACTAGTTAACGCTAGAAGAATTAGTAATAATCCGAATATGAATGAAACTATATTGCGTTTTTTTGTTGTTTTTTCTGATTTAGATGCCATTTAAAATCACTTTGATTTCTTTTTTCTCTTGTTCAGTAAAATTACTATTAAAATAAATCTTTGTATTTAACAAATCTTTATATGATTTTTCACATACTAAAACAAGACAATCTATCTCATATATTTTTAAAATATTTGAAGGTACATATTTAAATAACTTCATTAATTCTGCATGCACTAAATCAATAAAAATTATTCCAATAACCCTAAATTTATCATATTTTTCTTTTGATAAAATATGTTTCAATGCCCTTATAATCCTTTGTTTTGGATTATTATTCTTATAAGGAAAAATTAAATTCGTCGAAGTTACCTCTATCAATATTTTACGTTCTTTCATAATAAAATCAAAAATTTTATGTTTATTAGTGTGTTTTATTTTTTTAATTTCTCCTAATTGTTGAAATTTTTCTTTGACAATCTCTTCTCTACAAGGATTTAATAAATTTGTTATAAGTCCATGTTCATAATTTTTTAATTCGTTCATTTTCCCTTCTCAATCGCGCTCCCTAATTGTATCAATTTGCCCTCTTCCAAATGGTCTGCTATGAGCAGCATTCCAACTGGAAGATTTTTTTCAAAGCCCACTGGCACATTCAAGTGCGGTAATCCAGCAACATTTGGTGAAACTGTCATCACATCAAGCATATAATGCTGCAGTGGGCTTAATTTCTCAATGTCCTCGAATTTTGGCGGCAGGATTGAGGCTGTAGGGCTAACCAACGCATCAAATTTCTTGAAGGCTTTTTTGTATTCATTAATCATCAATGTCCTTACTTTCATCGCCTTCAGATAAAAAGCATCTCGATAGCCAGCCATCCTTGCAAAAGTTCCAAGAATTATTCTTCTCTTG
>Ga0209541_10001616_pt1 | contig 44304 bp, 48 predicted proteins | sample RifCSPlowO2_01_FD_184027 | JGI IMG/M metagenome (GOLD analysis project Ga0209541, IMG submission 184027) | Groundwater microbial communities from Rifle, Colorado - Rifle CSP2_plank lowO2_0.1 (SPAdes) (version 2) | ecosystem: Environmental > Aquatic > Deep subsurface > Groundwater | place...
TACTCTCCCCAGCCAATAATAAGATTCATTAAAATTTCTATTTAAGTAGTTTGGAATTACTTTAGTTTGCCATAACTCTAATGCTTTTCTATAAGAACTACCAAAAGAAGCAAGACCATCATCATAGTCATCAATTTCCGTTGAAGGAGAACCAGGATTATCTGGTTGCCAAAAATGTCTACAAAAAGGACGACCAGCACAGAAAAAATCTTCTAAAGATAATTCTTTGTCTTCCTCTCCTGACCCGGTTGTTGTATCTTCTCCCGCTTTAAAACCTTTCTCATCAATTGTTTGATTAAGAGGCGTAATTAAATGATCTTTAATCTCGCTAGGTATTAATTTCCAAGTTTCTTTAGACTCATTGGTAAGGTATTGATGAACCTCTTGATTAGTTTCTACGGTATAAGCGTAAGTAGTTAAATCCAATAGAAAAATAAATAACAAAATTAGCATTAATAACTTAAATTTTCTAGTTAGGTTCATCTTATTTTTTGATTACTCTCCCAATTACACCCCCAATTACACCCCCAATTACTAAGTATAGGGAGATTGCGATAATTATTATCCCTTCCTGATAAGCGTTAAAACCATATTCTGCTATAAGAATTGGTAGTTCAGCTAATAGTCTAGGTATAGCTAGTACCCCTAACTCTGAAAAATACCTCTTTATTTGATCTGACAAAGTATAATTAATTGTCATAGGTAGTGCTACCATTGTAAATACAGACAAAGTATAATAACTAACCATCCCTAAACCTATACCAAAAAGTATATATTTATTTCTTTTAAAAAATGCTTTAATCCTCATAAAGTTGTCCTCCTTAGAAATGCATCTTCTTCACCATCTTGAAAACCCTTTATGTCGAGGTCTCTAATTGCAGGTCTTGTCAAAGCATCCTCTGTTGTGCTTTGTAATACATAGTCAACATCGTTCTTTGTATTTGTAGAATCTATGTCCCCTTTCAAAATTGTGAATCCTGTTCTTTGATTATCGTGATGATAAGTCGGCCAATCTAGCGATTTGAATATATCATAAACTCTCATAGCCAAACCCGCAGAATACTGAACAGCCTTAGGCATTAAATCATTTTGCAGCGGGGTTACATCACTTGAAGATATATTGGGAGAACATGTTTGCCCTATTAAAAGAAACCCACATGGCTGGTTATTTCCTATGTAGTTACCTTCCCCATAATAGGTATTGATAACACTTTGATTACCTGATTCATTGTAAGATTTTCTTGCTAGCTCATTAAATTGCCTTTCAATAGCATAAAGATCATTCCCTAATAATTTGTAAACTTGAACAGGGGATTGGTCCGTAGTGTTAATTTCATCTGCATCTGCTTTGAATTCTAAGTAATCAAACGGGCTATTACTATGCCCAATTAAGTGAGAATGTGCTGGAACAGCAACATCCTGAAGTAAATGTAACATATAACCTAACTTTGTGAAGGCTGCTTTTTTGTTGTTCTTTGAATATTCGCTAATTGCTTCTTCTAACCAGTCATAAGCTTCATTTAAAGCTGAAGGCCATTGATTGTTTAAGCTTGAACCATTTGGGTGATAGAAATGAGCAGAATTGAAATCTATGTAGCCTTGTTTGTTTTTTGGTTTATATCCACGAAATTCTTCTTGATCTAAGTTGTCAGAACTTTCTTTGACTAAATTAGATAAATTAGTCAATTCGTCATAAATATTTTTAGTATCATTAATATTGATAATATTTATAGCTTGGGTTGTTAATTTACCGTGGTCCTTTTTAAGAGGGAGTAATCCTAATGGAATAGGATCTTCCCCCCACCAAGCAAAAACAATTTGACTAATTGTCAATATTAATAAAATATTTATTAGAATTATAACTGCTAATTTTCTTATATTTTTCTTCATCTTCCTAAGATAATAAATAGTTAAATTGACTAGTAAGAAACCCACCAAAAAATTTGCAAATAACCAAATAATAAAACCATAAAATTCTAGGTCTAAATTTAAAAGATGTTCCAATAATTTGACAAATATACCGATTACATTAGGTATAAAAAAGAGAAAACTAGATAATATTAAAAAAGTATAACTACTGGTTCCATAGCCACCAAATGCCTTAATAGCAAAAAATAACCCAACAAAGCAGTATAATAACCCACCTATAATCCCCAAACTAATGTATATCCATTTAATTTTCATAAAATCTTCTTTAAATTTATTAGAAGCAAATGGTACTCGAAGAATAAAGGGTAAGATACTAAATAAGACAGCTGATAAAATAAGGTAAAGATTGTATGACGAATAAAATGGTAATCCTGAAAACCGATTAGACAACCAAATGAGGCATATTATGATAACAAAAATTATTAAAGATACCAAGCCTGATGAATTCCTAATATTAAGTTTCATAATTTCCCCCTATTTAAAGCAGATGACCCTTGATTGTTTAAGCTTGAACCATTTGGAGGATAAAAATGTGCCGAATTAAAATCTATGTAGCCTTGTTTGTTTTTTGGTTTATATCCATAATCTAATTCATTAGAGCCTTCTTTGATTTTTTTATTATTAGAGCTTATGTTATAAATTTCTTGGTATCTACCTAAAGTATCATTAATTTTTAAAACTGTTAAAGATTGGTTTGTAAGTTCATTATGATCTTCAATTGATGGAATTGGGATATGAAACGGGTTTCTTGCCCACCATCCTGAAACAAAACTTGATTTAACGATTATTAAAAAAAATATAATTACAAACATTTGCATTATATATTTTGTTTTCATCTTTTTTTAATCCTAAAAATATATACAATTATTAAACCTAAAACAAACCCAACTAGCAAATTTGATAGGATATATAGGAATCAATAACAGGCCTACGACTGGAGGTAGTTTCCATTCAAAAACCGAGTAAATACTACCTATAGTTTTAGGTCCAATTATTAGTAAATATAATAACAAATATAAAAATGTTAAATTAAGATCCTTATGCCCCATTCCTTCTACAAACAAAGTAAAAAATGCAATTATCCCTAAAAAAGTATAGAGTATACTTATAACCGAACCCAAAATAAAATAGAGTCTTTTATTCTTTAAAAAGTCTTTTTTAAAATCTATAAAGGGGAAAGACAGGATTAAGTAGAATAAAACCCCCCAAATAATGTTAGTATAGATGATCATAAGAGAAAAATAAACAGGCTCGGATAAGCCAGAACTTAGGAAGTATAATAATGATAAGAATAAAGTGAATATTAAACTACACTTAAATTTATTCCTTTTAATTTTTTGTATTAAACTTCTAAACATCTCTAACCCCCCCATCACCTTCAAGATTCGCAACAGACGCTATAATCAAATCTGTATTAGAAGAATCTTGCAAAACAAAGTTAATATCGTTCTTTGTATTTGTAGAATCTATGTCCCCTTTCAAAATTGTGAATCCTGTTCTTTGATTATCGTGATGATAAGTCGGCCAATCAAATGAATGAACTGTATCCCAAAATAGCCTGTATAATCCGGCAGTTGCTTTCATTGCATGGGAGATAGTTGCATTTGTTATTAAAGAAATATTTTTTCCTGAATCAGTTTGATCCTCAATTACTAAGTCTACATTTCTGTCTATTATCGAAACACCTTCATTCTGCCATAAAGAAGTTGAAAACGATTTTTGGTTACCGCTTAAGTTACTATAAACCGAATTACCATCATTATCATCACTTGCCCAATATTGAGACTTTTGAGCAGTATACCAAAATAATTTGAATAACTCAATAAACTGCTTATCGGGAATTCTAGTAGGCCCTATTTCCTTCCAATTAAAAGCGTCCATATTTGGTAGATTATTATACTCATATTGTTTTCCAACAAAATTATTGCCTGACCAATTGTAAGTGTTCTTCAAGCTTTGAAAATTGTTTCCTGTATATTCTTCCAGAACAGAATCATCCGTACCATTATCCCCCTTGCTTTGATCACACGCAATTGTACCAATAATAGATAATTCGGTTCCAGGATGGCAGTCTAATAAAACATGAGATGGCTGGGCTACATCTTCTAATAAGTGTGCCACTCTGCCGAGAAAGTAATAAGACCGGTTTATATCTCCTTTAAGGTAGTTGGGTATAACTTCTTCATTCCATAATTCTAAAGCTCTTCTATAGGAACTAGAAAAATAACCTCCTAAACCAACATCGTAATTACTATTATCTGTCTGATCATGATCCCAAAAATGGAATCTCCATCTAAATAATTTATCTTCTTCTCCACTACCGATTACAATCTCGTCACTTTCATCAAAATTATCATTTAATGTAGAATCAATTGGTTTATTCAAATGGTCTTTTATTTCCTTCGGAATAACCTTCCAAACAAATTGGGATTCATTCGTAACATGCTGATGAACCTCTCTTTGGGGTTCTACTGTATATGCGTAAGATAAACTAGAGAATGTCAATGTCATTACTAAAACAAATATTAAATTTTTTATTTCCATCTTTTAAATATCCTCACAATAAGTCCAATCAACCCACCAATAATTCCATATACTAGAGGGAATATAATAAATCCCCAAAATAACATGAACCACCCACACGGTTCTCCAATACCTTTATTAAAAAGATTACAAATATAATCAAACTCTTTGTCTATTAAGTGTAGTAAGAAGAAATTAGTATCTTCCAAAACTAAAATTATTGGGTTTTGTAAAACTCCTAAAAACCCACCAATTATCAAACCCAAAATTATAGATTTGTTTCTTTTAAAAAATGTTTTAATTCTCATAATATTGCACCATCTAAGAGAAATTTATCAAAATTGTTTATGAAATTATTACAGGAAGTGTAATTAAAGTCCTTCCATAGGTTTAAATTGTTTATACCCTCACATTGCCAATTCTGTTGGTTTCCATCTAAATCTTCATACACCATATTTCCATCATTATCATCACTTGCCCAATATTGTGTTTTCTGGGCAGTATACCAAAATAACCTAAATAACTCAATAAACTGCTTATCTTTAGGTTCAACAGTAGACCAATTAAAATTGTCAATTAGATTTTCATAGTAGTATTGCTGTCCGGCAAAGTTATTTCCCTTCCAATTTGACGTGTTTCTTAATCTAGAGAAATTACTTCCTGTGTAGTCTTCTAAGATTGAAGTTCCACCTAAACTTGTTCCTCCATGGGAATCAAGATGTACATGAGATTGCTGTGCAGTATCTTCTAAAAGATGGGCTACTCTCCCCAGCCAATAATAAGATTCATTAAAATTTCTATTTAAGTAGTTTGGAATTACTTTAGTTTGCCATAACTCTAATGCTTTTCTATAAGAACTACCAAAAGAAACAAGACCATCATCATAGTCATCAATTTTCGTTGAGGGAGAACCAGGATTATCTGGTTGCCAAAAATGTTGTAGATATCTAAAACTAAGTATTGGTAAGTCTTCTTCTCTTGAACCATCAAGAGCATCGTCTCCTAAATTATAATCATTATCGTTAGTAGTCCTATTTATTGGATTTTGTATATGTGTTGTAATCTCTTTAGGTATTAATTTCCAGACGCTCTGCGATTCATTAGTTAGATATTGATGGACTTCCTGTTCTGGTTCAACAGTATATCCGTATGTTAAAGGTATAACTGTCAAAAATATCAATAACATAAAAGATATTCTTCTCAAGTTTATTTTTTCAATTTTTGGCATAATAATCCAACTCCACCCCCAATAATTCCATAGAAAATCGGATTATATATGAACCCATAAACTAAAACAAAAAAACCACATTTTTCACCGATTCCCAAATTAAAGAGATTGCATAATAACTCATCCGGCATTTTACCTAAAAAATAAACTAGTTTGGCTGGCAACATATCTCCGAACAGAATAAAAAATGGAATTTTTAGTATTCCAATCCCTACTCCACCCATTACTCCGCCTTTAACCAAATAAGGTAAATTTCTCCAAACTTTTTTAAATTTCATCTTTCAACTACCTCTGATTCAACAAAATCGTATACATCATAAAGATAATCACATATTTCTAACTCACAAACGTCAAACTTTATTGATTTAATTTTTAATAAGTGACCACTATCCAAGCCTATAGTGCTTTTTCCTTCAATTGAAACATTAAAAAGAGCGCCATTAATCCTAATAATACAATCATTCACACGATGGTCACACCACAGAAGATGAAGGACATATTTTCTGTTATTTAAAATAAAACCATCTAAGTTACCGAAATCACCATGACCTACCTTTAAAAGAAAGTAATCTCCTTGACTTGTTAAAGTTTTAAATTCTACATTTCTTAAATTATTAAATTTCTGCATATATATTTCAATATAGGGATCCTCAAAAATACTTTTTCCATTAACAACAGTGGCCAAGTTAGGATCTAAATTATTTAATGGATTAGTTACGCCTGCATTTGCAGATACAGAAGAATTATCTAAGTTTGGAGAACCCCCTATTGCAGATTCATTTAAAATAGAAGCATTATTCTCAGAGATATTTCCTAAAATTTCTTGGGTAGTTTCATTTAAGGCAATAACTATAATAGATAAGCCCATTAAAATAACTATTAAAAAAACTAGATGCTTTAACTGACCTATTTTTTTCAATTTAACCTCCCAACTAAACGATGTAAATCAGAAGTTTAAATTAATTTCTTACTACTAACTAAAAGTAAACCATTATAACTTAGTTACCTTTTAATTTCTTAATGGTATAGGACAAATTTAATAACTTTAACAACAATTCATTTTTGAATTTATTCCTTTTCCAAGGTTTTCTTTTCTAAAGAAAAGCTTCTTTAAATAAATTTCTACAATTATTTAGTTGCTGTTATATCCCCTTGCGAAATTGGGAAAGCCTTATCATATAAACAAACCTTTCCAGGATTTTTAGGATTCTCTCTAAATTCTAAATCAGTTTTAACCAAAGTTTCAAAAGAATCCTGGTCTTCATAAATATTATCTCCAACAATATTAGCTATAGCATCAATTTTTAAATCCCCACTTCTAAAACTAAAACTAGGAGCACTTTTTAAATAAGGATCTTTTATCAAAGGATAAACCCCTATAAAATCAGGATTAAATACATCTTTGGGGGTTAATAATAAATATTTAAATTCCCTTTCTTTCTCACCTTCAAATTTACCTAAAAAAGTCTTCTTTCCATTAAAACACAAAGATACAGAGTCAATATGCCCCAAGTTAATAAATTTAGTATAACTAGATTTAGTACCTCCTGGAAAGATAAGTCGAAAAACTTCCGCTAAAAATTCAAAACCTTCAACTCGACCCCTTGCAACCTTATTCTTAAATACAGAAATTGCAAGATTAAAATCCATTCCTTTTTCAGATATTAAAAAAACAGGAGAAAAAATATTCATAACAGCTATTTGATCTGTACCTTTAAAAAACCAATAAGAGCCAACTTTACTCCCCTGTAAATATAATCTTAATAACAAACTTTTAAAATAATCACTTTGAAGACCAGTAATAGATTCTTTAATATTTTCTTCCAAAATATTTAGTGTCTCAAAATTAAGCACCCTAAAACCATCACCTAAAAATACTTCAACAGAATTTAATGAATCATAAAATTTAATTTTTACAGGAACCAAATTAATTGTCTTCTCCACATCAAGTTCTAAACTAAACCCAGTAAACCCTTTCCCCCCTTTTCCAAAAAAAGCTCCACCTAAACCCAAGGGACAGTCTATATGATTTATCTCATTTGTAACCTTAACTAAACCACAATGAGATAATAAATTTTGATCAAAGGGAACACATTTTGCTCTTTTACATGAAAATTGATCCAAATCTTCAATAAAATCTTCGCTAAATCTTGAGTCTGTTACCTCCTGAATATTCCCACATTCACAAATACAACTTTTACCCTCGCATTCAACATTTTGAGGCTTTGATATTAAAAAAGAACTAGTTAAAAGATCCCTAAATAATTTAAAAGCATATTTATCTTCTTTGCTAAAAACAACAACAGGTTTTTTAAAATCACAATCAAAACTAATCTCTTTTCCTGGATTCTTTATCGCTTCTTGAACATTACTAACCAACAAACCAAAACAATCCTTCTCAAAACCTAAAAGAAACTTAATGCCATATATCGCTGTAGTCCCCATAATTAAAAATAAAATTAACCCAACAACGAAACTTAAACTCTCAGCTTGTCCTCTTTTAAACATTTCTTCACCTTAAATTTTTGGCCACAATTTTAAAATATCACTCCAAAATCCCTTTATGGTCTCTCCAAATTTTCCAGTAACCCCATATAATGCAATTAAAACAACAACTAAAACAACTAAAGCAATTGCAGCTACAATAATCCAATTAATCTCCAAATCACCTTTTTTATTCATAAAATATAATTAAAAATTAGTTATATAAATGTTTTCATGTGCATTTAGTAATAGTCACACAATTAACACCTAAATCTAATTCCTTTGTTCCTTTTCCAGGCCTATTAGATGTACTACTACACCTATAAATTTCATCTTCACTACTATATTTCTTATCCTTATCCCTATCAACCCAATAAAAAGCATTACAATAATTTGATTTATCATCTAAACTACAAAAAGCCTGGCATTGATTCCTCCATAAATTCAATTGTTGCTGACTTACCTGAATAGTCTCAGGAATACCCCCTAATAATCTTTCAGCCCCGCCAGTAAAAAATACCAAAGCAATAACTAAAACAACCAAACCTATAGCCGCAATTATAATAAAATTCAAAGATAATTCAGCCCCTTTTTTGCCTAAAACCATAAAATTTCAATACCAGTTATCTATTTAAATATTTCTAATTTATATTTAATAATGAATAAGATCAACCTAGAAAAACCAAATATAGAATTGTTAATAAAAAAAGGTTTTAAATGTCTAGATCTGCATACACACTCTAATTTCTCAGATGGATCTTCAACACCAGAAGAAATAGTAAAAATAGCAGAAAAAAATGATTTAATAATTTCCATAACAGACCATAATGAAATAGAAGGTGTAAAAAAAGCCATAGAAATCAATAAAGAAAGAGTAATTCCTGGAATAGAAATAACATCTAGAAATTCAAAAGATATTTTAGTTTATTTCTACAATTTTAAAGACCTGGAAGATTTTTATAATAAATATATCAAAGAGAATAAAATTCATGCAGGAATAGGTTTTGATCTAAAATGTTTAAAACTTTCAATGAAATCTATTTTAAATTATCTTAAAAATTATAAATGTCTAAAAGTTATCCCTCATCCATTCGCATTAAAACCAAAAACAAATTATAGATATTTCAAAAAAAGATCTCAATTCTTGAAAAAAATGGACGCAATAGAAGTCTTGCAGTGTATTCAAACAAGAAAAAAAACTATTAAATCCATAGGTTGGGCTGAATCAATCCACAAACCAATGCTTGGCGGCTCAGACTCACACACTTCAGAAACAATAGGTTCCGTGATTACATTAGTAAAAGTAAAAAACATTTCTCAAGTTTTAGACCAAATAAAAAAAGGGAAAACAATTGTTTACGGTTTAGAGCTTCCATTATATAAAAAACTACAAATCTTTTTAAAACTGGGATTCAAGAATATTCACCTAAAATGATCCAAACAATACTTCAAGCAATTTATTTTTTCCTTCCAGCCTATTTTGCAAACATGGCTCCACCAATAGTTTTTAATATTCCTTTTATAAAAAAAATTAATTATCCTTTAGATTTTAAAAGAAATTTATTCAAAAAAAGAATCTTTGGTGATCATAAAACAATATTAGGTTCTTTATCAGGCATTTTAATTTCTCCTTTAATATTCTTAATTCAAAAGTATTTATTTAATTTTGATTTCTTTCAAAGCATTTCTTTAATAAACTACAATGAATTTAATCTAGTATTTCCATTTTTATTGGGTTTAGGAGCAATTTCAGGGGATTTAATTAAAAGTTTCATAAAAAGAAGATTAAACATAAAACCAGGTGCATCTTTTCCAGTATTTGACCAGTTAGATTTTGTAATTGGAGCTTTAACCCTTTCATATTTTATCTACTTGCCTTCAATAAGTATAATTTTGACTTTAATAATTTTAACACCTATATTATGTATTTTAATAAATTTTATAGCTTTTAAACTAAAATTAAAAAAAGTTTGGTACTAATCACTTCTTTCTATATCGACCACCAGTTTTAGTTTTTATAATTTCAAACTTGTTTGTATCCGAAATAAACTCCTTAAGTAAATCCTCAACTTGTTTTTCTATAAACCCAATTAAACCCAAATGCCTAATAGTTTTACCTTCATAAGTACCAAATACATAACCGAGATTATAGGCACCACGAATTTTTCCAACATAATCATTGTACGCAAATAATAATTTCAACTGTTGTTTATCAAAATAAATCCTCAAATCATACTCAAAGAACTCTACAAAATGACCAAAAAAGTCATCCCTCCTACCTTCAAAAAAACCAAATCCAACTCCAAGATCATTCTTAATATTTTTTTGTTTTATAATCTTATTCTGAAATTTATCAAACAAGAAAAAAACTAAAACTTTCCTCTCTTTAACATTCTGAACATGAATTTCATAATCCTCTTTTAATAAATTTAATTTCCCTAAACTAATAACCTTCATTTTATCAGGCTCTTTCATCACACCTTCTACAGCACTAACAAACTCATCAAAAGCCTTTTTAGCATTTTCAGCAGGATCACCATAAGATTTTTCAATAGCACTTCCTTTTAATCCAAAAACCTCTTTAAATTGAGTAACAATATCACTTGTTGTACTTTTTAATTCCCCCTTAAACTTTGTAGCAGTTTCACCAGTAGAAAAAGATAAATAACCTATTCCAACAATAAAAATTATAACTATAGCAATTGCACCATAAACCATTTGCTCATGTTCAACAGCACCTTTCTTTGTAAACATTTTCAACCCCAAAAAGTTCCTTTAAATACTTCTTTAAAATAATTTATTACTCCTTCCCTAATTTCATTTGATATTAAAAAATATATAATAATAATAATTAATATTATAACTAATGCAGCAATATAATCCCAATGTATTGCCCCTTTTTTTAATTTAAGATACTTTAACATCTTTACCTCCAAAAGCCAATAAATATAAATTTCTCTGCGGTATATAATCCTTTCCTCCATCATAAACATAATCCTCTGTAAATATTAATCTATCCGGATCATTTATTTCAAAACCATCATAAAACCTTATATAATATCTACAACTAATTTTTTGACATTCTTTAGCATCTTTGTCAAAAATAAATTTGTCTTTATCTAAAAATCTATCATCAATCCTTAATTTATTCCCCCATAACCCTGTTCTTTCTATATATTCAACAAAACTTTCTTCTGTATAACTATCATCATTAAAAAGTTTATTTAAAGGTGTATTTAATGCATTCAAAAATTCTGTTGCACTTATCTTATCCCCTTTGTCTAAATCAATATTAAAACTAAAGCAGGTATTATAACTATTAACAGCAAAAAACCATTCCTTCAATAATTTTGGATGAGGAGTATTTCCAAGCATTTCCCAACATCTTCCCATTAGTTTAACAATATCCTTAATAACTTCATCTTTATCTCCCTTTACTACTTGATCCTTACTTCCACAAGCCAAAGGCATTGTTGCAGGAAGTGCTTTACCAAAAAAAGAAACTAAATTGCCATTAATCCTCCCACTGATAGCACAAGCCCATTCCCCACCATAAAGACTAAATTGCTTCTGACCTAAATAAACAATAGAACCAGCCACTACTGCAAAAATAATTACTAATACTATACCCAACATAACATTTGGACCTCCATCCCCTTTTTTATGCAACATAACTTCTTAACCCCCATATAACAAGTAACATTATCACTACTAACAATAAACTCAAGATCAATATCACAATATATCTAGTTTCCATTTTCGTTCGGCTCGGATACTCCATTGTCTTGCATTAGAGAGGGGAGCCATCTCCTTTGTTTTGAATCTATGTGATAACCAGTCAATCTTTTTAATATTTTTACCTACTCTTTTATTATCTGAATTTCTTACCCAACAATTATTCTTTGTTCCACCAACAATCTGTCCAAACTCACAGATAGTTCCTTTTTTAATTCCCTTAAAGTTTCCAGTAGAATATTTCTCTCTTACATTTCCTTTTGCTGGTTGGGTATCATGCAGCTTTCTTTTAACAGGTCTATAAGTATCATCAACAACTTTAATATTAAAACAAGGTTCTGCTTCAGATATTTCAGAGGCGATTGAAAAACTGTCTACACAATGTGAATTAAAGTTCTCTAATGATTTATTTGAAGATTTCTTTAATCTCTTTTTCTCTCTTGCTTCTTGTGTTTCAAACCCATTAAAAGTAATATAATTATCTCTGCCAACTTTTCTAATAATGAATGCTTTAATCATATTTTTTCCTACTTCGATGGTGGAAAAATTCTTGCCATATCTTCTATCTAGGTGATTAAATTTTACATCTTCAATAGCAACTTTCTTAATTGGATAACATTTGAAAAATTCTCTGATTGCTTTTAATCTGCTATTAACTATCATCAATTGAGACGGTGCTATAAATTCTCCTTTATTTCTATTATTAAATCTTTTTTCCCTTCTTCTACAATTTCTCCATCTTTTAGCTCTTCTTAGTTGTCTTCTTTCTACTAATTTATTTACAAGTTTCTTCTTATCAGGTAATAACCACATTACATTCGATATATTCTCACTTCCCGATATAAGCGAATAACCTTCAAATTTAGTTCCGTTATCGATTCCTAAAACTACTTTAGGCGTAAATTCTCTTGTTGGAATTAACATCTGTATTCCAAACTCTCCAAACTTATTCCAAACAACTCTTGCAACTCCACTATTTAGTAACTTTCTTGCTTTACTTGGTTTACAAGGTGTTAATGGTTTTTCTTCACAACTTAAAACAAATATTCTTCCAGACATACTGGCTGAACTTCTGTTCAAGTTACACCCACTTCCCAAATGAGAAACAAGCTTAGAGCTATCGCTATTGTCAGCGTTTCTTAAGCTCGTCGCATTAAACGATTCTGCATCAGTGCTGAAGACTAGTGAAGCATCTTCAGGTGATTGTAGCTCATTTCTCGTAGTTGTTTTTTGCATTTTTTTCTTTCCTTCAACTTTTGGTAGTCAATAGTTGCCATGTTGTCGTCATCACATACCCTATAGTCTTGCTATGGGGTTCTTGACTTTTACACCCCTATATTTACCCTAGCAATTGTACTTGCAAGCAAATTAAATATTAATGTCACAACACCTGCTATTATAAAATAAGTTAAAACTGCTCTATATAAATTTTTTCCAGTAACAAATAATTGACTTATCTTATCAACACCATTCTCAATTCCATTGCTTAAAAGACTTAAAATTATAGTTACCTCAACAACATAAATTCCAACAATTAATTGAAAATAAAAAGGAGGGATTACCTTCTCAATAGGAAATAAACCTAATAAAGTGCTTACATTAAAAACCCCTCCAGCCTCTTGAGCCCCTAAAATAGCAGTAAATTGCTTAGCTAATAAACCAATTATTGTAGTTATCATAGTTCCTATACCTACAACAACACCACCAATAACAGGAGTCAAAAAACTAATCTGCCCTTTCATACTGCTTATAACATCTGCTAATAAATCTTTTAACCTTTCAACAACCAAATGAACCTGTCTAAAATAATTTGAAATACTAATTAAACTTTGAGCAACTATACTCCCCCCTTTTCTACTCGCTTCCAACATAACCTTCATACTCGACTCAATTAAAGGAGAATTAAAATATCTTATAGCTCCTCTTTCAGGATTAAATATAGCCTCTTGCAAACTCATCCCAACCATTTCTAAATTATTACTTACCAAAGCAAAAAATTCACCGCTGGCAGTTCCCCTTAAACTTTCAGCTACTTTTCTAAAAGAAACCTCAACAGGCAATCCATCTCCAACCCTATTTCCTAATTGAAATAAACTCCCAGAAAATTCCACTTCTAATTTCTGTATATCTTCAAAAGTTTTAACCAATGCACTACTTCTTCTCTTGCAATAAGCACCATAACCAAAAGCTAAACCCAAAGGAATTAATAAACTAAACAACACAGCCCCAATACCAAAAGGACCAAATTCACCACCTTCACCACTTCTAAAATCCAAAAAACTTCCAACATCACTTCCGCCTATCCTTAATGGAATATCAAAATCAGGTACAACTAAATGTATTACTAAAGGTAAAAAACCAATAAAAACTAAAAATAATCCTATAAAAATACCTATAGTTTTAGATTCAGATATAACCCTTGGATTCTCTAAATATTTTACCTTCCCTCCAAAACCAGTAGGCCTATTATTTAATAAATTAGTTCCATAAAAATAAACTATCGCAGGTAATGCAACATCATAAAAAAAACCCAAAACATACCATTTAACACCCAAAAAAGATCCTAATAAGGGTAATATGATCAATCCTAAAATTGGTAATACAACACCCAACATATGTAAATTTGTAACAGGATTTTTCAAATTCTGGGCATAATGCATCATTCCTTCATAACTTCCCTCTAGCATTACATTCAATCCTTTCTCCAAAACCTCAATTCTTTTCTTCTCAGTTCCCTCATACAAACTCCCGGCAATCAACTGCATGCTTTCAACAAACTCTATATTTTTATCTTTCCATTGTTCCAAATAGTTATCAACAGATTCTTTAATTGTACTATACTTACCTATCTCAACATCCCAATAAATCTTCCTTAAATCTAAAGCTAATGAACCCCCAACATGATCCCCGGCAAATTTAATAGCCCTTTCAAAATTAGAAGTATGTCTCATATACATAACAACATACAAAACACACAAAACCATTCTATCACTAACTTCCATTCTGAATTTATTAGCAATTCTTAAAGGATACTTTCCCATTGGTTTAATCATAAAAACACCAAGACCCATAATTAAAAATATCAAAAAATAAAAAGAAATCCCAGGTAAATTTCCGCCTAATAAACCATAAAAACCAAATCTTAAAACAAATAAAAAAATTCCAATTAATATTACCATCACAGCAAAACCCAAACCAAAACTTGCAGCCTCTCTTGGATTAATTAATAAATGAGAAAATTCAATAGCCTTTTCAACCTTTTTCTCGCTTTCCTCATCTAATTTAACTGGAAAATATCTAACGCAAAACTTACAAGCCTTTTCATAAAAAGTTAAGCCTCGACCTAAAACCTCTTCTCTGAAAACTAAATAATCCTTACTAAATACACCCCCTTCTTCATTCTTATCTAAATTATATTTTTCTAAAACACTACTTATTCCTTCCACTTTTTACCTCTTTTTTATTCTTTTTCCAAAGCTGTCTTTTCACCTTGAATGCCTTTTTTTAACCATTCCACCCATTCATTATAAATTCTTTTGCTGTCTAAAACACCAGTCATACTTTTTACATTTTCAGAAACAATATGAAACATGTCATTAGCCTGTACAACAAAATCAGCCTCTAAAATATCAGGCCTGTTTAACTTTAGACTATAATCCAATAAAGTTTGTTTTATTTTAGCTCTTAATAAAATATTATCCCAAACAGCAGCCCAATTCCCAGCCCAGTCTTTAACATTCCCAGCTATCGATTTCAAAATTTCACTATCTCCATTTTTTAAATCATCTGTAATCTCTAATTGATCAGTTTTCGGATTGTACTTCATTAAATCTACAAAACCTCCTTCTTTTAATGGATCTTCTTCCCAATGTTTTCTTACTTCAGTAATCTGTAAAACCCTTCTAAAATAACTCAAACCATCAGGACTTCTAACAGGATTTGATAGCACAATTATATCCGTCGCCTTAAAACTTGTTCTTGGAACACCTAAATCATTTACAACCCTGTCAAATACACCATAAGGACTTTCGCCATGGATTGTACCTGCAACCGTGTTAGCCAAACTTCCGATTCTCATGGCTTCATAAAGTGCCTTAGCCTCAGTATTGTGCAACAAAACCCCACCAAAACCACCAATAAAATTTTGAGAAGAACCTACAGAGAGATCATAAACATATTCTCCTTCTTCTAAATTTACTTCCTCAACCTCTTTGACTTCATCCAAATAAAAATCCCCCTTAGCAAAAGTTTCTAATTCTTTACTGCATTTAAGCATCATATTTGTAATTAACTTTTTCAAATAAAATTTACTGCATTTTAAATCCCTTTTTAAATGATAAGATTTTTTCTTAAACTCAAATACATGTCTTACTAATCCCTCATTATCAAAAGTAATAACGTTTTGTCTTGAAATTTCTATATCTCTCTTTCGTTCATCAAGTTTTTTATTAAACCCAGTCAATTCTATAAATCTTTTAACATCATCTTTTCGAGCAAATTCCACTACATAAATTAATCTTTGCCCCAAAGCGTTTCTGCTCTGTTGTTTAGTAGAAATCTTAGCAACAATACCCAAGCACAATAATAAGTAGACTAAATCTTCTGCTAGATACTTCGATGTTGTCGCATATTCCATCCTGATTCCAGAAAAATAACCATCCCCTAAATAAAGCCCTTTTAAAAAAGAACAAATCTTTCTTTCACTCAACCCAAAAATAAAATTAGGAATTCTCTTCTCATAACTCTTTTTATTCAAACCCAACATCCTAAATAAAGCTACAAGAGGCGAATTCGAAATTATATTCTTAACTGAATGTCCTAGAGACCAATTCATAACTCTTAATCTTGGAATCTGCTTGAACAAATTAGAAGAAATAAATTTTAAATCTTCTATAATAAAAGGATCAGAATTACATATGGTTACACAATTATTTCCACTCAATTCCAATAGACCTTCTGATAAATAATACCCCAAAAATCTGCAAAAATCCTCATTTATAGGAAATTTAGCAGGAAGCACATTCGAAGTTATAATTTTTATCTTCAAACCCTCTAAATCATAAATTATGTCTGCTCTTTTCATAAGATTAACAAAATCACCAGCCTTTATTCTTCGAACTAAACCTATACTCTTTTTATATCTCCTTCTAGAAAACAAAGAGTAAATATCATACTTTACAAAATTAGAAGATCCTTTTCCACCTAAATTTCTTATAGCTTTCCTAATATAATGTTCAGCCCCTACAACACGAAAATCAGGAAGCATTTCTAAAAGATTAAGGTACTCTACATCATTATACCCACAAGGCAATCTTGCAGGCAGAACGATTTTACTCCCTTTTTTCAAATCATTACATTCAATAGGATAAACTTTAAAATTATGGGAAGCAAATAAACTATGATCAGGCGTAACTGTTATCTCCCTTCCAGTTCTAGTTTTAATTTTTAATAATTTCCTTCTTTTTGGATGCTTAACAAATCCAGTAAGTTTTGCAAGTTTTATTTTAAGATCAAAGTCTAAAGTTGGAACATAAATATCCTCAATATCTTTTCCTTCTAATTCTTTAATTGGAATCCTTTTTGTTTCACCATTTTCAATAATAACAACATTTTCATTACCACTAATAGAACTTCTAACCTCCCCCACAATCAAACTGCTATCCCCCATTCTTAAACTTGTTCTTATCCCTTCATCAGCACCAACCTCAGTACCACCAGTTGCCAAAGCACTTCTCACTTTCATCTGCTGAACATTATAACCTATTTTTCTATACGCTTCTAAAGGAATCTCAAGAGTGTCTTCAATCGAAACTATTCTGTATTTCCTCATAATCTCAGCAATAGCACTTCCCAAAAGACTAGTATTATGAGCGATAATCCCATTGGCAACAAAATTATGGGTATTTTCAACAGTTAAATCGTAAACAAAATCATCAACCTTATCAATAACATCAATAGAAGAAATCTCATCCCAAAATATATCCGAATTAGATAGTTGTTCAGATTCATTTATTAAATTAAAAACTTCTTTTGAAGTAGCCCCCTCATAAACTTTAAGGATATTTGTTACAATTGACTTAAACACTTTAAAAGTTGTAACAGATTTTCCAATAAAAAAATTAGTAACCGTCGTAATAGAAACATCTTCAGACAAAAGTTCTGTATTTAAAATATTGAGTTCATTTTTTAAATAAGAAAGAAGCAGTCCAAAATTTATATTTTTCATTAAAGAATTAGAACTCTTAGCAATCAAATTCGTTGCCTCATTAAAATTAGACAAGAATTCTTCCTTTAATTTTTTAACACAATTCTCAATTAAAATCTCTCTTTCATCCGGAATACTATTTTTATTTAAAGTATAATATTTTAAAGTGGCCTCTGGAATGCCTGTATCTTGAGATAATCTAACATAAGAAGTAACTCCTACGTCAACAAGAACAGGTACAGTTTTAATATCCCACTCAATGCTCCTTAAACAAACAATTTCGTTTAATCTCTGAATAAAAAAATTAATAATTGAAGAGGTTTTTAACAAAGTATTTATATTCCTAACTCTACAATTTTTTAAAATCCCCCTCATCCCTCTTTCCGATAAACCCAAACTAAGAGCAAGTGAAGTATAGGATACCCCCAAAAGATGCTTTAGACGATTTAAATCATTTAAATAATTACTCATCTCAAAATTAACAAAATTTCTTAAATTATTTACTTTTTCATTTAAAGAAAGGAGTTTTATATATCTTTCTTTATAAAAACGTGTAATCTTTGAAAACCAATTTCTTGTCACCCTATATTGATTATTTTCATAAGCCCAATAATCCTTTCCAATACACTTCCTTAGATCCAATGGTGAAACTCTAAGTTTTTTCCTTAACAATCTAAAAATTTCATTTCCTTGAGGGATTGTATCAACATTTGTATTCTTCATATATTCTCTTGTTATAAGCAAATTTAAAACTTCTTTTTTAACAGGATGCGAAAAACCAATATTGTTAAAGAAATCTACAACACAATTACCATAGATATAATTTCTATAATAAGGCACACCATTTATTATTTTTAAACCATTAAAAGTAGTTATACCGAATCGCAATAAAGCAAATCTTAAGTGTTCAATCATTAATCTACTTGCTGATACAAGTTCTATCATTCTCCTATCTTTACTAACAGAACCCTCAGTATCAAAATAACCTCTTAAAAAAGCAGCTAAAACCCCATTCTTTGATTTAAGGATAACTTGAGGGATAATAATTTTATTTGCCTTATTTCCAAGCGGAATTTCAAAAATATTACTTAAAATTTCATTTAAAACTCTAGCCGTAACCTGAACAACAACTGTCGTACGAGATTTAAATACCCTATAAGGTACATTGAACATTTTTATTAATCTGATATACCTCTCCCTAAGTTCTACACAGCTATTATGAAATTCTAATTTTGTTTTATCAATATGACCATCCCCTAAAACTAAACCAACAAATTCAGCAAGTTCAGAAGTTAGTTTTTTGGGGAATGTAACTTCTAAGGAATTAGTTTTCCCTTTGAAAATAAAAGATTCATCAGTCTCTCTCAAAAAGTATGGTCTATTTCTAAGATCAAATATTATCTCTTTACCTTCAATATTTAGTTTTCTAGGTGAAGCAATTAAATCTTTAATTTTAAGTTCATCAGCCCTCTTATTTTTTAAACCATTATAATAAACAAAGTAAGGATGCTCACAAGTAGTAATTATCTCCTTCCCGCTCTTGGTTCTTATTTTAATAAGTTTGTCAGGTGAATTTCTTTTCCAAACATCAGTAATTTTTTGATCAGATATTTTAAACTTATCTAAAGACTTAACACTTAAATCAGAAATAGGATCATAAATATAACCATCATCAATCTGTTTTTTCTCTTTTCCAACTAAATCCTTAATCTTCTTTACACCCCCATCAGCAAACTGTATTAAAGTATCCCCACAAACACACTTCCCTGAACTACGGGTACCAGCAAAAATTAAGCTACGATTCCCATCGACTAAAAAACTTAACAAACCAGCAGCCATACTATTAATCATTTTGTTCTTCATAAATAAAGGAAAAGTCCACGGCTTATCCCTATGCCTCCTAAATGCATAAGCCAAACCAAAAGGATTCAATGGACTAGTAATAATTGCAACCCTTGCCCTTGATTTAGGCAAAATTAACTCAGTATCTAAAATAGGATTTGCCTCGTCTAATGCCCTTCCACTTAAAATTCTAAACTTAGTTGCCCACCCCTGAACATCATCATTACTAGGATAAATATTTGTAAAACAATGACCATAATCCTGATGAACAACATAAATAGGATTCTCACCAACAGGAGCATTAATTGTTATGTCTTGTATCTTCTCATCCTCTAACAAAACCTCAATCAAACCAAACCCAATAGTATAACGAACTAAAATAGAAGCTAAATCATTTAATTTTTCAATACTAATATCCATTTCTCTTTGATCAGCTAATTCAGTTAATAAATCTCGGGCAATATTAAAAAAAGTATTCCTAACCCTTTCAGGCTCTAAAAAATCCTCTTCTCTAGGTTGATGTTCTCGAATTATTCCCCTGGCAGTCTCCAATAAACTATATTCATCCTCACTTAATTTAAATTCAGGTGGGTTTAATTGATACAAATATTTTATATCCTCTTTGATTTTATAAACCCCAACATCACTTTGATTAAAACTATAAACATCTAATTGCTCTGCATCTAAAGGTGGTTGTACACTTAATCTGGAAAGCATAAAATCAGGAGTGATAGCCGCCCTAAACACTAATCGGTAAATACTTCTATCACCAATCTCAAAACCATCTAATTCATCCCTAACCCCATTTATCAAAGCAGTATTGTTTAACAAACCATACAAATAATCTAAAAGGTCAAAAAAAGATTTCTCATAAGGATTCTCAGCTTTTTTTAATCTTATTCTGCTTTCCCTTCTCAATCTTTTTATCTCAACAAAAGCACTTACAGGATCACTTTTTAATAAGCCATAAACAATAGTCTGTAAATTTGTTAATCTTTCACCTAAATAAGAAGAGCAGTTAGGGTCCAAAACCAAACTCCAAATACCTCTTTGTTTTATTAAAGCATTATAAACATTAGATATTTCCACTAATAACTGGGTTTGATGATAATTGTAAATGTAATTCTTATTTAAATAAAAAATTATTCTCTTAACACCTGGAAATTCAATTAATCTTTCAATGGTTTTTAACATACAAATAGGATCATCCTCTAAACTAGGGCTATGGCCTGCTATCAAACAATCTATCTTTAAAATCTCTTCCTGCCCTTCCCTAACAATTTGAAACTCTCTTTTTTCAACTTCAACCATTTAATCCCTCTTCAAAAACCTTTTTAAATACCAATAACTTTGAAAGATTATATAGTTTTCGATTATAAAAAGAGGTTAAAATGGTACTAGAACAAACAAATGAAGCAGAATATTTTTTAGCTTCAGCAGGAACAAGATTATCAATTCTGGAAAATAAGTACAACATGGTTAGTGAAAAATTACTAATTATAAACCAGAACATGATTACAGAGTATAAAAGATTATTAACAGAAATAAGCTCATTTGGAAGGGAAATCAAGGATTTAAAATCACAAATAAATGCTTTAAAAGAGTCCTTAACCCTAATCTCAAGAGAATTAACATTTTTTGCAAGAAAAGAATCTGTTAAAGAATTAGAAAAGTATATTAACCTCTGGCAACCACTAAATTTTACAACAGAAGATGATGTTAAGAGAATAATAAGAGAAGAAAAAAGAGGTAAAAAATAATGCCATCACCTTTAGAATTAGCAGTTGAACTCCAGAATAAAGGTCTAAATGAAGAGAGAATAACCTCAGAACTAGCAACACAAGGTTTCTCAAAAGAACAAATTTCTCAAGCCATAACACAATCAAATGTAAAAACACAAATAGAAGAAATTCCAGAACCCCCGCCAGCACCAGAAGCACCCCCAGAAATAAAATATGAAGAACCTGCTGTAGAACAACCTCAACCAACTGGACAATTTCAACCTTACACATCTACAACATCCCAACAAATAGAACAAATAGCAGAAGAGATCATACAAGAAAAATGGGAAAGATTCGTAGAAACATTTGGTGAGCTGCCTATTTGGAAAGAAAAAATTGAAACAGATGTTTTGTCAATTAAACAAGAGATCGTTAGAACACAAGATAGATTAAATGGCATTGAAAGAGCATTAGCATCTAAAGTACAAGAATATTCTGAATCCATAACAGACTTAACAGCAGAAATGAAAGCACTATCAAAATTATTAAATCAAATCCTGCAGCCATTAACATCCAATATAAAGGAGCTGCAAAGATTAACTGAAAAATTTAAAAAAGAATAATTTACCTTTAAATGCCTTATTTTTGTAATTATATTGGTAACCTAGTCTATAATGGGAAAAGAAATTTAAATGCTAGAAAGTAAATTAAAAAATATGAAAGAAGAATTCAATGAAGGGATATTATTACTAAAAAACGAAAGAAACCAAGATTGATTCTTTAAAGAAATCTTATGAAAATAGATCTCACTTTAACTAGAAAATATTTCTTAACTACTTTCAGTAACCAAATACCTGATTGTAAAAGCAATTATACTTAAAATCAATAAACCAGTTAATACCGTAGGATGGAAAACAATCCTCCCAGCAGCTGCAACAACACTTTCCTTTTCACCTGGCTGCGTTAATCCTCTAATCTCTTCTCCAAAAACAACAGTACCAGCATACAATAAAACTAAAATAAAAAGAATAATAATAAACCAATAAACTGCAGGATCTCTAAAAGCATTAACTATTGTTTCAGTTTTTACACCAACAAACATAAATAAAACAACCAAAGTAACAATAACAAAAATAAAAAACGTAAAAGCAGGTGTTATAATTTTTATCATCTCCCTTGTAGTTTCAGACAGAATAAATAAAAATGCAAACATTGTTGCTGCAACAGCATTTATAGCATTATTATCTCCTAAAATCTTAGTTTTAGTCAGCAAAGCATAAGCCAAAACAAACATCAAAATAACTAAAAAAACATTACTAAACTCACTCAAAAAACCCAATTGTAAAGGTGTTGCCATTAAGTCCTCCCACTAGACCTGCCAAACTCTGTTGGTCCTGCTCCCCCCTTAAACATTGCAACAATAACAACAATCAATAATATAGCCAATAAAATCAAAGCCCATTTGTCTGCCAAGCTTAAACCCTCTAAAAAATTAACCCCATAACCCATATACCCTGGCAAAGAAGTATAAACACTGCCAAAAACTGCCAAAATACTTAAAACAACAATAATATAAAAAGGAACAGCTGTCCAGTTAGCTCCGCCGCCTACAATCCCAAGTAAAATCATAAATCCCATTAAAATAATCAAATAAACCCCAACCTTAGGTAAAAATTGATTTACTACCTCCACGAATAATTGACTTCTTACAAACAAAAATGCAAATACAATAGAAACAATAGGATTAATTACCCTGGATTTTCCACCAAAAATACTAACCCTTTCTAAAACCCCCCACACAACTACAAATACCAATATTAAAGGAATTATTACATTATAAAGACCTAAATTCTCTAAAGATCTAAAAACATCAAGTAAAAATGTTTGTTGAACCATTATTCTTTACCCCCTTTTCCCTCACGAACAATCAACCAGATAATTATAGCAACTATGATTAATAAACCTATGCTTGTAACCATGGGCCTATCCCAGTTTCTATAAAAAAATTCCAAAACATTACTTAAAGCACCAAAGGATTGTAAAAATATTCCAACTAAGATTAAGATAATTACCACAATTAAAACATAAGACAATTTTGGTAATTCCTTAAATAAACTAAACTCTTTTTCACCACTCCAAAACATTCCTATTGCAACTAAAACCGCTAATAATATAATTATTAACATAACAACATTAGGTAAAGAAGTTTGTAAAGCAGTAACAATTGGTCTTGCAGCAACAACTAATAAACCAATAACAAAAGCAACCATAGCATTAATATTCTTTCTTGAATATTCTTTATCATCAATTTTCTGAGTTCCAAATATCTTGGTTTTCTCTAATAAACCATAAACAACAACAAAGACTAGCAAAAATGGCAGTATAACACTAAAAAAACCAAACCTTTCCAAAAATCTTATTGCCTCTTCTAAAGGGCTTACCATGTAATATTTTTCACCTCTTTTTCAATAAAATCTAACTAGATTCTACAGCCTCACCTTCTTCTTTTTCTTCATAAGTTGGAATAGCTGCCTTGCTAATTAACACAATATCCCCCATAGCCCTTACAAATTGGTGTGGTACAATTACACCCTTAGCTCCCCCTAAAATACGATCTAAAAATGAATTCTTAGTAGCCTTAACCTTCCACCCAAAAACCTTATTTAAAGTTACTATAGCATCTTCTACATCACCGAAATATTCCCCAGTCTCAGTAAAAACCTTCATTTCATAAGCATCCGATATCTTTTTAATCTTTAAAGCCATTCTACAACACCTCCCAAGAGTAACTAATAACAAAATATTTAAACTATTTAAAGATTTCCTATTCATGATTAACTACCAAAATCTAACAATTATAGGTACTTCTCATATTTCCCCGGAGTCTATTAAAGAAGTTCAAAATACAATAGCAAAAGAATCCCCGGATTTAATAGCTTTAGAATTAGATCAATTAAGGTTTAACTCTTTAATCTCAACAAAAACAAGTAAATTAAGAATAAGAGATATATTCAAAATTGGCTTAAAAGGATTTATTATAAACTTAATAGGTGCATGGATCGAAAAGAAATTAGGAAAAATTGTTAACACAAAACCTGGGGATGAAATGCGTGCAGCTATTAAATTAGCAAAAGAAAACAATATAAAAATCGCTTTAATAGACCAAGACATAAGAATTACACTAAAAAAACTTTCAAAAAGAATAACATGGAAAGAAAAATTTAATCTGCTGAAGGAAATCTTAAAAGCAATATTTAAAAGAAAAAGAAAACCCCCATTTGACATTACAAAAGTACCACCCCAAAAAATAATTGCAAACTTAACAAAGAAAATTAAAAAAAACTACCCTTCTATTTACCTGACTTTAATAGAAGAAAGGAATTATATACTAGCAAAAAATTTATATAACATAATGAAGCACCATAATAAGGTAATTGCAGTAATTGGAGCAGGTCATGAAAAAGAAGTCTTGGAAATAATCAAAAAAGAGGCTGTAAATGAAATTCATAAAACTAGAGCACATTAAAAAAATATTTTTATTTACACTAATTTTAACTATAATCTTTGCTTATAATGACAAATCAGAAACATTTATTTTAAGTAATTGGATAATAAACTTTCTTTTACTTTACATCTTTTGTTTTATTTCATCCTTTATTCATGAAACAGCACATTTATTTGCAGCTTATTTACAGGGATGCGCTCTAAAACTTAAATTCATAGAAATAAGAAGATATTGGATAACCACAAAAGCATATCTAAAAAGACCAATAAAACTAGGCGCAATATTCCCTTTAATTATAACCCTATTTTCAAATGGTTTGTTATACTTCCCAGTTATAAGCACCTATGAAGTCACAGAAGAAAAATATCTAAGATTAGGTAAAAGATATCCAAGGGTTTCAGAATGGGAATTAGCAAAAATAGCAGCTTCAGGTCCTTTAGCCTCAATACTATTAGCTGTTTTATTTAAATTAATTCCATTACCCCAAACTTCCATATCCCCCGTTTTAATAAATATTTTAATCGCAGTTCTAAATATTTTACCACTTCCCTTATTTGATGGCTATAGAACTTTCTTTTATTCAAAACTTTTATTTATCTTTTCATTTATCTTTATTGTAATCTTATCAATATTTTTACAAGCTTTAAGCCCTATAACCGCCTTAATTCTAGCTTTAGTTTTAGCAATTGTAATTTTCATTATCTACTTGGTTTACCCTTACATTAAAAAATAATCAACGAAAAAAACTAAAAATTCCTTTCTGTAAAAGCCATAAAACAAATATCCACACCCATAAACCATAACCCCCATAAATCACTAATAAAAATACTATAACAGTTAACAAATCTACCCAGCTTGCAAATCCCTTAATAAAAATAATGCTTTTAATTAATAAATATAAAGCAAAAATTAAACCAATCTCTTTAAAGTAACCAAAATAACTTAAACCCAAAGAAATTCCTGTCAAAATATCCATCAACCCTAAGATATACATTATCATAGAAGCATATTAAAAATTTAAGTTTTTAAAACTTTAGTTTAATAGCATATTTTATAAATATTTCCATCCTTTCATCTTATATGTTTCAAATTAAAAATTTTCAACCAAGACCATACCAAGCAAATATTGCAAATCAGGCTATAAACAACAATACATTAGTAGTACTCCCTACAGGAATGGGAAAAACCTCAATTGCAATCCTAACAACCATAAATAGGCTAAACAACATAGAAAATTCAAAGGTATTAATCTGCACCCCAACAAAACCGTTAAGCAATCAAATCCATCAGGAATTTATAAATCATACAAATATACCAGAGCAAAGAATCTCATTATTAACAGGATCCTTAAAACCAGATAAAAGAAAACAGTTATGGGAACTATCCCATGTAATTATTGCAACACCCCAAACAATAGAATCTGACTTAATAAACAATAGAATTTCATTAAAAGATATTTCCTTATTAGTTTTGGATGAATGTCATAAATCAAGGGATAATTATGCAACAACGATTCTAGCAAAAAATCTAACAACAAGCTCAAAAGATTATAAAATCCTGGCCTTAACAGCATCACCAGGATCTTCAAAAGAAAAAATAGAGCAAATATGTAAAAACTTATTTATAGAAAACATCGAAATTAGAACAGAAGAGGATGAAGATATTAAAGAATTTATTCAAAAAAAAGATATTAATTGGATTAATATTGACTTACCAATGGAATATAAAGAAATTCACAAAGTTTTAGATAATTTATATAAAGAAAAATTAAAATCATTGCATAATTTTGGATTAACAAAACCAATTTCAATAATAAGTAAAAAAGATCTTTTAGCATTCCAATTTATTTTAAGAAAACAAATACCTAAAAATAAAGCAGCCTTCTGGGGCATCTCAGTTTTAACCCAATGTATTAAATTAAACCACATGCTAGAGCTTCTAGAAACCCAGGGCTTGAATCAATTAAAAACATTTATAGAAAAATTAAAAACAGAAACAACTAAAGCCTCAAAAAATATTTTAGCATCCGATAAAATAAAAAAAATAGAAATAGATCTTGAAAACCTAATAAAAAAAGGTCTAAAGCATCCAAAAATAAATAACTTAAAAGAAATAATACAAGAAGAACTAAACAAAAATAAAGATTCCAAAATAATAGTTTTTGCAAATTTTAGAGACACGGTCAAGGAGATTACAGATGAATTAAATTCAACAGGAATCAAAGCAGAAAGATTTGTTGGTCAAGCAGATAGATCATATAAAGGCCTAAAACAAGAAGAACAAGCAGAAGTCTTAAAAAAATTTAAAGAATCAAAATTTAATGTTCTAGTTGCATCAAGTGTTGGAGAAGAAGGCATAGACATAAATGAAGTAGCAGCTGTAATATTTTTTGAATCAGTACCATCAGAATTGAGACGTGTTCAAAGAATGGGAAGAACAGCAAGAACAAAGCCAGGAAAGGTTATCTTTTTATTAACAAAAGACACAAGAGATGAAGCTTATTACTGGTCAGCTTTGGGAAAAGAAAAGAAAATGAAATCCACACTAATATCAATTAAAAAACAAATAGAAAAACAACAAACCTTATCATGATAATTATTGATCAAAGGGAAAGAACATCAGGAATTGAAAAAGAATTAATAAAAAGGGATATACAATTTGAAATAAAAAGTTTAATTTCAGCAGATTATATCCTACAAACCACAAATAAAAATTCAGAAGTCATTACATTAGGGATAGAAAGAAAAACAAAAGAAGATTTCCTAAATTCAATTATTGATAGAAGATTATTCCAGCAATTATTAGCATTAAAGGAAAATTTTAAACTTTCAATTTTAATTTTAGAAGGAAAAGAAAATATCTTCTCTTTAAGAAATATCCATCCAAATGCAATTAGAGGAGCATTAATCGCAATAGCCTTAGATTATAGCATCCCAATAATAGAAACCAAAAACATCTCAGACACAGCCTCATTCTTAGAAACAATACTAAAAAGATTAGAACAACCAGTTAAAGATATTTCCTTGCACCAAAAAAGAAAAACCTCAACATTAAAAGACCAACAGGAATTCTTAATCTCCTCTCTACCAAATATTGGGCCAAAAATTTCAAAGGAATTACTAAAAAAATTTAAAACAATAAAAAATATTTTCAATGCATCAGAAAAAGAATTAAAAGAAATAAATAAAATTGGAAAAAAGAAATCTCAAGGATTAATAAAAATTTTTAATGAAAAATATAATTAAAACTTACATTTTTCAAAGCATTCATTATACAATTTGTTACATTCACTAACTTTTTTATTTAAAACTCTATCACATCTAACATTTTTTATAAAATTCCACCAATTTAAAAGCTTTACACATTCTTTATTTTCCAAACTTGCAGGGGTATAACATTTCTCAAAATCACTAGAACATTCTAATTTACATTCATAACTATAAGCCACTTCTTCAGAATAAGCAACTCTAACTCCACTCCAATCAATTTCAGCACCAAACCTTATTATAACAAAAATAATTACCAATAAAATTAACCCAACTAAACCATCTATGAGTCTCATCTTACCTATTTTTAATCTCAGAGACTATAAAAACCTTTTCCTATCCCCCTTTAAATTCCTTAATAATAGTATGCTCAGGACCTTCTTTCCTTAAAACACTCTTAATCAAACAAAAAGAATCTACCTTAATCCTAATATCTTTAACTATAAACTTCTCAATCGTATCTAAAAATTTTACTTTATCCCTGACAAATTTAATCCTTCCTATAGTTAAATGTGCTTTAAACCTCTTATCAATTTCAAACAAATCCTTTAACATATTTTCAACCTTAAACTGCAAATCCATTATCTTATCTGTTGGCCATAAATCAACAAATAAAACCCTAGGAAAAGACTTGTCAAAAACATCCAAGCATTTTAACCCAAATTCAAAAGCCTCAAATTTAATACTCTTCAACAATTCAATGATTTTATTTAATTTTTCCTCTTCCACATCGCCTAAAAATTTCAAAGTCAAATGCATATGTTTCTTTCCAACCCACTTAATCTTAGCATCTAAATTTAATTCTTTCTGTAGATTAAACAAATAATCCTTCATTTCCTGACTTAATTCAACAGCAATAAATAATCTCATTTTAATAGTTTAATTACCTCGCAACCCAGTTTAATAGTTTTTCCATTTACATCTAATTTAGGATTTACCTCCACCAAATCAATCCTTTTAATACTTTTAAATTTACTTATCTTTTTAATAATTTCTAAAAACATTTCCCTTTTCAATCCTTTCTTAACCTTACAACCTGTCCCAGGAGCATCCATAGGATCAATAATGTCAATATCCAAACTTAAATAAACATTCTTAAATTTAACTATAAAATCAAAAAACTGTTTCAAAGCAATTTCTTTATCATTTAAAATTTCTTCACACTTAATAATATTCATTCCTTTCAAAAATTCAACCTCTGTTTTATCTATATCTCTAATCCCAAATAATAAAACATTTTCTTTTTTAATTATCTTTTCTTGAATTAATTTCCTTAACCAATCCTCATGCGTTACAGTTTTAAAAGGTTCACAACAATCAGGATGAGCATCAAATATAACCAAACCAAAATTCTTAAATCTTTTAGAAAATCCTTTTACTAAAGAATAACTAACCGAATGATCCCCACCAACAAATATTTTTCCTTTTAAAACTTCAATTTGTTTTAAAGCATTTTCACAATTATTTTTATCAATCTCAGGAAATATAAACTTTTCATTTAAACATTTTGCTATTTCAATACTACCCAATCTACATCCAATATTCCTTTTTAAACATCCATTTTCATATTTAATCCCAATTAACATAAAACTTCAAATTTAGTAGAATTTTTAAACTTATTTAACATTAAAAATCAAATGAAAGACAAACATATCTTCCTAATTGCTTTAATATTCTCAATAATAGGTTTACTACTTTTATTAATAATCCCAATAGAAGATTTTAAAGAAATAACAATAAAAGAAATAAACTCTTTACCTTTAGAATCAAAAATAAAAATTCAAGGTTTAGTAAATAACATCTATAAAACAAATAAGGTATTTACTTTTAATTTAACAGATCAGACAAGTACAACCAAAGTAGTCTTATTTAATCCAAAAAGCCTAAATTTAAACAATAACGACAAAATAGAAGTCAAAGGCATAGTAAAAACCTACAAAAATTCCATAGAAATTCACGCAAAAAGCATTAAAAAGTTATAAAATTCTAAAATTTTTAAAAGATTTTCTAATTTTAACCTTAATATTTTCAAAAATCTCAAACTAGATTATTTATTCTTCTTCTACGTCTTTAATTCATGATAGAAACCCTAACCTCAATATTTTTAGGAATTGTAACTGGTTTAATAACAGGAATAATACCCTCTTTACATATAAATTTAGTAACAATAATAGTTTTAAAATTACTAATTAATCAGGATTCAATAGACTTATTTACATTTATAATTACTTTATCAATCTCAAACTCTTTCTTCAACACAATCCCATTAACCTTCTTCTCAATACCAGACTCACCAGAAACAATTATATCCTCAAATCCAGCAAGTAAAATGTTCTCGCAAGGAAGATCATACGAAGCCTTTCTAATAACAATTATTGGTTCTTTATCCTCAACATTTTTACTAATTTTATCAACACCTTTATTAGTTTTTATATATCCTAAAATTTTCAAATTTATAAAACCCTCCACAGCTTTACTTTTAATAATAATTATAATATTCTTAATTAAAAAAGAGAAAAATTCAAAATTATGGGCCATAATTACCTTCCTATCCTCAGGCATACTGGGAATTTTAACATTAACAAATTACAACCTAAAAGAACCATTATTACCATTACTTTCAGGTTTATTTGCAATTCCATCAATGCTAACCTCAATTAAAAACAAACAAGAAAATAATAACCAAACAATAACCCAGCCAAACCTAACTAAAAAAGGAATCTTAACAACAATACCTATCGCCCTACTAGTTTCATTCTTCTCAACATTCTTACCAGCTTTAGGGCCATCACAGGCAGCTGTCTTAGCATCTACAATAAAAAAATTTAGTTTAGAAGAATCTTTACTATTAACAGGCTCATTAACAACATTTAATATGCTTTTATCATTAGTTTCATTATACTCAATAAATAAATCCAGAAATGGCAGCATAGAAGCCCTAAGTAATATTCTAGAAAAATTCACAAAAGAAAATCTAACATCATCTTTAATAATATCTTTAATAACAGCAGCAATATCTACATTATTGGCAATTCTTTTAGCAAAAAAATTTATTAAGTATTTAGAAAAAATAAAACTAGAAAAGTTAAATATTCTATTTTTAATATTAACTTTAGTACTAATCTTCATATTCTCTGATTTTCATGGTTTATTAATCGCTTTAATTGGAACTTCCATAGGCTTCATTCCTATACTAAAAAATGTAAACAGGAATCATTTAATGGGTTGCATTATTTTACCAGTAATCTTTTACACACTGAAGTAAGTCTTCAACCACAAACCAGCTAAATAACCTAAAACAGCAGCCCCTGTACCTATAAATAAAACCCTTAATCCTGATTTAATCCAATGTTCAATCCTAGAAATCTTTCCCCCAATAGCACCAGCAAAAAATAATAATGTCAAACCTAATATTAAAGCAATAATTGTAGCTTTTCCTAGACCAAAATAAAAAAATGGAATTAATGGAATAATAGAGCCTAATAAATTTGCAATAAAAACCAAAGTAGAATCAAAAAAAGGAGCAATAAAACTTCCCTTTAATCTGCTTTTCTTGCCTTTAGGCCCTTTAACATACTCCTCAAAAGCCTTGCTGCTAGTATAAGCAACAGCACCCATAGAAAATGCCTCAACAAATGCAGTACTTAAACCAGCAATTAAAATAATTTTTGAACTTCCTGTTGCAGTACCAACACCTAAAATTAACCCAATAACCTCAACCAAACCATCTTGTCCGCCTAAAATAATATCTTTAACAGCAATACCCTCGTAACTTCTAATATTCCTGTTCATAAAAACTTAAAAATAATTTAAGTTTATAATAATTTCTAAATTTTCAAAGACCAAAAGTAACAGAAAAGAATATAAATATTAAAATTAACTAAACATAATGGATAAAAAAGGCGCAGTTCTAAACCCAATAGATATCATAGCAGGCATTTTGATTATAATCGCAGGAGCAGTTACTATATTAGGAAAAGTTAACTTAGGAACAGCCTTAGCAAGCCTAGGTTTAATAATAGAGGCAATAAAAATTTTGATCAAATCAGGACCATAGGAATGATAGAAACAATAAACTTAGTCATTGGAATTGGAATAATCTTATTAAATTTAATCCCCTTTATAATTAAAAAACCCAAATATTTATTCCTCACAATTTTAATATCCTTAATCACTCTTTTTCTATTAAGCACATTAAAATAATTCCTAAAACCATCTTGTCCGCCTAAAATAATATCTTTAACAGCAATACCCTCATAACTTCTAATATTTCTATCCATAAAACTAATCAATAAACCTGACTTATAATAATTTCTAAAACATTTCTTTTGTTAAAACATTCCAATGATATGTAAATCTAGGATGTAAAGGAACCTTCAACCTTTTACTAATCTCCAAAGCTTGTTCAAAATTAATTAAATAACCTGCAGGATTTCTAAAAAAACCATCATCCAAACCAAAATCACTAATTTTTAAATTATTTTCTTTAATGCTTTTTTCAATCTCTAAACTATACCATTCCTCATTCCTTAACAAAAAAATGCCAACTATTTCCATTAAAAATCATTTTAGTGTACTAGTCCAATACGTTATGAGTATTAACATTTAGCGACAGTCGGATGTTTGTACATTATCAAAATCACATCCGCATTGTTGTTGATTTAGACTACATGGGGCAGTTCCACATATTCTGCCAATCCCCTCACCAGTCGTCTGCCTCCACCACTCCATATAACATTCACCACCACCATAACATTGAGAAATGCCAAGCGAACTACAACGATCCTGTACAGAAACTGGTGTTCCAAAAGATTCTAAAGGCTCTATAAGTGGTTGTTGTAAAGAAGGTGCTTCTGGAGCAACACAAGACTGCGCCATCAAACATGGATCTTGCAAACAAGCAGCGCTAAATGCATCGCGTATAGTTTGACTAGACTCTCTCCATTCACAAGCAGCTCTCGCAGTACCACAATCACACATCTCAGAAGAATAAGGAGCTAACTCTACATTTCCAGTATAACTTCTATTATCAATAATCATAGCAGCTAAAGCAACAATCAAAAATCCTATAAACAAATAATTTAAAGTTTTATTCCCCTCTTTTTCAAATTCCATATTAAAATTACTCTTTTAATAATATAAAAACTTATTCAATTACTTAAAAGTGGCGAATAGTTTTCTTGTTGTTACACCTGTTACACAAATAGTTCCTAAAACCACTTCCCTAATCCAACCTGTTTATCAATCTCTTTTCCAAAAACACTTTCAATCCTCATTTTAGTTAACTCCACAGTTTGTTTCAAATAATCAGATAATTTATACTTTTCAATCAAACTTAAACTAGGTTCTAAATATTTAACAACACTCCCCTCAGCAACAGTAAACAACAATTTCCCATTGCATTTACTGCATTTTCCTTGTAAAGGCGGCCTCCTAAATTTCTCATTGCAATCCACACACCTAAATTGCTGAGTACTAAACTTTCTTAAATTTCCCTTTATATCCCTTATAAAGTGTCTTTCTAACACCAATCTTGCCACATCATCCTCATCAACGCTTCTAATTTTTTTAGCCAAATCCATTTGACCATAAACCTTTTGCTCCATCGTAGGTAATAATTTATAAGTACTGCATAAATTTCCTGAATTAATATTGCTTGTGTCATGAGTAAAACCATAACCTTCATATTGCTTCTCAGTTCCTAAAAAAAACCCAACCTTGTCAATTTTAACATCCCAAGGAAATTTAAAATTTTGAGCAGCTTCATAAAATTCCAAAGGATACTTCCAAGCAACATCCATATCAAATACCATATCATCAACTTCATTTGGAATTATTCTGGTACTTAAAACTAAAGGCTCATCCTGCCTTCCACCCCTATGTTCAGGTAAAAAAGAATTTGAAAAATTAAGTAAACCGTCCATTAACAACATTATGCAAGCCTCGTCTCCGTCACACCTCATATTTATTATTTGTTCGCCCCAAAGGATATTTTTATCTAAAAGATTTTTACAATCAACATCCAAACAATAAGAGTGATTAGTATCTTTAATGAACTCTACTTTTTTAACATAATCTACAAGAATATCTCCTTTCTTTCTTAACTCACGATTTAATCTAAGCCTTCTATGCAAAAACCTATTTTTTATACGCTTCAATCTCAATAATTTGTGATTATCTCTCAAATTAACATTGTTCTTAAAGAATAAACTATCTTGACCAGAGTAAACAAGATGATGTAATATATGAAATTTTGGCTCCTTTCTTAATTCTTTATACCTTAGTAAAACTGCTCTTCCTGGAAGTCTAGGCTTTGTAGTAATAAATCTACCCACCAACCCATATTTTGAAAGCAGTAATGCCAAATCATCCAAGAGAGACCTACAAACAGAGTAAAAAATAATACAATTTCTCGAATCAACAACAGAACCATCCCCGTCCAAATAAGCGCCAACAAATTCACAAACCAGATCAGTAGGCAGTTTGTAAATAAAATTAGGTAATCGTTTACTATAGGCGTTTTTGCCTAACCCAAAACAATAAACGAAAAGATGGTAGATAGGTTTATGACAAATAGTTATTTTAGAATTTTCCTCGCCCAAATTGACCTTACATCCAAAGGTCTTTTCAATTATTTTTACAATATCCAACTGCATAGCATTATTACAGATCCTAAAAGCAACTTGATTCACAGTTTTACTTTCCCTCGAATAACCCTCAGCTATGTAATAACCTATTATTCTCATTAGCTCCTTAGTAATTTTAATTTTAATAGGGAATTTATAGTCACTAAACATACTAGATATAAAAGCGTTTGTTGGTATCTTATTTAAAGACAAAAAGCCATTCTTTAGAAGTTCATAGATATTAGTTAATGGAACAGAAGTGTACCACCTCTTGGCATTTCCCTTTTTTCCCCAGATTTTATGTATAAATGCTCTGTTTTCCGACCAAATTTTCTTAAAAAAAGATTCGCAGCCTTTTAACCTTAGTCTACTTAATTCCTCTCTTGGTACCTTTTCTAAAAACAAATTTAAAAAGTCTAATTCAGCTTGTATTTCAACATCAAAATCAAATTTACTTAATATAGGCAACTTATTCCCAACAGCTATTTCAGATGCCCTTTTCCAGCTAAAATTATCATCCTCATCCAAATACAAAAATTTATGATTTAAAGTCATAACCAACTCTTTATTCGTTTCAGTTGTAATTTTAACCCATTTTTTTTCCAATGGCCCTTTAATAAAATACTTTACTCTCTTCCTTACAAATCTTTTTGTTGTTGAGTCAGCACCAAAAACATATAAACTATTTTTGCATTCGACTTTTTTAGTGCCGTAGTTATCAAGTGTTTTTGTTTTTGACCCGTCTTTAAGGAGTTTTTCAACATATTCCCCTATTGTATTGTAAATTATTTCTTTTTTATCAACATCAAATAGAACAAATTTAGTATTTGGATGTAAACAATCCCTCCTCATTATACTATGAAATAAAGGATGAGCAACTAAACCCTGACAATCACTAAAACCTAAAATTCTTCCAATAACACCAGCAGAAGTATGTGGACTTAAACCAACAACAAGCTGCCCAATTAAATCATCTTTACTTTTAAAATTATAAAATGGTTCCTCTTTATATAAATACCTAAACAAATCATCTATAAAATTTCCAATCCTAAATAAAACTTCATCGCAACCCTCGTCCTTGCTTCCTAAACATTTTGGTAATATTAAATCCTGGCATTTTATTTCAATTATCTGATCTTTACTCAAAATCTCCTGTCCATAAATATCCTTTTCATACCCCAAAGATTTTAACATCTCCAAACTAACCCCAATCTCTTTTGGTTTAAAATGGGTAATTACTAATTCAGTCATATCAAATCTCGTAGTTCCATCCCTATTAACATAAATTCCATTTTTAGCCCTTAATACTCCTTTCATTAAATGTTCAACTGTATGATTTTTATTATTAGTTCCCCTTACACCCTTAACTAAATTTGGAATCGCATCTGAAAATTCAACCTGTTTTATTGCATTATTCCACAAAGATTTAATATCGATACTTTTTAATCTACATCCCTTACAATCACCATGCCTTATGCATTTATTTGATTCCATAATAGTTTTACATTCACCACAATAAAACCGTTTTTCAGTTTCATTATCGCATTTTTCACATCTTCCATAAATAGTCTCAATATTACAATTCCTACAAAAAAATATTGGAAATTCTGATGTAACCCTGCCTTTTTCAACAGCACTTTGAAAACTTCTTAATCTTCCACCCTCATTGCCAACAGAAAAAATAATATGTGGTGAAGTATCTAATTTTCTCATCTTACCCTTCTCAGGTCTTCCCATCCTAGCACCTATAAAAGTTCCAGATTTATCCTTTACCTCAACCTCAGAAACAGAGTTAATAATCTCCAGCATTTTTTCTTTTTTAACACAGCATTCTTTCAAAGCATCCTCATCTAAATCTTGACTATAAAATCCTAAACTAATCGCAAAAGCCTTGGCAAAATCATTTTCAATAACAACATGCTCATTTCCAACAGCTAAATGTGGTGCCCCTAATAATTCTAAAAATCTTTTTTTAACCCTATCTCCTTCTTTTAAAAAAGGAAAAATTATTTTATTTTTCTCAATATTAGCATCAACTAACCAATCAATTAAAGATAAAAACATTTCCTTTGTTAAAACATTCCAATGATATGTAAATCTAGGATGTAAAGGAACCTTCAGCCTTTTACTAATCTCCAAAGCTTGTTCAAAATTAATTAAATAACCTGCAGGATTTCTAAAAAAACTATCATCCAAACCAAAATCACTAATTTTTAAACTATTTTCTTTAATACTTTTTTCAATCTCTAAACTATACCATTCCTCATTATAACCGCAAGGAACTAAAACATGCGCCCTATTTAAAAAATCCCCGTAATTAATTAAAATATCCCCTAAATACAAAATCTCCTCAACATCATTCACAAATTTCTTAGCAATTTCCACATTATCAACAAATAAAACATTTCCATTTTTTAATTTCACAATAGGGCATTCAATACTATCACAAGTAGCAATTGAGGTAGCCTTCCCAGGTCTTTCAACCTTCAACTGACAACCAATACCAATAAAATTCTTTAAAATTATCATAGTTGCAGGATGTATTGCTGTACTGCTAAACCCAGAACTCCTGCATCTTCCATACCTTAATCTAAAACCTCCATGCCTCAAAGGATGCCCTAAAACAGGTCTTCCAGCAACTAAATCCTTAATATAATTATAATCAGGTTTTATTAATTCATTGCTTTTAGCTTGATCTTTAGCCCTAACTTTTTTCTGTAAATCTATAAATCCACTTAAAAAACTCCAATGCTCCAAACCAAAATCTTTCCCCCATTGAGATAATTTTTTCCATACTTTAGAAGATTTTTGTGCTAATCCCTCACATAATACCAAACAAGGGCCGTTTCTTAAATTATTTGTTTTAATCCTGCTTAAATCCTTATAATTACTAACCTCAAACTTTTCACTTGGGTCTCCATCAACTTGTATAGGTAAATGATTTAATAAAAATAAAAATTCTTCCTCGCTTGGATAGTACTGTAAATTAGTAACCTTCTCATGATAATCATTTATTTCAGTATAAGCCCTTCTTAATTCCTCTTCACTAATATCATATTCCTTATAACCCATTCTTTTCCTTACATAATCTGCAATAATTAAACTAACAGAAGCAGCAGTCCCGCCAGCACTTCTTATTGGTCCAGAATAATAAACACAAAAATACTCTTCCCCATCCCTTCTTCTTTTTAATTCTAACCTGGTAAAACCTTCTAATGGACTAGAAACAACACCATTTGTAATATAAGCAATGCCCACCCTTATACCAACCTCCATTGCTTCTAATTTATTTTTAAACCTGCAAAATTTCTCTTCAGCAATCTCACCAGCAATATTTAAAGCAACCCTCCAATCCTGGCTTCCAAATTGTTTCTCTAATTCATAAATCCTATCAACAAGTTTAGTTTCTTTTAGTTCAGGTTTTAAAACAGAAATTAAACCAACAACCCTCTCAGCCATATTTTTAGCCAATACAATATCAACCTGTTTAATAGGGTCATAACCCTTACCCCTAATCTTATTAGCAATTATAAAAGATCGCTTTAACTCTTTATCCAAATTTTCAAAATACTTCTCAATTTCTAAGCTCATCCCAACCATATAAACCAAATACAGATTGACTTAATAAAGAAATCTCTAATATAAGATATAGTTAATAAAAAATATAAAATTAAGAAATCAGCATTGTGCTAAGATAGGCGTAACACTCTCGATACGATAACCAGCGCCCTGACACTCAGCCTCATTATCAATACCAGTCATATGATCATCCTCATTCCCACTATCACTATAGCACTTAACAAGTCGCCTTGGTTTAAAACAAACATCATTAAACCATAGTCTTGGTGTATCCCTTGCACCAGAATAGCCTAACCTTAAACCAGAATAGCCTATACTTGCTAACATTTCGTGAGACCCATAACCATTATGCGTATAAAAATTTATATTCTGGCGTTCTAATTGTATTAAAGAACCTAACTGACCACTTCCTCTCCATCTTGACCCGTCAAAGTATTCACCGGTTGCAAGGTGAGCATAATCCCCGCCTGAACTTAGAACAGCTCGACCAACTTGAATATATCCACCCTGATTCACAAGTATATTTCCAAATTGACCAAGTTCACCATAATTTCCAATCACCTCTCCAGTGACAGAAGAATTCCTATTAAAAAAAACATAAACCCCAACTAATAAAACAGCTATAATCAAAAACACAACTATATTTTTTGTATCACCCATTTTTAATCACAACAAAAGTAAAAGTTTCCATATATATATATATATATATATATAGCTTCTCAAAAATATATTTTAAAGAATACAACAAAATAAGTAGTTTTATTCACTTAGTATTTTATCAAAAATACCATCTATTTTTTGTTTTCTTTTAGAAGGCACAATCTGAAGTTTAAGGCATTTTCGCACATATTTTTCATATGATTTCTGAAATTTTTCTCTTGTCGAAGGATCTTCAGAATTATAACAATACCTTGAATTATCTGCTGAATTATCTGCTAAAACTAAGCTTCCATCATCAACATTCCCATCAACACATTTATCATCTAAAAACAATTTATCTCCATTAGGAAATTCAATTTCAAAACTAAGCTGATTATACAGCGAGTCTCCATTATACTCAGTAAAGAATTTAGCTGTTCTTGGAGGAACAGTCTTATAATCTTCAATTTCATAAAAACTTATTTCAATAGCTTCATCTCTTCCTTCTAACGTTTCTAGATTTAATTGATAAATCTTATAAAATTTCCACTCATTCCCAATACTATTAGGTTGTCTATCCCTAACCAACTCCCCATTATTTTTTACCCTCTTAACAAGCTCAACAAGATCCCTTTTAAGTCCAGCACTATCTGAAGTTTGAGTTTCCAAAGAACCTCCCTTTACTGGTAATAAATAACTAACTAATGCCGCACCAGTTAACTTCAAAAAATCCCTTTTTGTAATTTCCATAATTTTACTATGTTAAATTCATTTATAAACCTTTCTATTTTTACCACCCCAAAGTAATCCTAAAAAGTAACTAGTTAAATAACCACAATAAAGTAACAACAAATAGGAAGTTTTATAAAGGAAAATCATAAAACTATTGTATGGAATTAGGAATTAAAGACCTCTGGAAAAAAGCAAAAACAGCGCTAAATCTGGGGTTAATATTAGTCTCTTTAAATCAAGGGTGTATAAGCCAAAAAGATACTCAAAATTTAAAACAACCAGTAGCCGAAGCAACAGAAATATCAAAAGAAATGCCGAAAAGAAAGCTTATTTTAGATTTCCAAAACCCTATAGAAAATTTTGAAGCTAACTCAAGTTTATGGTTTACTGCAAATCAGATAGCAGGAAAAGGAAACGATCTTCTAGGAATAAAATGCGGTTTAGATGAAAATCTACTTGGAAGAATTGCTTTACTAAGCCTAGATTTCTACACAGACCACATAACAACCATAACCTCCCATGAATTAAGCCATATAAGAGAAGGAAAAGAATCTAACATATACTCAGTTAAATTTGAACTAAATAGTTTTGATTTTACACAAAATTTCCCAGGAAGATTCAAAAATACACCAACAATAGAACAAGACCTAAGAGAAAAAATAGCTGGATTAAACCAGAATGAATATAACTCCTATATTTTATTTAAAAATAATCTTGATACATTAACATTTGATAATGGAATTACTTTTCTTGTTACAAAATTCTTGGATAGTTACTATAACTTAAGTAATAGACACAAAGCCGATGAAGGGGATGTAAAACAGTATATAGCCTTATTAAATCAAAAAGATATTAATTTATCAAGAAAAGAATATTTAGCACAAACATTAATCGCAGATCTACTTTCTTTCTACACCTATGATTCTTTAAGTTCAATAGGCAACTATCTTTTAACAGGAGAAAGAACAACAGATGTAACCCCCTTAAATATTGGTTCAACAGAATTAACCCCTCCTTTGATTAATCATTATTTAACTACAAATGGAAGTTTTTACAATATTACCACAGTCATAAATCCACAGGGCGAACACCCATTGGAATTAAGTTTAGGGACTGATATAGATTTTATTGGAGATGGAAATGTCGATCGTTTAAGATTTGGTGGGCAATATCATCAAATAAATCTAGGGAAAGGCAAACATGCACCAAAAATAAGTCCATTTGTATATTGTAATTTTAATAAATCATTTGATCCAAAAGGTATTTCTTTAGGAACTGAGTTAGCAATCCCCCTAACAAAATCCTCATACATAAGTATAAAAGCAGATTACGATAAAAATGATATCTTAGAAAATAGAATAAAAGGAAAGGATAATGGATTTAATATTACAGGCAACTTTACAATAGACTTCTAATAGATATTTGACAAAAACACAATTCAATCACAAAACTTCATTACTTTAACCTCCCTGGTTCTTAAATTAATCAAAGGAACCCTTCCAGGTTCAGGATGATGCCCTACCTTCTCTTGAAAAATCGTTTTACCCTGCCAACAACTGCTGCATAAGGTAGTGATATTTCTATAATTCCCAACACTCATCTTATGTAAATGTCCAGAAACAAAAAAATCAGGTACTTCTTTAATAATAAGATGATCTTCTTTAATATCCGGTATGTACAAAGTACTTGAATGACTAGGTGCTAAATGCCTTTTTTGTAATAAAAACTTCATAACCAAATCAGCCCTGTCATAACCCCCATTAAACCTTATGCTTTCAACGTTAGCAATATAATAATCATAACTATAACCATGATACATCAAAACATTAAAACCTGGAAATCCATTCTTCTTATGAATATTAATAAAACTGGGATTTGTAACAATTTGTAAATTCTTAATTTCATACAAATCTTTAGCATAGGTTTTATCTAATTTTGGTTGTGGCTCGCTCAATCTTAAAGCATCATGATTCCCACCGCAAGCAATCATCTTAATATCCTTTCTAATCTCTCCTAAATATCTTGCACATTCTTCATATTGTTTATTTACATCTTTAATCTCTAGTTCGTAATCTTGCTCAGGATAAATCCCGACACCATCAATTAAATCACCATTAATAAATAAATATTTAACCTTAGAAGCCAACTCAGTACTTTCTCTATCACCTAAATCACCATTAATCCATCTTATAAACCTTTTAAAAGGATCAGGTAAAAACATCTTGCTTCCAACATGAATATCAGAAATAAAAGCAGCATACACCTCATCCTCGCATTTCTTAAATTCATTGCTTATAGGAATATCAGGAAAAAATATCTCATTGCAAAAAACAAAATTTCCACTGCAAGCCCCTTTAACACCTATAACCTCATCAACAACAATATCTTTAGCTTTTTGAAAAAGTTCAATTTTATTTTTATTAATAATTATTGTAACAATACCAGTTAAGTCCTCAACCTCAACCAAAATATTTCCGTTCTTACTCACCCTCTTATCAACAACAATACTAATAAAACTAACCTCATTATCCTGTTTTCCTAAAAACCTTCTAATACTAATAGAATTCTGCAATTCACTTCTTCCTTTTAACATTTCACTTAAAAAATTAAACCTATTTCTAAAATAAGTAACAAAATCCTCCACAGATCTTTTTTTCATAAAACTTTCATAACTTTTCAAAATATCAACAGGAAAGTTTTGGTTATCACTTATTGTAGGAGATTTCTCAAGATTTAATATTTGATCAACCAATTCCTGGCTAATAAAAGTAGTATTTTTAGGTAATTTATCAAAAATCCTTTCAACTAATTCTAAATTCCCCATTAATTTAGGGCTAATTAAATACCCTTTGGATAAAATCTCTTTTATATTCATTTTTCTTTTTCCGAGGTTTTTTTCTAAAGAAAAAACTCATAGATTTAACCCTTCTTTCAAACAATCATAAATTTTTGGTATAGTTGAACTAGGAACAACAAGACCTATCTCTCTAGTTCTCCCCCCTCTTCCTTTACTTATCACCCTGGCATTAATTATTCCTAACATATCAAATTCAGCTATTATATCGCTTAATCTTCTCTGAGTTAAAGGTTTTACAAAACATTTCTTGCAAGTTTCCTTATAAGAGTCATAAATCTCACCAGTTCTGATCTTTCCAGATTTATTTTTAGTAGACTCTAAAATTGAATATAGGGTAATTTTAAATTGTTTAGGTTGTGTTCTTATAATATCTAAAACTCTATCCCTTTCAATCTTAGCTTGTGCCATATCAATATGTTTTATTGTTATCTTAAGATTATTTTTTCTCTCTGCAATTTCACCAGCAACCCTTAATAGTTCTAAAGCCCTTCTTGCATCACCATGTTCTCTAGCAGCATGAGCAGCACATTTTTCAATTACCCCTTCTTCAATAATCCCCTCTTTAAAGGCTAATTTTGCTCTTTCATTCAAAATTTGTTGTAACTGTAAAGCATCATAAGGTGGAAAAACAAATTCTTCCTCACTTAAACTACTTTTAACCCTTGGATCTAAATTATCTGTAAACATTAAATCATTACTTATCCCTATAAAAGAAATTTGACTCTCTTTTAATTCTAAATTCAATCTTGTTAAATTATATAATATCTCATCCCCTGTTTTATTTACAAGCTGGTCAATTTCATCCAAAACTATTATCAATAATATTTTATCCTTCTCCAATGATTTAACAAATATTTTATAAATCTCATCTGTTGGTAAACCAGTACTAGGAACCTCTACTCCAAAATCCCTGCATAATTGGGATATTAATCTATATTCTGTATCTGCCACTCTTTTTAATTTACAATTTAAATAAAATATTTTAATTGGTATTTTATTTTTCTCAGCAATCTCAGAAATTTTATTTGTTGTATAAGTTGCAACTAAGCTTTTACCACTTCCGGTTTTACCAAAGAGAAAAACATTAGAAGGTTTTTCCATCCTTAAAACAGGAGCTAAAACCTCAGCAATTTGAGTAATTTGCTGTTCCCTATGTAAAATATTTTCAGGTGTATAATTACCCTGTAAAACTTTTTTATTTATAAAAAAAGGCTCTTTTGTTATAAAATTTTCAAAAAAATTAGTTAATTTATTTTCCATAAGATACTATATGGTAATTAACTTCTATTTAAATATTTATACACAGACACCTATATTTCCTTTGGAAAATCTAAAATCTATTTTTTCAAATCAAAAATAAAAAAATCTTTAGTACTTTTATAAAATTTTACAAAAATTATAGAATATTAAAAATAAATCTTACAAAATACCTA
>Ga0209541_10001617_pt1 | contig 44292 bp, 38 predicted proteins | sample RifCSPlowO2_01_FD_184027 | JGI IMG/M metagenome (GOLD analysis project Ga0209541, IMG submission 184027) | Groundwater microbial communities from Rifle, Colorado - Rifle CSP2_plank lowO2_0.1 (SPAdes) (version 2) | ecosystem: Environmental > Aquatic > Deep subsurface > Groundwater | place...
TACGTTACCATTGTGGGCGCTCCCCACCCCATCGTGTTCCTTTTCCAAATACACGAAGTGGGGAAACCCACTTAAATTATTCGAACTTGCAAACAAGCCCTTTTCGACGATAAATATAAATAGTGGGAAATCTATTTTACGTACTATGGTCCAACGAACCACGGAACAGCAAGTGAAGTATCTTCATCTCATTAGATAGAAAAGGAAGGTTTGTTTTGCCCCTCAAAATAAGACAAGTTCTCGGCGTTCCAACAAATGGAAAGATTATAGTTAATGCTACATTTAAACGAGATAATTGTATACTTACATTATCTAATGCAATAAAAGAGCCTCTGGAAAATACAACCTGCATGTCAAAAAACGTGCTGGTCGAGTCTTCAATTGACGACATTTCTAAAACAGTTTTGAGTGATTTTCTTCATCAACACTTCTCAACAGCGTGCTAACTCTATTTCTTCATCAAGCAAGCAGCCCATCAGGCTTAAAACATGGAGAAAACAAACATGAAACCACTGCGAATGTATGAGGATAAAGCTGCAACCCCAGCTGATTGTGTTCACAGATGGTAATTACACAAAAGCCGAAATTCTTTGTCGAGGAATTAATGTAAAAGAAAGTAACATCATGGATTTAATAAAAGCGCAGAATCCTTTCAACGAACTGCGTTCAGGCTTGGGATATGGCTGGTATATTATGCTTGACGGCAATCGATTTGTCAATGCAAGCGTCTATTTTGGTTATACTAAGAACTCTCCATTCACTGTTGAAAAAAAAGATGGGCAGTTAACACTTGTGCACGAAGGAAAAGCAATCTCACGTATTTCCCCATTGCCCCCGCCAGAATGGTATTTTGAGAAAACTTCTTCAGGGCAACCAATGGGGCGAATCTTTCAGCAGCACGGTAAAAATGCATTAACTACGGCGGTTTATGCAGGATGCCAATTCTTCACAAAAAATAATGAATGTAAATTTTGTAAGATGGGGGACGGAGAATCACTTGGTGCATTGAAAATAAAAAGTGTAGATGATCTTGTCGAGGCAGCTGTACGTGCAATCAGATACAATCCTAATTATGAAGTTGACATTAATGGTGGTACAACATATACAGATGGAACAGGATTTGAAATTTTTATTCCAAGAGTTGCTGCTATAAGAAAAGCATTGCCAACGGTGAGAATAGCCGTTGAAGCAGCGCCACCGTTAGATAATTCATATATCCGTGAATTAAAAGAGGCTGGAGCAAATGTTCTGATGATGAATTTAGAACTTTTTGATGAAGAAAAAAGACGTGAATATTGCCCAGGCAAGTCTGATCTCATTCCACGAGCGCGTTTTATTGATGCATTAGATTATGCAGTCAATGTGTTTGGAAAGGGAAATGTCTCCTCTTGCCTGATTGCAGGTTTAGAGGATACAATCTCAACAATTGAAGGTGCACGCTTTCTCATTGGACGAGGCATAGTGCCAAGTATCTTGCCATACCGGCCAATTACGACCAAGATTGACTCAGGCATTCGGTTGGATGTAACACAATACCTCATTATCAACAGAGAAGTGGGGTTGTTGCTTCGTTCATCAGACCTAGGTGCTGACAAACAGGCAGGATGTGTCGGTTGCACCGGTTGCTCACTTGAGGTTGATCTGAGCAGATAATAAACAAAAAATTCCACCAATAACTTCCACTCCATTCAAACCTATCCCAACGTATATAAATACAAACCTCTCTATTCTTCTCATGCCTAAAAGCAATTTCCTCTTAGTAAGCTTGGAAGACCTGCAAGCAAAGCAATTAGCCGAAGTCTTAAGTAATGACACGTGCCGCAAAATAATGGATTTTCTTGCGCAAAAAGAAGATGCAACTGAAACAGACATTTCATCAGCATTAAGCATCCCATTGCCCACAGTCCATTATAATCTTCAAAACCTCAAAAAAGCGCAGCTCGTCACTGCTGAAGAATTCCATTACAGCAAAAAAGGCAGAGAAGTCGACCATTATAAGCTTGCAAACAAATATGTTATTATCACTCCTAAACCAGTCAAAGGAATAAAAAATGCATTGCGCAGCATTCTGCCCGTAAGCCTTGTTTTTGCAGGCATTACTGCGCTGTTAGCAATAAACAATTCCTATTCCGCACAAAAACTATTCACACGTACAGCAGACTTCGCCGCCGAATCCGCATCGCTCGCAATGAATGTCGCTGAAGACAGCGTACTATCTTCATCCTCAGCGCCATGGCCGTTCTGGCTTTGGTTTTTAATCGGCGGCATCGTAACAATCATATTATTCATAATTATACAAATAATAAGAGCACGGAGGTCAACATGAAACAGATAATAGTATTCAGTCTAATCGTCGCATTATTGTTGGGCGGCTGCATCGTGACAAATGGCGGTGACAAGCCAACAATTTCATCATCCGGCACAGCACAGCTGTCAGTGTTGCCAGATGAAGCCCAGATTTTTGTTGCAGTTGAAACACTTGCAAAAACCGCAGATGAATCAAAAACAGAGAACGCACAAAAAACAGATGCAGTCTATGCAGCATTGTACAAAATTAATATTCCCCGAGATAGCATCGAAACCCAGTACTTCAATATCTATGAAGAGTTTGATTGGTCGAACAACATGCAAAAATCAAAAGGCTTCAAGACACAGCACACATTGAAGATAAAAACAGCAGAATTCGATGATGTTGGCAAGATTATTGACGCAGTTGTCGGCGCAGGCGCAACACGAATTGACAGCATTTCATTTGACATCAGCAATGCAAAGCGCAATGAGCTGAAGAAGCAGGTGCTTGCCGAAGCCTCAAAAGATGCGCGTGAAAAAGCTGAAGCAATCGCATCTGGCTTGAACGCAGAGCTTGGCGACATCATCTCAGTAAGTGACCTCTCCTATGATTACACACCCTATCCATACTTGCGAGCGCCATTAGCAGCAGATGCAGCAGTAAAAGAGATTGCTGTTGACACGCAAATATCACCGCAAAAGCTCGAAGTCACGGCACAGGTGCAGGTAAGCTTTGAGGTTGATTAAGTTTTTTTATTTTTCTTATACCTCACACGCATTCTTTCTTGATATTCTTTCACCATTATTTTCCAATCGTGCATCTCGCCATTCCGTGCACGCATGCTGCGCTCAATCAGCCGATGAATTTCAACATCAAAGCCCATGTGAACTAATTTCTCAATGCAGGTGCGCTGCCGTTTGCTTATTTGTTCATGTGCAAGTTTGCATTCCACAAATGTAAACACTCCCTTGCGATAACAGATAAAATCAGGCATGCCATGATGCACTGCACAGAACAGCTGCAATAGATCATACTGCTCAGGATGCTTTTCCATTAGCAGTTTTTCAAGCAGCGCATATTTTTTATAGACATTAGGATAAACAACAGCGCGGTGATGGATGCCGATTAAACCGCCTCGCCATACAATCCATCTGTTTTTCTCCAGCCGTTTGCGATGAAAACGTTCCGACAGTCCGCGCCGTTTCTCATATTCTTTTGACAGCGGAACACAGATAAAAGTGATAGACGCCACGCGCGCGGTTTATTTTTTTTATTTATATATGTCACGCGCACATCTGTCTTGTGGAGCTTATACTTGTCCAGTGGCTCACCATGAGCAAGAAAAACACGCCCTAGCGGGGATTTTCAGCAAAATGCGATTTTGAACCCCGGTTTCAGGGTCCGGAACCCTGCGTCCTGTCCAAGCTAGACTACTAGGGCGTACCATTCAAAAAGAAATGGCTATATTTATAAAACCTGAGCAAAAATGAATCTGTATGGAACTCTTGATGTGACAGAACAGCGTGATCTCGAACGTTAAATATCTTCTATTTTATTTCGCATCTCCTTTATCTGTTGAATTGAAATTCTCCCGATATATGATCGTAATTCCACATTAAATCTCTGTGCAGTCTTTATTCGTTCATTGGATTTTTCTTTATTAATCGGTTCAGTTCCTGCGATTGGAATATAATATTGGTTGTCTATCCGGTCCTTCTTAAATTCTGAAAAAATAGCATACAACTCGGGTAAGTTAAAAACCTCTTTTATTAATAAAACTGCTCCTGAATGATTTTCGCATTTAATCCCGCACTTGAAAAACAATGACACGACTGTATTGTAGATCGAATAATATGCTTCCGATACTGCGTTCTCATAAATCCCTGCATCATAGGCAAGTTGTGCAACTTGGACGCATTTATCGCTTTTTATCAAATATGATTTCGATATCTCGTCAGACATCTCAATCAATTTTAATAATTCCTCAGCTTTAAGCTTAGCCAAAAAACTTGATTTTTTCATAGTATTCTTCTCCACCTTTAATTATGACGTGATTCCTTATTATCTCTTTTACTAATAAATCATCGAGATTAAAGTTTCCTATTTTTACGCTAATGGAATGATAGATTTTCTGGACATCATCTTTTACTTTTTGGTGCGTAGTCTCAATATAAACATCAATATCGCTTTCCTTTTTTTGAATACCTTTTGCATAACTTCCAAATAGCACGATTAAACTGCATTTGCTTTTTTTTATGATGTCCTGAAAGAGTGGCTCAAGCTCTGGATTCCTATTCATTACCTTCATCAGTTTATAGTTTTCAGCGTTCAGAATGGCAGATTTTGACACAAGATTTCTTTTAATAAAATAAACATGGTTTCTTCCAGCTACTTTGTAATCCAAGACATTGAGATTCCTCAGCTCATTGAGTATAGATTGGATGCGTGTTAATGACGTTTTCAACTCTTTTGCAAGCTCTCGTCCGTGCATCTCTCGCTTTAAGAGCAGAAGCAATATTTCGTATTGATAATTGAATTTTATTTGATTCATATGAATTTTTATTCATTCATTGGTATATAAATGTTGTGCATAATTCGAAATCTCCTATCGATTATCTTTGAAATATTTTCTAATTAAAGTATACACACCCAAGCTAAATGGAAAAGCTATGCCCATTGCTATATGTGTAGCGCCAAACACATCAAACAATCCCTCTAAATCGATACGACTCGAATCAAATATGTGTTGACATAAATAGAAACTGTAACGGTTAACAACAGCAATGGTACATCAAAAGCCAACCTCTCTCTCGTTTCTTGGCTCATTAAAGCATCACACCAACCCAGAAACATCACACACTTACATACATTACCTCATCAATTTCCCCAATAGCTCCGCAATCTCTTTCCCCGAAGCTTTTCCTTTCAGTTTCCCCACCGCAATCCCCATCAGTGCACCAAACGGCGCGCCTTTGTTTGCAGCAATGATTGCCTTCAACTCCTTCTCAATATCTTTCTTGCCCACCGCCTGATGCTTCTTCTCGTCAAATTGTCCTTTCACCATATCAACAAGCACCGATGACAGCACTTCTTTCGTTACTTTTCCTTTGTCCAGCAGTTCAATCGCCTGCCGCAAATGATCATCAGTGACATCCACATTAAATTCTCGCCTCAGCTCAACAACCCGCGCCGTCAACACTTCTGCAATAAACGCAGCCTTCACATCATGCTTCACAAGCTCTTCAAACAGTTCAACACGTTCAGATTTTGCTACAAGCGTTGCTAAATCCTTGCTCAGCCCGAGCTTGACAAACCGCTCAACTTTATGGTCGATCAGTTCAGGCAACTGTATTCCTTTCACCTCAGGAAATATCAATGGGATGTCTGTCTCTGGATACATTCGTGCAGCTGTTGGTATCGGCCGTAAAAAGCGTGTTGTTCCATCCTGCTCTGCACGCCGCACTTCTTCAGGCACGCCGTGGATAGCTTGATTTAAGCGATCAGCAACAGCGTCAAGTGCACGATTTGCGCGGTGAGCATCCGCAACAACAATCACAAATCCATCATCTGCACGGCAGCCGAACTTCTTGCGGAGTGCAGCAACCTCATCTGCAGTAATGCCATACTTCGGCAATTCATCGGAATGAAATATGCCACCCACACCGCACATTTTCGCGTGATCCGACAGCTCTGTACCAAACCGCAAGCCAGGCAACAATTCTTTTCCAATCAGTCCTGCACAACCAGCAAGTTTCATGCCAAGCACGGCTTGTTTCTTATCAAGTGCATTTTTAACAAGTGTCGATTGCGTTTTCTTAAACAGCTCAGAGCAATCTAAAACGCTCGTGGCAACTGCTTCTCTTTTCTTCAGCCCCTGGTGCAGTTCAAGCAGTGCAAGCTGCCGTTTTGCTTCATTCTCAACCAGCAATGGCAGCATCTTCAGCTCTTGCGCACCCTTGATTTCCACCCGTGCGCCGCGGGCTATGCTTACATTGACATCTTGGCGTATTGTTCCAATGCCGCGCTTTACTTTCCCCGTACTGCGTAAAATCATGCCAATGTATTCAGCAACTTCTTTGCATTGTTTGGGAGAATAAATTTCAGCACCTGTTGCAATTTCAATCAGCGGCGTTCCTAATCGATCGAGACGATATGTTATCCTGCCGCTTTCAGTGCTTACGGACCGTGCAGAATCTTCTTCGATGCACACTGTTCTGATGGACACGTTTCCGCTGTCTGTTGCAATTGCACCATTTTCTGCAATCAATGCAGTTCGTTGAAATCCTGAGGTGTTGCTTCCATCGACAACGGTCTTCCGCATCACTTGGATAGCATCAACAACTTTTGCATTCAACAACAGCGCAGCCTCAAGCGCAGCCGACAACGCTTCTGAATTGAGCGCATGAGGTGGCTCTTCATCTAATTCAACAAGACAATTTGTATCATGCCCTTCGTAAACAAATACATTTCCTTTTTTCTGTTCATGCAGCGCGGCAATGTCAATGATGCCTGATTCACCCTGCACCGCGCGTAACATGCGTGTCACAGCAAAATGAGCTTTATCATCCCGCAGCGTTGACGGGCAGCGGCAGAAGAGCTTTGCAGTGTCGAGCTGCTGGTGTATTTCAAGACCGCATTTTAAGCCGAGAGACTTATAATCCATGAGAATAAAGAACGGCGATTGGTTTAAATAGGTTTCTTGAGTTCTGGAAAATTGCAAGTGATAACCTTATAAATACTAATCTCTTCAGAATATCTATGGTAGTCCAACAACAAAAACCTGTACGTGAATATGTTCAAAAGCTTAGAAAGTATGTTCCGCCTGAAGTCACATTAGGCGAACCAGCGAGTCAGTTAGAAAAAAAGATGCTATTTACTGATGATGGAAAGCCTCTTTATACTGTTGATCTTGGAAAGCGTGACGACAAACCAGATTCTCTTCTGCGCCGTATGATTGATTCAGAACACTGGCGTATCGTCGGTGATTTTGTCAGAGGTGTTCACAACGACCTGCCTGTTGAAGCAAAAGAAGTCCTCGGTCTCGCACGCAGAGCATATAGTGCACTATTCACATCCCTTTATGATCGGCTGTTGCTCAACCCTTATCGCCCAAATGTGAAAGACGGCTGGGCTCGCTTTGGATAAGCGTCCTCTCACTGATTTCGCCGCGCAAATTCTTCAAATAAAGCTCTTTCACTGCACCAGGATAATTGCTTAACAACCATGCCAGTTTTACAAATGCAGTTTCCGTCAGCATGTCTGTTCCGTTGCCAATCACACCTGCAGCCTGCAATTTCCTGCCATACGCATACACGTCCATGTCAATCCGCCCGAACACGCATTGTGTGGTCATCACGACAGGCATTTTCTTCGCCATCGTCGCAATTGTCTTCAAAATCTTATCATGCTCTTTGGTCTCTTTATCAATCACATCAACAGGCCCGTTTCCTAATCCAGTGCCCTCGATAACAAGCCCATCAAAATTCTTGTAATGCTCGAGCTCTTCAGCAAAAAAGTTCGGATGAAAGCGGACAATGCCAACCTTAATTTTCTCATCCATCAACGTCAGCTTTACCTTCTTCTCTTCATACACAGGCTTCTCGATCCATGCCACGGCACCTTCTTTTGTCACGCGCGCGATTGGCTGCGCATTCACGGCAGCAAACGCATCTCGCCGTGAGCTGTGCAGTTTTCTCGTCTTGCATGCAGGCAATATGACACAGGCATCATCATTCATGTTCTCATGCATGCAGAGTGCAACCCCTGTAAAGTCAGTTTTTGTGATAAAATGTGCTGCGCATGCCAAATTAACAGCTGCATCCGTGCCCCCTCTATCCGAACTGCGTTGTGCGCCCACTAAAATAACCGGTACAGTCAACCCTTCAACCATGAATGACAGCGCAGCTGCAGAATATCCCATTGTGTCCGTGCCATGCGTGATAATAATTCCTTTAACATTCTTCTTCATTTCCTGCACGATCGCTTTCGCCATGACATTGTAATGCGCGAACCGCATATCACCGCTCCACATGTTGCGCAATAATTTGCTTTCAATCGACGCAATCTCTTCAATTTCAGGAAATCGTTCAAGAATTTCTTGTGGTGTAAATGCTGAAATCACTGCGCCTGTTTCATAATCCACTTTTGACGCAATCGTTCCGCCCGTATGCAGAATTGTGATCTTCGGTAAATCTTTTGCGACAACCTTCTTGACTTTCATTTCAGTTTTCTTTGTCGCCTGCTTTAGCACAGTAATCTTTGCGCCTTTCTTATTGATGCCGACATTATAGCCGCTGTCCAGTTTCAGAAGAATCAGCCCTTCATCCGGGCTTTGTAAAAGGATGCCTTCGTGCTGCCTTCCCGCAGTCACCCGTACTCGTTCACCTGCCATGCGGAGCAAGAATAATTACACGTATTTAAGCTTTCGGATGATGTTCATTTCTCACCATATCGAGTAGAGCATAAACAACCCTAGTCCTATCAAAAACAATCCCATCGCAAGCCGCATCAGTCCGCGGTGTTTCTTGCGCAGTTCTTCCATGCGTTTCGACGACTTGCCAAAATATGCCGCGCCGATAATGATAAACAGCGGCAAAATAAAAATGAAATTATACAGCAACAGTAACGGAATGCCTTGCGAAAAATCACCTTTGCTGAGGATCGCCAGAATCGCTAAATAGGGTGCACCTGTGCAGGGTAATTCAACGAGCACCACAAATCCGCCCAGCAATATCGCGGCAACATATCCTAAAATTTGATTCTTCTTATACGCACGCACAAATGCAGCAGTATACCTCTTGACGCGTTCTGATGCGCCTTTGCTCATCCGCAGCGACAATCCTTTGCCATAAAAAAAGAAATCTTTGATTTCAAGGATGCCTGCAAAAATTGCAATCAGCGACGCAACCCAATAGATTGCAACCGAAAATCCAAATGACACGGTAAATTTCAATATGCCTATGCCAATAAAAAAATACGTCAGATACACAACCGCTGTATAAACCAAGCTGCCAGCAAGCATCTTTCGTGGGTCTTTAAACGCCTTCGTCATGAACGCAATCAAAAATATGAGTACACCAAACACACAGGGGTTAATGCTATCGAGCACTGCGGCGCCAATAATGATGGGCAGCGTTAATCCTTCAGGAAGCATCGGTGCACCCCGAAAATGTGCGCAGCTCGTCAATTGACAAGAATCCTACAGCTCGTTTTTCAACGCCATTCTCAACAAGCATCCAGGTTGGCGTGCCTTCAATCTTCTTTTCCAAGCATAATTCCGTCTGTGGGTTTTTGCCCTGCGGATGGCATTCTATTTCCTTAATATATTGGAATGAATCGCCGAACATAGCTCGCGTCTTCGCGCAGATGCCGCATCGAAATGAGCCATACATCAGCACGCCTTTTTGAGTCATGCATTGTGCCAGCGCATCATAATTCTCCGTTTCTCCGCCAACATTAAACAGAATAAATGGAATGATATTGATAATGCCGACAAAAACAATCCATGAGCTTACTTTTGTCAAGTTCAGCTTGACTTTGCTTCTCTTGTACAACAGAATCGACGCAATGAACACAAATAATACGATGACATGGACTGCGGTGCACAATGGACAAACTGCCTGCAAAATAATTTCGGCAATCACAAAATAAATGATTGACAGCACTCCTACAACAGACCATCCAAGTATCACCGGAATAAACTTATCATCGGACAACGCTTTCCAGCTGAATATGATCAAGCTAAAAAACCATAATGCGCCAAGCAGCGCCACAGGAACATGAAACAGCTCAGAAAAAACGCTCGTGTTCACTAATGAACAGGATAATGTCTCGCCTAAATCACAGAATGACCCTTGAGACGGTGGCGCGTAATGATTTTGAACGAGATAAAGAGAAATAAGTATACCAACTAGACTCAACACGATAAATGACTTTAATAATCTCTTTTTTTTCATCATGACTTTTGCTCTTCTTGAGATTATTCTTTTCTATAAGAGTCTTTCGTTTTTATACCAAACAAGCCGTTGATATCTTTCGCTTTACCATATAAGAACAGCAACGCCAACGGCGCAGCCCAGTTCGCTGCACGTTCAACAAAATCCCATACTGGCTCACCCGTAATGGGCCGTATTAACGCGGTCACAAATCCCCAAAACGTCGCCCACATGATAACAATTCTCATTGGAAATATCAGCACACTAAACGCCACGGCTATGTCCATAATCCCGATGAGGGGCAGAAGTGTCGTCGCAGTAGATGCCGTAAATCCTATCTTAGTAAAATAAGGTATCCATGCTTGCTTAACACCCCATGCAAGCACACCATGGCCTAAAAAAACGCCAAAAACACCAATTCGCAACGTCCATTCTACATTGTTTATTCTCTTTTTGTCTATCATACACAAAAGTAAACCCAGAGGAATACTTAAATAGGTCAGTTACCCTTTGGTTAGTATGCCTTGCCTATTGGATGTAGTCAATGTGGTCGGAAAGAAATGGACATTCACACTTCTTGAAGAAATTAATTTTCATGGCAATCGTAGATTCAATTCTCTCACAAAAAAAATGAGCATCAGTCCTAAAGTGCTTGCAGATCGTTTGAAAGAGCTAGAACAGTTGGGCATAATCTCTAAAAAAATTAACCCACTGCAGACCAATTACAAGTTAACAAAAAAAGGGATATCACTTCATGAAATTCTTCACAACTTAAAAATCTGGCAGGGCGCATACAACAATCTCCAATGCGCAACAACATTGTGCAGTGAATGCACTGAAATTAAGAGTATGCACAATAAAAGTATAGACAACTAAAAAGTAACCTCGGGCGCGTTCTCCGCTCCTGCATCTGCTTCAAAAAATTCGCGCTGTTCAAAGCCAAACAGTGATGCAACAATCACACTTGGAAACGTCCTGGTCTTCTTGTTATATGCGCCAACAGCTTCGTTATATCGCTGCCGCTCAACACTTACTCTATTCTCCGTGCCCGCAAGCTCGTCCTGCAGCGCAAGAAAGTTCTGGTTTGATTTTAGTTCAGGATAATTCTCCACAACAACCAGCAATCGTGCAATTGCACTTTCCAACCCATTTGCTGCAGTTACCTGTTCTTGTGGTGTTCGTGCCCCTTGCCATCTGCTGCGTGCTTCAGTGATCTGAGTCAGCGTTTCCTGTTCAAAATTCTTCGCGCCTTTGACTGTATTCACAAGATTAGGGATTAAATCTGCTCGCCGCTGATACACGCTTTCAACCTGTCCCCATGCAGTATCCACATTGACTTGTGCTGATACTAAGCCATTGTAGCTGCCGATGATCCAGAGTAATAACACCAGAAGAATTGCTACAGGAATAATAACGGGAAGATACCTTTTCCAATTCATTTTTGTCATGAGATAGCGAGCTCATATTTCTATTTAAATGTTTGCTACCCCCTGCGTTATTGAAAAGTGTTGCACTGCCAAGGTACGTGTCGAGCACCACAGTGCTGACTAGCTCTTTACTGAGTGAGGCTGTGGCCCTTAAAACAAATTCGCTGGAATCTCCGAGGCAGTCGCCGAGCGAGATGCAAGAAGAGCACTTCTTAGCATCGATTTCCTTCTAAAACGACAGTTTTGGTGTTGTATAGATAGATGTGTGAAATCGACCGAACGGCAGTGCAGGTACGTGTCGAGCACGAAGTGCTGACTTGCTTTTTACTAAGCGAACTTTTCAATATCGCCCTACCCCCTCAAAAACATCCGTTCTAATTCTTCCCGTGTCACGTTGATGAACACAGGCCGCCCATGCGGGCAATGAAACGGTAACGTACAATGTTCAAGTTGCCCGAGCAATGTATACATCTGTGGAATAGTGCAAACATCCCCTGCTTTAATCGACGCCCTGCATGCCATGCGTGTAATGACTGATTCAGCCTTATTCAAAACAGCGGTCGTTTTCCCTTCGCGCAACTGCCCCAGCACATCAGGCAGCACGTCTGACGGCTGCAGCCGCCCAAAAATAGAGGGCACACTTCTCACGCGCACACTATTGCCGCCAAAAGCTTCAACAAAAAATCCAAGTTCTGCAAGCTCATCTATCTGTTCGCTCACAAAGAGTGCATCTGCCGCAGATAACTCAACAATCACCGGCTCAAGCATCATCTGCGGCTTGACTGCTTTTTTCATGTAGTCGTGCATGAACTGCTCATATAACACGCGTTCCTGAACAATATGCTGGTCGATAATCAACAGTCCTTCTGCTGTCTCTGCAATAAAGAATGTATTGTGCACCTGTCCCAGCAGTCGCAGCGCAGGTATATGTGATCTCTCCACCAGCACAGCCGAGCGTTGCATCATCGGCACATTCGAAGATAGCACTGCCTGCGTACTCGTCTCAAATCGTCTATCGAATCCCTTCGTCAGCTGCATCTGTTCCTGCATGGCCTGCATTTCAACCGCAGGAATTAAATTCTCTTTTTCCAGCACATCTCGGACTGCATGATACACAAAGCGATACACAACATCGCTTTTCTCAAATTTTATCTCTTTTTTCGTCGGGTGCACATTGACATCAATCATTGACGGATCAACGTCAATTCTCAAAAGCGCAAACGGATGCCGATGGATAAACAGCACAGCATGATACGCTTCATGCAGCGCATGCTCAATCAGCGGGCTTTTGACCAGCCTGCCATTCACAAAAAATGTTTGATGGTCTTTATCCGAGCGTGTTATCGTTGGCTTTGACACAAGCCCTTGGACGCGAATAGCCTCAGTATCTTTGTTCACCGGCAGAAGCTCTTTCGCAATCGCTGCACCATACACTTTGGCAATTGTTTGTTTCACATCATCCGTTTTTTCCGTCGACAAAATTATTTTGCCATCATTCACCACCCGAAATGAAACTGTCGAATAAAAGAGCGCGTATCGTGTCACAATATCGAGGATCTGCGCAGCCTCAGTCCCATCACTTTTCATGAATTTGCGCCGTGCAGGCGTATTAAAGAAGAGCTCATGTACATCAATTGTCGTTCCTTCTGGACTTCCTACTTCCTCATTCCTCTGCAAAACCCCGCCAGATACGGTCACCCTCGTCCCTGCCACTTCTCCTTTTTCTTTCGTCGTCAACACAAAATGTGATACTGCTGCAATGCTTGCAAGCGCCTCTCCTCGAAAGCCAAGCGTGCGTATGTTAAATAGGTCACCTGCCTGGCGTATTTTGCTGGTCGTATGCCGCTGCACACAGAGCAGTGCATCCTCGCTCGACATGCCGCATCCATTATCTTTTACCCGAATCAGCTCTTTGCCTGCTTTCTTTATATCGACATCAATCGCTGTTGCGCCTGCATCGATTGCATTCTCCACAAGTTCTTTAACAACACTTGCTGGCCGCTCAATAACTTCGCCTGCGGCAATTTTGTTGACGATGTCTTCGGATAGCGAAATTATCTTTCCCATACCAAACCGAGAGAAGCAGCTATTAAAATAACTTTGCTTAAGTTAACATTCATCGCAATTTATTTAAACAAGTATTACTTTTCTTATCTTATGACTGTGACAATTAAAGGTGTAGATATGGAAATCTGGAAGAAGTTTAAGGCGGATGCAGCCATACATGGCCAGTCAATAGCAGAGCATTTCACGAATGTCGTAAATCAGCACTGTGTTAGTCTATCTTGGGAAGATGCATTCAAAAGTGCTCAGCAACTGCGTCAGAAGTCGGGAAAATGGCAAGGCTCAGAAGAGATTAGGAAATGGCGGGCAAAACGTGTGTTATAGACAGCTCAATCGCAATCAAATGGTTTGTCGAGGAGCATGACTCAGATGAAGCCGTTGAGCTGCTCAAGCGGTTAAATGAAAAACAAGTAAACGTAATAGTTCCAGATTTAATCCTCTATGAAATAGCTAACAGTTTGCGATGGAACTCAAAATTCAATCAAGACGATGTTGAAGAAGCATTAAGGGATATTGCGGGTTTTGGGTTTCAAATTCTTGCACCAACATCCGAGCTGATAAACAGCGCTATTGTAATCGCCTATGCAACAAAATGCACCGTCTATGATGCAGTATTCATCGCGCTCGCGAAAATGTATGGGTGTGCTCTCGTTACTGCGGACCAAAAATTAACAAGCCTGATGGGAAGTCTTACTTTAAAAGAAGCTTTAAAATTGATTTATACTAAGAGTAATTAATTTTCGTACAAATTAATTACTCTTGTACGCTAAGAATACTGCTGTATTCTGGCGTGCCAAAAATCCTCGGGATTTTTGTGCATATACAAAAGCACATTAATAATCTCCGATTATTAAGTGCTTTTAGTATAGTTCTTACCTCTCAAGCTTCCTCTGCATCTCAACCGCCTTCTCAACCACCGCTTTCGGCATCCCTGCAAGCCGCGCAACATGAATCCCATAGCTTTTGTCTGTGCTTCCTTTCACAATCTTATGCAAGAACACAACTTCATCGCCGTCCTCTTTCACCGCAACCGTCGTATTCGTCACATTAGGATGTTCGTCAGCAAGCTTGTTCAGCATGTGATAATGTGTTGCAAACAGCGTTTTCGCTTTCACCTGCTGCGCAATATATGCTGCAACACTCCAAGCAATGCTCATGCCGTCAAACGTCGAAGTTCCGCGGCCAATTTCATCCAAAATAATCAAGCTTTTATCCGTCGCGTTATTCAATATGTTTGCTGTTTCCGTCATCTCCACCATGAATGTTGACTGTCCAGATGCAAGATCATCTGCCGCACCTACACGGGTAAATATCCTGTCAACAATGCTCATCCTCGCGGCATCCGCCGGCACAAAACTGCCCATGTGTGCTAACAACGCAATCAATGCAACCTGCCGCATAAATGTGCTTTTGCCCGCCATGTTCGGCCCCGTAATTATCATGAGCTCATTTTTTTTCATCACACAATCATTGGGTACAAATCTCTCGATCTGGTCAAGCACCGGATGCCGTCCATTTTTAATCTCGATCTCACCTGAATCATCAAGTATCGGCCGCACAAAACGGCATGCTGCAGCAACACTTGCCAGCGAGCACAACACATCAAGCAGCGCAATCTGCCGTGCAACTTCCTGTATCTGCGCAGTTTTCTCAATAATGCGTGCGACAATTGCCTGAAACAAGTCATATTCTCGTATAACAATACGTTCTTCCGCATGCAAAATAAGGTCTTCCTGCTCTTTCAGCTCCTGCGTAATGTATCGTTCACCATTTGCAGTCGTTTGTTTTCGAATGTAATGTGCAGGCACTTTTTCAATCTGTGACTTGCTTACCTCGATGAAATATCCAAACACGTTGTTGAATTTGATATGCAGCGTTTTAATTCCAGTCTGCGCTTTCTCTTTCTCCTCAAGCCCTGCAATAGTCATTTTCCCGTTCTTCTTGATGTCATGCAGCTTGTCAAGTTCAGCATCATATCCTCGCCGGATCATGCCGCCTTCACGGACGCTGAGCGGCGGCTCGTCGGTAATTGCGTGCGCAATAACTACGGCAACGTCACTCACATCAGGCATCTCCGCCACTTTTTTCAGCAGTTCTGTCGCATTCTGAAACTTTTGCTTAATCTGGAGCGCTGGTTCAATTGATTTTCTCAGCGCTAACAAGTCTCGAGCGTTTGCTGCGCCATACACAATCCTGCTGATAATTCTTTCAATGTCAAGGATGCCTTTCAACAGCTGATTAATCTCCGCGTGCGTAATTGCCTGTGTTTTTATCCATTCCAGCGCATCAAGCCGCTGGTTAATTCGTGCAATATCACGCAGTGGCTCTTTGATCCATTTGCGCAGCAGCCGTGATCCCATCGGCGTCTGCGTTTTATCAATAACAAAGAGCAGTGTTCCTTTTGTGGACTGGTCGCGCATGTTCTTGCTCAGCTCAAGATTGCGCTGCGTCGTCCCATCAACAACCATGACCTCTTTGAGCGGCATCACAAATATCTTGCTGATGTAGCTGAGGTTTGCTTTTTGTGTTTCGATGATATGCGCAAGCAGTCCCCCAGAAGACTGTACCATCAATGTATCTTCGATTCCAAATCCATGAAGGCTGTGCATCTTGAAATGGTCGGTAAGAATTTTTCTGCATTTCTCTTGTCTGAACGCTGCATCCTCAACGGTATTTAAAAATATTTTATGCTGTGCTAATCCGTCGATGATCTCCTTATTCACCGCAAGGCTCGCAGGCATGATACATTCAGCGGGGCTAAATCGTACAAGCAGCTGCTGCAATTCAGGAACAGAAAATTCCGCAGCAAAAAATTCCCCTGTCGATATGTCACACAGCGCAGCAGCAATCATCTCATCATGAGCGTACAACGCCATCACATAATTGTTGCTTCGCTCGTCGAGCATGCTGTGTTCCATCACCATACCTGGCGTCACGATACGCACAACGCCTCGCTTCACCAACCCTTTTGCAAGCTTTGGATCTTCCAGCTGTTCAACGATTGCGACTTTATGGCCATTCTTGACGAGTTTGGCCAAATTTGGCTCTAATGAATGATAAGGAATGCCTGCAAGTGGCGCTCTTTTCTCACCCGCACCGCGTGCCGTCAGCACAATATCTAGTTCTTTTGACACCAGCTTTGCATCGTCGTAGAACGTCTCATAAAAATCTCCCATGCGAAATAAGACAACACAATCGGGATGCTGTTTTTTGACTGCAACAAATTGCCGCATGCCGGGCGATAATTTGTCTGCAGGCGTGTCAAGATACGTTTCCATAGCTTCAACAGGCTTTACGTTCACAGGTAGAAACTGTGTTAAATCCAAAAAACACCCCCTGAAAGCGCAGGAATAAGTTTGGTATAAATAGTTTGCGATGGTCTAATTATGGTACACTCGCTATTCGAATGAGCCAAAAAGCATTTATAGTAGCTCCTCCTAAAAGCAATTATGGTACCAGAACTCCAGCATGTTATGGAAGAGCTCAAAAGTATAAAAAAGGAACTGCACTTCATTAAAGAGCATATGGTAGATGCCGACACAATCTTAACAGCAGATGAAAAAGTTTTGCTTGATGAAAGCATAAAACATGAAAAAGAGGGAAAATTAGTCTCTCTTGAAGAGCTAGAGAATGTTCGAAGTAATGCTTGATAAGCAAGCTGAAAAATTTCTTAAGAAATGTGAAAACTCATTGTTCGTCAGAATAAATTCTAAACTCAAAGAACTTAAATTAGTTGCCGTGCCACACGATGCAAAGAGAGTTCACGGCTATTCTGTGTTAACCTTTAGAATTCGAATTGGGGATTATCGAGCACTTTACAGAGTCAACTATTCAGATAGTAGGATTGTTGTAGTAAAAATTGACAAAAGAGGCGCAGTGTATTAACTTTTTCATGTATCTACAACACCCTCTTCAGCACCTGCGGCACCACAATAACAATAACTTTCGCCACCAGAATCACAATCATCCGTGCTCTCAACCCACGACGCTGTTCAACCGGCGTTCTCATTGTCTGCAGCAGCGTCAGCGCAAGCATGATTGTAAGCACAATCGCCCCACCAAGTGACACAACATCATATGCAGTCATCCCGCTCACCAATCTGCAATCTCCATCACCAGCAACACAATCAGGATCACAAACATCATCCTCTACTCGATCGCATAGCCCATCTTCGCTTCCAGACTTGCAATCCTGGGGGCAGCTTGCATAATTCTCGCTGCGCTGGCATAACCCATCATTTGTGCACAACTTTCCCAAATCTTCCTCATAGAGCCATTGATCATTGCGGTAAATTCGTAATTTCTTCGCATCCTGTGTATACGGTACTTTTATTGACACAGGCACTTGTGCAACTGGCTGAAATGGGTCAAGGATAACAAACGACGCAGGAACTTTTTTCGCTTGAATTATTTCCCCATTCGCATCATTAATGGTAATTGCAAATTCTGTATTAGCCGCTTCACTACGTTCAGGGCTTCCAAAAAATGTCCGCATGTTATACAGATACACATCACCGCTTTGATTAATCAAAAAGTCAAATTCAACCATCGGCTCTGCAGCAGCAATGTTCAGCAAAAGTATATGCAAAAACATACACAGTCCAACATATACCAGCAATTTACTCTTCATGAACATCACCATATGCATCATAGCCGCCTGTCCTGTCAAGCCCGCATTCTGCACCTCTGCTGTATCCCATGATGCTGTAATGCACCGAGCCCTGACAAAAATTTTCTACAGGCTCGCCTTCGTAATCTCGATGTGTTGGTGTATTCCCTTCACAATCATCAATTGTTTTATCGCAATACTCCGGCCATGCATTTTTGCACGTGTCGCCTTTTACAAATCCCCGCTGCTCTTTCCAGATGGTAAACGAGTATTCATCACACAAATCGTACGTATGCCCTAATTCATGCGCCACGATGCCTGGTCTGTCCGTGACATCGCTTCCGCCAATCTTGAATCCAAGGCTTGCAAACATCACTTTGCTGCCGAAAAACGCACGTCCGCCATCATAAGAGTTTGACAGCCCTATTGCCCGCTCGTAATCCACACCGATAGAATCTGCATACTTGTCTGCGCAGCTTTTTATTTTTTGGTGATGTGACGCGCTGAACGGGTCAATCTTTGTTATTTTGCAGTCTTTCATGCTTGCCAACGGAACGCGAATAATTCCTACATTTAACCCTTTGAATGGCGTAATCTCAAGAAAAATTTGTGTCCGTTCGGCAACTCTGAATTCAAATTCTTTGTCTTCCTTCCAGTTTCCTAGCGGCACAAAAACAATATAGTAGTCGCATGACAAGTCTTTCGCACAGTCTTTTTCCACCGTGGGTGTTTTGAGCTGCACAATCGGCTCAGCAGGCGCTGCTTGCGCAGGAGTGGTCTGAACAGATTTCTGTGGTGCTGCTGGCTCGGGTGCTTCTTTTTCAGTCGCAACTGTTACCCTATTCCGTGAATCAACAGTCAGCGTTACTCCTTCTTCTATATCAGACGAAAACCCCAGAAAGTCCATCAAGAAGTATCCCCCTGCCGTTAGCATCACGACTGCAATCACAACAGCGACAATGGTGCTGATGGATAAGCTTAATCCCCCTTTTTTGAACATGAGCACATGATTGTTTTATGCTATAAAAAGGTTGTTCTTATCCCGAAAATAATACATCTTTATTAATCGCCATGATTTCTGCACACCAATGTCCTTCACAAAGCCTCAAACCGTATTGTTTTACGTTCTCATCGCGCTTATCCTATTAATGGTCGCGTTCTCCGTGCTCGCCATCAAAGATAAAGGCCAGCAGGGTTACCAACAATGTGTGCAGGAAAAATGTGACACAAAAGGGCAAGACTTCTGCCAGAAGCCGCGCGAGCAAAACAATTGCTGCCAGGGCGCAGGTGGTCAGCTCGCCCAGAATCAGAATGGGTTTGTTTGCGTGTTTGAGTAAAAAATTTGGTTAAATATATAAACAAAGCTATCCTAAAGAGGAGTATGCAAATAGAACTACCAGCAGATACATCAGAGAAAGTGAAAAAAGCGTCTGATTTCTTAGGAATAGAAAAAAAAGAATTAGTTGATCGTGCAATTTTGGTTTATCTCGACGATGTAAAGAAACTCATCGAGCTTAAGAAAGAAATGAAAGAATGGGATATGCTCAGCGATGAAGCGCTTGCTGTTTTTGACAAATCCTTATGAAAAAAGGCGAAATCTGGTTAGTCGACATTCCTTCTGCAAATGGTCATGAGCAAACAGGAAAAAGACCTGCAATAATTTTGGCAGACACTCAAGTAAATGTTACAATCGTAGTGCCAATAACTTCAAATTTGCAGGCACTCAGATTTCCTCATACTCTAGAACTTAAACCAAGCAGCAGCAATGGCTTAAGCACTGTTTCGGTCTGCCTCATTTTTCAGATAAGGGCAATTGATAAGAAAAGGCTCAATAAGAAGATCGGCATGTTGGAAGACTCGAAAGCTTCAGAACTTGACAACATGATTAAATTATTTTTATCATTATAGCCTAAACCACCCGAAACACTACAAACATATTTTCCTTCTGGTATACAGGCACAAACAGCCCTGACCGAGTAATCTCATCATATCGTTGCGGCAATAATGTCTGCGTCTCGTTCTCGCCGAATGGGTTCTTAAAGTGCTTGTAATCCATCTGCGCGTTCACTAAAAAATAATCATAATCTCTTTCTTTCATGAATGTATGCAGTTCCTGCGCGCTTTTATGTAAAATATCTTTCCTGAATTCAATCAAATCAGCGCACCAGACGCAGCTGAACGCCCCATAGCCGATGGCGAGCTTGTCCCGTGGCGAATACAAAAACACGTTTGAGCCAAGCTCGATGCTCTTGAACCATGCGCCATACTCAAACGGCTCAGCATTATTTGTAAATGCGCCTGATGTCGGCCAAAGTGCAGTATTAACGCTATATTTTGGATATGCCGACGTCATCACGACGCCAAAAACGACAAGCGCACCAATGATAAATGTCTGGAGTGGAATCTTCTTTGGAATCTGATATAACACATACAGCCCTTCTGCTGCAAGCAGTGCAGCGGGAATAGATAAAAACATCCACAACCTGAACGATCCGCGCGCAACTGAAATCGGAAATGTTGTTCCATTCACACCCCAGAATGTATAGATGAGCCAAAACAATGCAACTGCTTTCCACATATGTGGTGCACTAACAATCTCTTTTCTGTATCGTAACAGGAGATACACCACAGCAATCAGCACAAGCACGCAAACAACTGCGCCAATCCCAATCGCATTGTTGATTGCATTTGTATGCTGCGCAAAAAAGAAGTCATCAAAGCCATACGCTCGTGATCCACTGCCCCCTGGGTTGGTAAATGCTCCGATGAGCTTTCCAATAGTGCCAGAGCTTGCTGCAGTATCCGTCAAAGCTGTCGTCGAAACATCGGCTACTTCACCGCCTCCAACTTTATAATATGCAAGAAATGTGGAAACCCCATACTTTACAAGAAGTGATCCCCACCACAGCAATGACGCGAAAAAGCCAGCAATCAGAGCAACAAATCCATAAACAAAAACTGAACCCTGAGCTACAGAGACTACAACCAGATAAATAAAAATCATGATCGACAGCGTCAGCGGCTGCGACACATTTTGTGTTACCCATATGCTGCCGACAATGATTCCCGTAAGATATACCCACTTTTTATCTTCCCGTAAATGCTCGAATGCAGTCATCAGTGGGAAAAACAATGTGATGCCCAGCGCATGCGCCCAGATAAAATGAGTTAAATATGACGGCAGTGCTGCAAGCACAACCGCTGCAAACAGCGCTTTATTTCTGTCGCCGGTAAACACACGTGCAAACGTGTAAAAGAACACAAACCCAAGACAAATAATCAGCGCATTAAAAAATTTCAGCGTCCAATTCAAATCCGCAGCAGTCTGGTGTAATATCCCCAACAGTATGTCATAGGCTGGCGGATACGGATCAATATACGACAGTAAATCATCAATTTTTCCGTCACGAACTGAGTGCGGCGGGTCATACGCATTCTTCTCCAGCGACACATATTTGGCGCCAACCGCATGCCCCCACGGGTCTTCATCTTCAAGATAGGGGTATGCAAATGCACCGGATGCATAAATGTACAGCCATGCTGCAGCAACGACAAGCACAAGGCTAAAAACAATTGTTGATTTCTTCAGTTGAAATTTCTCCTGAGAAAAAAAGTTTTCCTTTTTATACAGTTTCCTACCCAGCACAAATAATGGAAACCCAACGCTCAATACAAGAAAGATTTTCCAGTCCAATGGCACGTGAAAGAAATTAAGAATAATAGCCAGCAGCGGAAAAACCCCCATGCCCATGCCAATCCTTAAAAAAAAACGTTCCAGCGCATTTTCAGATTTATCGTTGAGCCAGTAGGTTGCCGTGAAGCCAAGTCCCCAAAAATATACAAAAAACAGAATTGTGGTGAGAACACTAATCATAATTACTATGAACTGCCTGCATATTTAAGATTATCGATGGTCAACGAACGGTACTGATACACATTCACTCCATAAATTTCTCCCGAAAAGCTTCGTTCAAAATTCTTGTCCAGCAAATCCTTATAGTAGTCCCCCGTCCCGTGATTCTTCGACAGCACCAGCCAAAATGACCTACCGCGCACCTTCTCAATCAGTATATCATCAGGAATTTGATAAAATTCAGAGCGGCTGGAATAGAGTGTTAAGTCAACAACATCAGCGTCAGAATAATATCTCTCCAGCAGCAGTGTATTGCTCCCTCCGCCGCGATCAAGCAGCATCAGCGGGTGCATCTCATATCCAGACTGTCTTTCAACAAATGCCATTGCACCTTTCCAATCTGGTTTTGTTATCGTCGTATAAAATACACCAAGTGAAAACGCCTGTGTTACAAGTATCATCCCTAATACAACCGCAACAGTTTTTCTGTCAAGCGAATTAATTTTCCATGCAGCCCACACATACAGCAGCGGCGCAAGAAACAGTGAATGTCGTATCAGAAAGTACGAATTGGTGATCGGCACCCGAAAAACAGGAACGCTCAGCAGCGATAATGGATACAGTGAAAGATATGCATATACAAAACAAAACACTACAACAAGCACAACAAAGCACCAGTTAGGTAATATCAGCCATGAACGCATCTTATTTCTCAGCAGAATCATTCCACCAAGCATCAAGCAGAACAGCACGCTCGGCATTGCAAAAACAAACAACCCTAATCCAGCGATCGCCTGCGGCACGCCATAACTGAGCAATACCTCTGATAGTCCACCATTTGCCCGTGCAAACTGGTCAGCCACGATAAAAGCAAGCGGTGCAGACAACAGCAGCGCACACGCAGTTAACATCATCCATCGCAATGTCGCTCTGCGATTCCACAACAATAAAAATCCATAAAAAACAATCACCACAACCGCAAGATAATTGGTATACAGCGCAGCAATCAGCGCAACAACATAAAGCACCCGATGCAGAATGTGCGTCCGTACCATAAATCCGCGAAAAAAGAAATATGTTGTCATCAAAACAAGAAACGTAAACATACTGTACAGCCGTGCTTCCTGCGCGTACAATACTTGTGACATTGACGTTGCAAACAACAGCGCAGCAATCAGCGCAGTTCGTTCAGAAAAATACAGTCGAGTTACAATATATAACAGAACAATCGACGCAACACTAAACAACACCGACAAAAGCCGTACAGAAAAATCAGCATCCCCAAACAGCAGTATCCAATAATGCAAAACAAGATAATGTCCTGGTGGTGCGGCTTCTCTATTTTTGACATGCTCAACCACATCAGCTGCAGTTGGCTGTGATGCATGATCCACTGAAAGTATTTCATCATTCCACAAGCTTTCAGTACCAAGATCAACAATCCTCAGTATTCCACCAATCAACACAATGACAATAAGAAATGCTAATTCTCGGCGCATAACACGCAGGTTTTCACGTCGTTTATAAAGATTTAGTGGATGGCGGCTCGTTTGCAAGTTCATTTTTGACACCTCATCATAAGATTATGAGCAAGACATTTTCCGTAGAAATGTCTTGCTTGTTGTCCGACGGTACGACCACGTAAAATGTTGCTCATCCCTCTTTTGAGCATACTGTTTATTGTCTCTGCCATCGTCCTGCGGCGATAGCTTCTGCCTGGCCATTTACGACGCAATTGCTTGAGTCGCGCCCCTTTTGTACGCCACAGTGGTACATTTTTGTGGCGTAGCGGTGCTACACCTTTTCCACTAAATGAAATTATTATTTGATGAAATCGCTCTTCTGCATCAAACTCTGTATCTCCAACAATCGTCTTGTTGCACATCCAATGTCCAGCGATTTCTTCAAAATCTTTCAAGCCATTTCGATGGCTGTCTTTATGGATTATAGCGTCGATAATTCGTAGACTTCTTGTTCCTGTTGCAATCGTTGTTTTTCGGTTTGATTCCTGCAGAATATTTCGCTTTATTCGCTTACAATACGAGATACTTGGATTTGTTATCTGAAAATGTGTTGGGTCGATCGCCACACACTTGTCTCTTCCACCTTTCCCCGTAAGCTGTACAAGCTTGCGTAAAAAGCGTGGCGAAAAGCGTCTCCACGCTCGCCACATCGTCGAATAGTGTGGTGCTCTTTTCAATTCAAGAATACGCAAGTCCATTATCTTGACTAGTTCTCCAAAGCGATCAATTGGTTTTTCTAAAAGGCAAAATAACACAAACAGAAGCAACATTTGATGAACGGAAAATTGCTCATTTTTAGACTTGCTAAAGTGTTCTTTGACGTCGAAGCGACGTATCAAACGAAATGTTACTTTCACAAGCTTTTTTAAGTCTACTACATACGTTACCATTGTGGGCGCTCCCCACCCCATCGTGTTCCTTTTCCAAATACACGAAGTGGGGAAACCCACTTAAATTATTCGAACTTGCAAACAAGCCTCCACCATATAATACTTTAAATATGTCATATCTCTACAGATAATATGCGCAGTGATGGCTTTTTCACTACAGAATGGTTTGATACATTTAAATTTCGCAATCTCGGCGGTCCAAACAACTGGCTTCTTTTTGTCGCATGCAATGAGGGTCTGGATTTGGCAAAAAAGTACGTTCTGAGTATAAGTCGCTTCTAAATCAAAATGAAAGTTCTCTAAAAGCAATTCCTTCACTCAACGATACCCATGCGTGGAATAGTAGTACGGATGGTCGGCTCATAAGACACGCTCCAGATACAGAGACAATTGTTAGGTTATCAGACCGTGTTGCCGGCTCAAATGCATATGTCTTTCAATCAGTTCATGAGCTAAATTCAGGGAATACGGTCAATGATAATTTTATGCAGCTCCTGTAATTACAAGCGCTCGACTACATGTTCATTCCTGATACTGATCTTCTGGTTATCGACATAAATAAAGAAACGCTGAACGACATCAAGAAATAATTGCCCGAAAAGCCCGAACAGAAATTGAAAAAGCTGATCAAAGCAGGCGTCGAACCAACCACCGCGCAAGTCATTGCAGCTGATCTTCCATTATCGGAGTTATTCGAACATTTATCAAAAAGAAACAAGCCAACCGCCGTCGCAAACTGGATCCGAAAAGAACTGCTGCGCTTGCTCAATGACCAAGACAAAGATTTCATCGAAATGAACTTTAATATGAAGCATCTCGAAGAGCTGATTGATCTGATCGACACGGGAAATATCACCGAACAAGTGGGAAGAAAAATACTCAAAGAATTAACGATAAAACCATTCTCACCAACAGCGTACGTCAAACATCAGAATTTGACAGCCTATCCGGCTCGTCTGAATTGGAAAAATTCTGAAAAGACGCGATAAAGAACAATCTAAACGTCGTCGCCGATTACAAGTCCGGCAAGCAGGAAGCGCTCAATTTCCTCGTTGGACAAGTCATGCGCGTTACCAAAGGTAAAGCAAAACCGCAGGAATTGAAAGAAATATTTATGAATTTGATTTGTTGCGTTTCAGCTTTTCAATCTCCTTATCTAGTCTTTTTTCTTCTTTTGAATATTTTTTGCTGATTTCGTTATGTTTATTCCAGTGTTTTGCATAGGGCGAAGGCTTAGGCTTTTTCAAGTCGATTTTTAACTGGCTTGGTTGTGACTGTTTTCTCAATTTTTGCATAACGAATGTATCGCTCTTCATCTGTTCAATTTCCCGTGTGATAACATCTTCTTCCGAGTCATAATCAGATGGAGTCTCTTTCTCTTTATTCCAACGTTCTGCAAATGGCGATGGCTTTGGCTTTTTCATGTTGATTTTAATTGGAGTTCTTGGTTTCGAAACGCCCGTATTTTTATTTTCAACCTGCATCATTGATTTGCGTTTCATCTGTTCAATTTTCCGTTCAATTCCTTTTTCTTCTCTCGAATAATTCTTGATACCCTCTTTCTTCTTATTCCAGTGTTTTGCATAGGGCGAAGGTTTGGGTTTCTTCATCTTCAATAAGGTTGGTTTTCTCACTGTCATGATTTTCTGTTTAGGTATATTCAGTTCTCGCAGCTCTTTCTCAATCATCCGTTCTTCCCTATCATAATCAATAACCTTTTCTTCAGATACTATTTTTCTGTATATGTTTCCGGGCAGTTCCAACAATTGCGGGCCGCTGCTGTTGAATCCACAACCTACGGCATACATCATAAACAATGCAGCCAAAATAACAACGGCTGCAATTGCACGTATTACAACGAATAGTATCGAGCCTTTTGACCCGCAGGCATTCGCACAAGATTCTTCTGAACATTGTTCTATGCACGATTGCTTGAGATAAAGTGCATGCTTCTGGCGTGCAACAATTGATGCTCCACGCCGGAATATGAACTCTATTTCATAATCATCGATGAAAGATTTATCGTACGCAAACTGCTGAGCCAATAAAATACTCTCGCTCGATTTTAACGGATATGGTCCAAACCACTCGACTGCCGCTGTGTGTGCTCCATTATTTTTATTGATGACTACTTCAATCGTCAATTCCTGTGAAAATATCTTGTCAATTGCAGCGTCATACGTGCTATTGCTTTGTCCCGGCGCATCGCTGATGATTGCATATATATCAAGCACACCGTCTCCAGCATATATGGTGCTTGCCGCTACTTTTTTAGGAAGATCAAATGTGACAGTCTCGCGCGCAATCTCCTGCCCAAACGTGCTGTAAACGACATCAACCGGAACTTTCTCAAGTGCAGTGAACGGCAGCTTCACCTGTAACTTCTGCTTGAACGTTTCGCCCGGCGCAATCTTATCAATGACTACATTCCCAAGGAGTTGAGCAGTGATTATTTCAGGATTTACAGCTTTCTTAGTGACTCTAAATGGTCCTGCGTTCATCGCAACAATTTTTGTCGGATAGATAGGGTTATAATTCTCTGTCTGCGCGATAATCAGCGAATCAAGCTCGCTGGTTATTTCTTTTTTGATCGCTTCAACCTTCGATAATATCGCGGAGGATGTTTCAGCAAGCGCATCAGCATTCTCCTGATCATACAGGGTGCCTTTATTGTACGAATCATCCAACCGGACAACAAATATATCAATGGTCACTTTAACCTGAGCGATCTGCTCGTTGATTTCCTCTGGATCATCAAACGTAACATTGATCGTCACTTTCAGCCCGTCCAAGAATTCCTTGAGCTGTTCGCTTTGATCTTTTGCAGAAGCTATGATATCGCCCGTAATTTCAGGAGCATGAACCTCTGCGACTGCACTGCCGGTGACTGCATTTCCAGCGCTGCCTGATTTCGGTCTAATGTGATCAAGCAAATAGTGTACAAATCTTTCAAATTCCTGAGTTCGTGCTTCAAGCCGCGTGATGTCTCCAGTGACCCGCTGGATCTTTTCTGTTGCGCCGACGCCGAGCGCAAGATTCGTGAGTGTTTCACTGCCTTCATTCGTGAATTCGACTTCAATATCACGGATAGGACGCGCTTCCTGTTCTGTTTGTTCAGCTTTGACTGCCTGTGCGATTTCAGACCCTCCTACAGCACGCGCTGAAAATGGCGTGCTTGTTCCTCCTGATGCAGCTGGAGCTGCTGCGCCTGCGCTGCCGGATGCGCCGCCGCCTGCTGAGCCGCTGCCAAATGACGGAGACGAACCAGCGCTGCTGCTGCCACCGCCTGAGCCTCCTCCTCCGCCGCCGCCCTCGCCGGATGCCACGGTGCCGCGTATGCCAGAGTGGCTCATGTTCTCAAATTGGATCCTGCTGCCCTCGTCGATGCATCGGATCGTATTATTCTTGACACCGGTGCTGTTGCCCAAGCATTGAGTAAACAGTGTTTCATTTGTCCCATCGCAGTCTGACGATATTGCATCGACTGAGTTTATCTGCTCATCTTTTACACAAAGCGCAGTGAAACTATTGTCTGCAATGTACACCGTTTTTGTTTCATTGCGCGCAAGCAGTCCGCTCATGTTGATGATGACTGAATTTGACGCGATAGTGATTGAAACATTGCTTAAAGCCAGTCTGCTTGACGCGGACATATTGTGCGTGAAGTTAAAGAGTAGTGTTCCGCCGTCGTAAAATGCGAAATGCCTGTATCCGCCATCAACAAGCCGGCTGAGATTTGTGTTGCCATCAATGCTGATGTTCAGATTAGTGACGCCGCTTGACACAACACTTGTGATGTTTCCTACGACCGTGTCGTTTACATTGTCCGGCAGTCCGTCATTATCCGCATCGAAATATGTTACATTAAACGTTGTTGTCTGTGTGCTGTTGATGTTGCCGTCGCGGTCAGTTGCGATGATAGTGATGTTGTATGCGTCATAAACTTCGGGCACGAAGAACGAGCGATTAAACGTGCTCGCATAACCGCTTCCATTGTTCAGCGTATAGTTGAAATAGCTGCCGTTCGAATAGGTGACGTTCGCCTGCACGTCAAGCAGCACATCGTTATCTATGACAGTTGCCCCGATTGCGATAAACTTTCCTGCAGGGATGATTGAATTTGGGGTTGGAGTAATGGACGTGACGTTGGGTTTTATGGCTTCGCGGATGGTGATATTATTGCTTCTCACAGGCGCGCCGTTCTCAAAACCATCGTGTGCAGTGACTTCAGCAAACCAAACCTCATGCTTTTCTGTTTCATTTGCTACTAGTACGCTCTGATTATTGAAAATTGCAGCTATCTGTTCGGCTGAGAGTGATCGATTGTAGGAAGCTAATTCATCAATGGTGCCATTAAAGAATGCTGAAGTTCCCGCGAATGCGCCGATTGTTAATGGCAATGTGTTAGGAATTGGTGTCGTGCTTACTGTTTTTGTTGAGTTCAATATCCCGTTTATGTATATTTTCAATTGTGTTGGTGAATATACAGCTGCAATGTGTGTGTATTTTTGCAGCTTGATCGAGTTAGGTACTATGATTGATTCAATTCCAACCGAAAAGACCAGCGACTCGTTCTTCTTCACATCGATATCGTAGTTAATATTGCGCTGATGGGGTCCATACCTGATATACGTCTCTCCTTCCCCATTTGTCGTACCTCCAGCTCCTTCGGCGAAACGCGCCCCTATGATTACATCATCAATTCCATCATTATTAAAATCTCCTGAGTCTACTGCAGTTCCTAAATGATCATTAGTGTTAATCCCAGAAAATGTTACATTTGCGTTTGACAACGCCAGAACTGCTGATCCATTAAATGGCCCATACATGATGTATGAATCTCCTGCGAAATTTGGATTTCCTCCTGGTCCGTCTGCTCCATTTGCACCTATGATTACATCATCAATTCCATCGTTGTTAAAATCTCCACTTCCCACTGATTGGCCAGAACTATCACTACCATCAATCCCAAAGAATGTCACGTTAGCATTTGACAACGCCAGCACTGCTGATCCATTAAATGGTCCATACTTTATGTATGTTTCACCTGCACCAGTTGCACTTCCTCCTGCTCCTTCTGCGTTAGTTGCTCCTATTATTGCATCATCAATTCCATCATTATTAAAATCCCCAGAGCCTACTGCAAATCCTGCTGAATCAGAAGCGTTCATTCCAAAGAATGTCACATTAGCATTTGACAACGCCAGTACTGCTGATCCATTAAATGGCCCATACAGGATGTATGTCTCTCCTGCGGTGCCTGGACTTCCTCCTGCTCCTTCTGCTCCACTCGCTCCTATGATTACATCAACAATTCCATCGTTATTAAAATCTCCTGAGCCTACTGCACTTCCTGACAAGTCATTAGTATTGATTCCAAAGAATGTCACATTGGCATTTGCTAAACTCAGTACTGCTGATCCGTTAAATGGCCCATACAGGATGTATGTCTCACCTTCCGCATCTGTCGTACCTCCTGCTCCTTCTGCCCCACTCGCCCCTATTATCACATCATCAATTCCGTCGTTATTAAAATCTCCTGAGCCTACTGCAGTTCCTGACGCATCAGAAGCGTCCACTCCAAAGAATGTCACATTAGCATTTGCTAGACTCAATAACACTGATCCATTTATTGGCCCATAAATGATGTATGTCTCTCCTGCGGCACTTGGACTTCCTCCTGCTCCTTCTGCTCCACTCGCTCCTATGATCACATCATCAATTCCATCGTTGTTAAAATCCCCTGAACCCGCCGCAATGCCTGACAGATCACTGGTATCAATGCCATAGAATTTGATATCCGCTGTGGACAATCCGATTACTGCCTGACTATTGTTTGATTCCGCTTTGCTGACGATCTTTTTGCTATTTTTTGAAAACGCATCTGGCTTTATCCACGCACTAATTGTAAAACCATTCGTCAAATCAATCGAATCAGAGTCATTAATCATTATAGAATCATTAATGCCATCAAATTTGTAAGCACCACGGCCATCAAATCCTGCAGTACCATTCCAGGTTGCTCCATTTACAGAACCGTTATTCCCATATCCTGAATAATCTCGTGTGGTTGTATCATTAAACTTCTCAAAAGGCATAATCAATCGTGTCCACGGAACACCATCAATAAACCAGTTTGTAATATTTCTCAGTGAACTATCAAAATCAATATCTGTCACATTAATTATAACTGAAATGTTGGCATCTGTATCATTTACAGTAATGCTCGTTGAATTAGCATTCGCGAAATCAACCCGTGGTGCCGTATCTGCCATGTGAATAGTCATAATGTCACTATATCCGAGAGCATCTGCCGTGTCATTTGCCCAAAATCTGTATTTTACTGCTTGTGCTCGCGTGGCATTCAACTGCACGACAAAACTTATATTAACAGTCGTGCCGCTACAAATTTTTGGTGTCGTGTCTATTAATGTTATTGTATCATTTGCTATTTCAAATCCGCAGTACGATAGACCATTTGCATCAGTCCATTGAATTGAAAAATTTACAGACTCAAAGCGCTTTGCACCTGTCGTATTTGTAATGTTTGCGTTTGCAGTTGGAGCATTTGATAGTGTAATAGAATTGCTTTGTATGGGTTCTCCGTCAACAACGCCATCATTCGGCGTGACAATGGCATACCAAACATCGTTATCAATTGATTCGTTTGGTGCCAATTTCGTGATATTATTAAAAATATATTTTATCTGTTCAGCAGAAAGACTTCTGTTAAAAATTTGCACTTCGTCGATTGAACCATTAAAAAATATACCTGGTCCAGTCGAGCTGTCAAGCATTGATCCGATCGCAAGATAATTGTTGTTGTTTACGCTGCCCACCGATGAGATAGATATCGAACCCTCCTGTACGCCATCGGTGTACACGTGCAATATCCCATCTCTATCAAAAGTTGCGGCGACCAGATGCCATGAGCCATTGGTAAGATTTGTTGTTCCGAGAACTGAAACGTCATTCGTTCCGTCATCGATGCTTGCATTCAAGTAGCCAGTCAGCGGATTTATGGACAGTCCATAGGACGGCTGCTCTGTGGCACGATCGCCTTGGAAAATGATCGTTTGCGCCGTCCTAAACCAACTTGTATTTATGCGTGCAATCAATGTGAAATCTGTCGTACTCCCAAAATCAAAACTGCTGTTTTCGCTGATGTTGATAAATCCAGTTGTTCCGTTGAACCAGTACGAAGCATTTCGATCATAGCCGCCGTTTGCTTTCCATTGAATGCTTCCAAACTCGCTGCCTTTATTGTTGAGACCAGCATAATCCCAGGTGTTATTCACATCTGTGTTGTTGATTTTTTCGAATGGCATATTCAGCACCATGATTGGCGTTGAATTTCTGTACCATACAATGGCTTTTGTTATCGGATCGTTGTCTACATCTGATGAAGTTATAGTAAGCGTCACATTAGGTTGTGAGCCAGCAGCTGCACCGCTCTGATCAAGACTAACAGTTGCAAGAGGAAGTGAATTTGAAACGTGTAAAGTAAACTCAGTGGTGAAATTGAAATTATTATCAGTGTCATTTGCCCAGAAAAGATACCTCACGACTTGGGAGCGTGTTGCATTAATTTCACTTATGAAACTGATGTTAAATGCAGCTGCCGCACAGCTCTTGTGAGAGACGTTTACGTAATTGATAGTATCATTCGCAATTTGGAAACCACACACAGAAAGCACAGATGTATCAGACCAGTATACCGAAAAATTTACTTCGTCTCTGGCATAAACTACAGAAGCATTGGTTATATTCGCCGACCACGTGGGTAAAGAAGTATCGCGGATGCGAACTGTGTTTGATTGTACCGGCGCGCCGTCATCATAGCCATCATTTGGTGTTGCAACGGAATACCAATTCTGCCCCCCTTCTGTTTCATTTGCTACTAGTACACTCTGATTATTGAAAATTGCGGAAATCTGTTCGGCTGAGAGTGATCGATTGTAGACAGCTAATTCATCAATGGTGCCATTAAAGAAAGCTGAAGTTCCCGCGAATGCGCCGATTGTTAATGGCAATGTGTTAAGGATAGGTGTCGTGCTTACTGTTTTTGTTGAGTTCAATATCCCGTTTATGTATATTTTTAATTGTGTTGGTGAATATACAGCTGCAATGTGTGTGTATTTTTGCAGCTTGATCGAGTTCGGTACTATGATGGATTCAATTCCAACCGAAAAGACCAGCGACTCGTTCTTCTTTACATCGATATCGTAGTTAATATTACGCTGATGGGGCCCATACATGATATATGTCTCTCCTTCCAGATTTGTCGTTCCTCCTGCCCCCTCCGCCTGGTACGCCCCCATAATTACATCATCAATTCCATCGTTGTTAAAATCTCCGGAGCCGACGGCACTACCTGAAAGATCATTTGCCGTAATCCCAAAGAATGTCACATTAGCATTTGCTGGACTCAGTACTGCTGATCCGCTAAATGGCCCATATATAATGTATGTCTCACCTGCACCACCTGGACTTCCTCCTGCCCCCTCCGCCTGGTACGCCCCTATTATTGCATCATCAATTCCATCATTATTAAAATCCCCAGAGCCTACTGCACGTCCTAACGAATCACTAAGGGCTGTCCCAAAGAATGTCACATTAGCATTTGCTGGACTCAGTACTGCTGATCCGCTAAATGGCCCATATATAATGTATGTCTCTCCAGCGTTAGTTCCACTTCCTCCTGCTCCTTCTGCCAAATACGCCCCTAGGATTAGATCATCAATTCCATCGTTATTAAAATCTCCAGAACCTACCCCACTTCCTGATTTGTCGGTACTTCCTCCAGAGAAGGTTACATTTGCGTTTGACAAATCCAGAACTGCTGATCCGTTAAATGGCCCATACATGATGTATATATCTCCTCCATCTGTGGGTTCTGATTGTCCTTCCCCCTCCGCCTGGTACGCCCCTATAATTACATCATCAATTCCGTCGTTATTAAAATCTCCTGAGCCTACTGCACTTCCTGATGAATCAGAAGCGTCCACTCCAAAAAATGTCACATTAGCATTTGATAGACTCAGTACTGCTGATCCATTAAATGACCCATACAAGATATACGTCTCTCCTTCCCCATTTGTTGTACCTCCCGCCCCTTCTGCTGAACTTGCTCCTATGATCACATCATCAATTCCATCGTTGTTAAAATCTCCTGAGCCTACTGCAGTTCCTGACGCATCAGAAGCGTCCACTCCAAAAAATGTCACATTAGCATTTGATAGATTCAGAACCGCTGATCCATTAAATGGCCCATACTTTATGTATGTCGCACCTTCACCATTTGTCGTACCTCCCGCTCCTTCTGCTGAACTTGCTCCTATGATCACATCATCAATTCCATCGTTGTTAAAATCTCCAGAACCTACAGCACGTCCTGACGAATCGTTGGCATCATTCCCGTAGAAAGTTATATCCGCTGTGGACAATCCAATAACTGCCAGACTATTGTTTGATTCCGCTTTGCTGACAATCTTTCTGTTATTTTTTGAAAATGCATCAGGCTTTATCCACGCACTAATTGTAAAACCATTCGTCAAATCAATCGAATCAGAGTCATTAATCTGTATATAATCATTAATGCCATCAAATTTGTAAGCTCCCCGTCCATCAAATCCTGCAGTACCATTCCAGGTTGCTCCATTTACAGAACCGTTATTCCCATATCCTGAATAATCATAAGCATTGTCATAAGCAGTGCCATTAATACGTTCAAAAGGCATCAGCAGCCGCGTCCATGAAACGGCATTTATCAGCCAATTTGTGATGTTTTTGACAGAATGCCTGTCATCATCAGTGACATTCAAATATAATGTCAAATTAACTGTTGTATCATTCAATGAGACGTCTGTGGTATTCAGTATCGCTGTGGTAACAATAGGTATTCTGTTAACAACTGTAAAATTTGTTCTCTCAGTCGCATTAATATTTCCAGAAGAATCGTTTGCCCAGAAAGTCACATTATATTGTCCGATAAGATCTGTGGCAGCAAAAGAAATATTGTATTTTGTTGCATGAGTGCTTGCGTTGCCTAAAAACAATCTCACTTGAGTTCCATTCGGCAGGGTCACATTCGCTGTAACATTCTGCACAACACGATCATCAGTGATATTTGCCGCAATTTCAATAACAGTGGACTTATTGATCACTGTATTAACGACCGGAAGCAGCGAGCTTACATCAAGGGTAGTCTCAACCTTCCCAAACACTCCAAAAACACTCTCTGTGCTCATGTTCGTAATATTCGCATACACGAAGTTGAGCGCAGGCACCACATCATTGACAGTAAAGAACGACGCATTTGTCCATGGACCTGTAGAGTTATACTTCCACACGCGCAGCAGCGATTCGTTCATGATCGGCGTCGCTCCAACCTCAACATCAAGATACGAAATATTAACAAACACCCATGACCAGATAGTCGTATTCGTAATATTCACATACTTTCCAAGCGCAGTCTGTCTATTTGGTCCAGTAGGCGCCTCACTCGAGTTCATCGATTTAATCCTCGTTCCATTATAGACAATAAAGTCAACAGTAAAGTTCGTGCGTATGAACGTCACATTAGTCAGCGTATTGTTCAGCGTCTGACCTCCGCGTTGGTGCTGCGTCTCGATCTCAACGCTTCGTGCAGAAGTTACATTAATGTTTTCAAGGAAGAATGTATTGTGCGAGCTGTTTTCAATGCGGATACCCGCGCTGCTTATCGTGTCATTGAGCGTTATATTATTGCGCGCAAACACGTTGTTGTCTGCTCCCGTATGCAGGTAAATACCATAACTCTCATCAAAGCTTCGGACGATGATCTGATTCCCTGAAATATTATTCGCAGTCGCAAGCGTCGTGATAATAATACCATCCTCTCTAAATGTTCCATTCGTCACAATCAAATTAGAAGCAACCGCATTGCTCTGTGCATACTCCAACAGATAAACTCCAAAGCTGCTTCCCGTGCTTCCATTGCTATATGTATAAATCGTATTCCAGCTGATATTATTTGAACTGCTGTAATTATACAGGAACACCCCATAATTGCTGAAATTCCCATACGTTGCGATGGTATTTAACCACATAGTATTATTCGAGCTTCTCTCGGCAAGGATGCCATAATTTCTATTGCCGCCGCCCGCGCCGCCGCGTGTATTGATTGTATTTGAATGAACTGTATTATTCTCGCTGTCAAACAGATAGATACCATAATTCCTAAACGATCCATCAGTTCTGATAGTGTTTGAATCAATGCGATTGTTGCTGCCGCTCACATACAATCCCCAGTTCTGTTCATTGAATCCGTTGGTATTTATCCTATTTGAAGAAATATTATTTCCGTTGCTCTCGGCATAGATGCCAATTCCATACGTGTCTCCGTTTGTGGTGACATTATTATTATAAATGACTTCATATGGTGAAGTTGAAGTTATTCTCATTGCATAATTGATTGTTGTTCCATTCGTTCGTACTGAATTATTCACAGCAAAGCTATTTGGTGTCATCTGGAAATAGATACCATAGCTGCTGCTTCCGCCAACACTTTGCGTCGTCACTGCATTGTCCGTGATGTTCACCGACGAAGAATTGTAGAGCCATATGCCCATGCTTTCGTCCGTGCCATTCGCTGCGATTGTATTGTTAAATATAGTTGAGGATGAAATATTTTCTGCGTAAATTGCTGTCTGCTGTGTATTTGATCTGTCACCGGCAAAGATGCGGCAATTCTTGATCGTTATATTGTTCATCGCTTGTGACGGACTATCTTCAGCCCAAATTCCAATGACACTGTTGCTGTCAACAGTTCCATACGTGATTGCATATCCTCTGCAATCCAGCGTTACATGTTCTGTTTGAATAAACATGCATGAGCCTGTTGCTGAAATATCCTGTGTTAATGTGTACGTTCCGCTGCTGCTGATCGTCTGGCAAGATGTGACATCCGCTTGGATCAAAACTTCTGAGGTATTGGCTGGTGATGGTTGTGCTAAGAATAATGGCTCGAAGTTTAGGTTTTCAATAGCATTAAATGTTTCCTGCGCTGTATCCGTCCCAGGAGTCTCGTCCATCTCGTCGTCCGTCTCCCCGTCCGTCTGATTAATCTGATTAGTTTCGTTAGTTAGATTCAACGTCTGATTCGTTTCATCCGTCTCGTTGCCAATTCCAATCGTCTGATTAATTTCGTCAGACGTTTCATCAGGTATAGTTACAACAGTCTCCTCGCTCGTATAATTAAACGCAGTAACTATCAGCAGCACATCACCATCAACAACAGCCCGCAACGAACCTGCTCCAAGTGCAATCTCGCACGTCTCCAAACAGTAATCCGCAAGCGCCGTATCCAATGTAGCAGTATCAAATACAACTCGTTCGCCAAGGTACAGCGCAATCTGCCCCGAACCACTAACTGAACCCGTCACGCGCAGCGACGTCACATTCTCTCCTAAGTCCAGCGTCGTATTCGCAGATATGATTGCGCCCGTGTTCAGCACAGCAGCTCCTGTGATGCCTTCGCCGTAAAACACTGCAGCCGCCATAAACAGAAGTATGATTCCTACAACAGCCATCACTATCCTCTTTCCTGTCATGTTTTTTCGCGTCATCGTTTCTTCGTCCATCTCCAGTATGTCGTCTTAATCGTGCTCGGGCTTCGATGCAGTAATTCAGCGATCTTCACCAGCGGCAGATGCTGTTGTTCGCGCAGATACGAAACAATATGCTCGAGAACCGAATAATCTCGTTGAGATATCAAATCAAACGGAATCAGAATCGACGTGTCGCTCGTGTCAAGCGCTTCAGGGTGTTTTTTCTTAGAATTCCTATACGTCTCATAAATGGTAGGCGTCGCTCTTTTTAACAGTCGCGCAACCTCATTGACAGACTTATGCTGTTCGTCTTTGAGATAGCGCACAATGATTTCAAAGCTCGAAAGCGATGCGCGGAAAACAGAGATTGGTACACCTTTCGTCTGTTTAAGCTCAGAAAGCATCGCTTCGACTTCGGCAAACGATGTTTCTTCGACAAGCGCAGCTAGTTGTTTGCGTAAATTCATTGTCTTCTGTGGACCCACAAGAAAACCATTTTTACTGTGTTTATTAATCTTATGGTCATGTAGACCTAATTTATTATTATGTGGCACTTATTTTACTATTAAATGGACTTTTTTATTGTTAAATAGACCTTAGCTGCACGACTCTTTTATTATTAAGTAGACTAATCTACTATTAAATAGACTTTAGCTCTGCACCATTTAAACTATTAAGTAGACCTTTTTACTATTTAATAGACGTCCATTCTATGTCCATCACTGCTCCTGTGGAGCCAGGTAAAAATCCCAATCACCGCAAAAAACACCATCACTCAGCGACTGGGTCGTAAAAATGTAAACCCTACTGTTTACTGCCGGATAGAAAGAAACCGCAGGAATTGAAAGATATTTTTGTGAAGTTGATGAAGTAATCTATTCTGGAAATCTTTTCAATTCTTCTTCTAGGTTATCACCAGTAACTCCGTAATACACATCCAGTTGTCGTCGTAAAGACACATTATGCTGATAGTCATTGCAATATTTGTTAATCTTATCGCAATTCGCGCATTCAAGTTATCTATCCTGTCATTTGTACGTGTTCTGCACCATACTCTCTTCAATTCCAAATAATTCTGCCGCCGATGAAGAGTATCAATTCTTTCAGAATCTGACGCCATGGCATTATCTAATTCGGTGCGCGCTTTATAATAGAGAACTTTGCATAAATAGTTGATTTCTAAATTTGTGAGAAATTCTGCTCTCATGTAGCAAAGTGCCATTAAGGGGTCACTACAAAATAAAATGCCAATTTCAGCGGATAGTATAATTCCACTGTGGGTTAATATTGTGGTTTAGAATGTGAATTTTCTCGAGTTCTTTTTCTGAATTTTTTTTGCCTAATTCGTATATTTTTTTGTCCATTTCCGCTTTTATCTTCAAACCTTTTTTAGTCTTTGTTCCCTCAATTAAGTTGAGAATTATCTCGTAATTTCTTAGTGGCTTTCCTTTCCAATTCATGCTGATGAATGAGAACATTTTGTGTTCGATTTTATTCCATTTGCTCGTTCCTGGTGGGAAATGGCAGACAGTTATTTTCAATCCAGTCTTGTTTACAAATTTTTGCAAATAAAATTTCAATAATTTACTTCGGCTCGCATTGCTTCCTCCGCTATCTGCACAAATTAATAGTTTTTTAGCATTTTTGTAATTTTTCTTTCCTATATTTTTCCACCATTGTCTGATACTCTCAACTGCAAATTCTGAAGTGTCGTGGCTAATTCCTACATTAACAAATCCGTTGTTTTTTAGCACTTCGTAAATTCCATATGGAATTGCTTTCCCTTTTGCTAAAGATTCAAAATCGTAAACATTAACTATTTCTGCCTTACCTTTCTTTTGCCATTTTCTCCAATAATTCTTGAAGTTACCGACGAGCTCTTTCTTTTTTGTATCAACCGAAATCACAGGCATATTCTCCTTTTCAAATATTCTTATCTGCTCGTTGATGTACTTAAACTGAGAATCTCTTTCTTGCGAAGTGCCGCTTTCTTTTGATTTTACGTTCGTTTGCAGGCTGTAACCTAATTGTTTTATAATTCTTCCAACAGTAACTTCAGAAATAGTTTGGTGTTTATTTTTCAATTCATTTGAGATTGTGTAAGTGGACTTATTTGTCCACCTTAATTTGTTCATTGGATTTCCAGCAGTATTTTCTTCCAGTATCTTTTCTATTTCTTTTTTTACATCTGGATTTTTATCTACAATCTTTTTTCTTCCGCCTCCTTCTTTTCGAAGCCGAGTTGTTGGTCGTCTTTTTGTGTTTCTCACTTCTTTCATTCCTTTTATAATGGTATGATGCGACATCCCAGTCAGTTTACAGACATACAGAAGTCCACCTCTTCCAATTTCAATAGCCCTAACTCCTGCCAATCTTCTACGTTGAACTTCATTGCATTCTGAAAGAGCTGTTAACCAAAGCCGGTCAGTATCATTTTTTCTCATTAAATAAGGAAATAACTCAGAATTTATAAATTATGGCATTTTATTTTGGGTTAAACCCTTAGTGCAAGAGCAAAATAGACCATATCATCAGAATCAGGCGTAATCTTCTCTGCTTCATCAACATAGGGAACAAGCTCTTCCAAAGCAACAATAGTGATTTTTCGCTGTAGAACTGCAACTAGCTTGAAAAGTTCTTCAGTAGTTCTCTCCGTTTTCTCAAGAAGTTCGTCTTTATGCTTTTCCAATTCCATAAAAATGTACTCTGGAGCAAACAAGCGAAGTCACTCATGAAACAAAAGTGTATAACCAAAACTGTCCTTAATCAAAGCTGCAAATAATGCGTTAGCATCAACAACGAGTTCCACAGTTACCTCGTCATTTTTCTCAGCTTGTTGCTCACTTCTTTGCTAACAGCTTTGCCCAATCTCAACGCATCTGCCTCAGTAAGTTTGCTCTTTTCCTTAAATTTTCTGAGAAAATCCATATCTTCCATCTTCTGCCTGAATGCCTGGCGAGCTACCTCAGACCAGTTCATCTCAGGAAAAGAGTCCATTTTCTTTTTCATTTCATCTGGAACCGCTAATGTTAACGTTGTCATATCTCCTCCATTATGTGTTTATACATATATTATGTGTAAATATTTAAATCTTACTGTTAAAAAAGAGACGGGAAGATAAAAGTTACCATCATATGACACACTTATCACAACAACAAACCTTTTAAACCACCATAAGCCAAGCCCATTATGCACAAGCTCTCCATTATTATCCCCTGCTATAACGAAGAAGATGGCATTCCTCAGCTCGCAGAACAATTACCGCCAGTCATTGAGCAGCTTAAACCAAATTACACGGTCGAGCTTATTTTTGTTGACGACGGCAGCACTGACCGCACAAGTGAATTGATAAAAATGCACTTCCCATCAGCAATAATTTTAACGCACGAAAAAAACAAAAATCTCGGCGCTGCGCTGCGAACAGGTTTCGCACACGCAACGGGCGACCTTGTCGCAGCATTAGACAGCGACTGCACTTATCATCCATCTGTTCTCCCGAAAATGCTTCCGTTGCTTGACAGCAATACACACATTGTCACTGTTTCTCCCTATCACCCGCAGGGCAGCGTTGAAAACGTTCCTGCATACAGATTATTCCTCAGCAAAAGTGTCTCAGCGATTTACCGCGTTCTCCTTCGCTCGCATCTTCACACGTTCACCGCAATGGTTCGTGTCTACAAGAAAGAAGTTGTAAAGAATATTGAAATAAACTCAAACACATTTATGGGCGTGACAGAAATTCTTGCAAAAGCGCTGCTGCGCGGCTACAAAGCAAAAGAAATTCCTGTTACTCTTACTGCACGTAAATTTGGCGTCTCAAAATTAAAAACCGCTCGTGCAATCCGCGACCATCTGAAATTAATCAAATCCATCGCCGCACATAAAGTGTGGGGTTCAGAATTATGAAAATAGCAACCATTCTCGGCACGCGTCCGGAAATAATTAAGCTATCTCCATTAATCCCGTTGCTTGAAAAACAATTCACTCACATTCTCATCCACACAGGCCAGCATTATGATTACGAGATGGACAAAGTTTTTTTTGAAGAGCTTAAACTTAAAGAGCCCAATTATAAATTAAATGTCGGCTCACATCCGCAGGGCAAGCAGACCGGCATCATGCTCGAAAAAATTGAAAGCGTTTTGTTGAAAGAAAAGCCAAACCTCGTTATCGTCCAAGGTGACACAAACAGCACGCTTGCAGGCGCGTTGGCGGCATCAAAGCTTGGCATAAAAATTCTTCATGTTGAGTCTGGCTGCCGTTCATTTAATCGAGAAATGCCCGAAGAAATAAATCGTGTGCTGACTGACGCAATCAGTTCATACTTGATAGCACCCGACGAGCAGGCTGTAGAAAACCTAAAAAAAGAAAACGTTCACGGCAAAATAATCAATCTTGGCAGCACAGCTTTTGACGCAGCATTGAGAATAAAAATTTTTGTTGATTCAACACCCATGAAAGAAGAATATGTCTTATTAACTCTCCATCGTGCAGAGAATACAACACCTGAACAGCTTCGCAGCATCCTCGGCTCACTCAACGAGCTTGCAAAAGAAATCCCAATCATCTTCCCAATTCACCCACGGACGCAAAAGATTGTCACAGATCACAACATCAACATCAGCAACATCAAAAGCATCCCTCCAACCTCATATCTCAAATTCATATCCTTGCTTGCACATTCAAAATTCTGTGTCACCGACAGCGGCGGCATCCAGGAAGAAGCTTTAGTATTCAACATCCCTTGCTTAATTCCTCGAAATGAAACCGAATGGATGCGATTAGTGGACGCAGGAAAAAATTTCCTTATCGGCACAGAGCCCAAAAAAATAAAAAACGCAATCCTTGATTTGTGGAGCAACGAGGATAAGTTGCAATTCATAAAAGAAATTCAGGTTGATTACCCTCGCAACGTGAGCAAAAATATTATCGACATGATCACAGGTGAATCATGATCCATCCAACTGCTGATATCTCAAAAGACACATCCATCGGCGAAAACACGCGCATCTGGCATCACTGCCACGTCCGTGAATTCGCAAAAATCGGAAAAAACTGTATCCTCGGAAAAAATGTCTACATCGATCATCACGTCTCCATCGGCGGCAACGTCAAGATTCAGAACAACGTCTCCGTTTTTAACGGCGTGACAATTGAAGACGGCGTTTTTGTTGGCCCCCATGTTTGTTTTACTAATGACAAAGCTCCAAGAGCAGTTAATGCCGACGGCACAATAAAAACTGCACAGAACTGGAAAACAGAAAAAACGCTGATCAAGCAGGGCGCAAGCATCGGCGCAGCTGCTACTATCCTGCCCGTTACCGTTGGTGAATGGGCGATGGTCGGCGCAGGCAGCGTTGTCACAAAAGACGTTCCACCGTATGCGCTTGTGATTGGTGTTCCTGCCAAACAAATTGGCTTTGTCTGCAAGTGCGGAAATAAGTTAGAAAAAACCTGCAGCAATTGTAAAATGTCAAGAGCTGACATCATATGATCCCAATCGCAAAGCCAATGATTGGTGATGAAGAAAAAAAAGCGGTGCTTGCCGTTCTTGAATCAGGCATGATTGTCCAAGGTCAAAAAGTAAAAGAGCTTGAAGAAAAGTTTGCAGCATTCTGCGGCGTTAAGCACGCAATCGCTGTCAGCAACGGCACTGCCGCGCTGCACGTCGCGCTCAAAGCATTAAACATCGGCCCAGGCGACGAAGTTATTACATCGCCATTCACATTTGTTGCAAGCGCAAACTCAATTTTGATGGCGGGCGCAACTCCGGTGTTTGCTGATATTGACGAAAAAACATTCAATCTCTCACCAGCAGCAGTTGAAAAAAAAATCACAAAAAAGACAAAAGCAATTCTAACAGTTGATTTGTATGGCTTGCCAGCGGATTACACTGCACTCGGTGCAATCGCAAAAAAACACCAATTAAAACTCATCGCCGACGCTTGCCAGTCAGTTGGCGCCGAACTAAATGGAAAAAAAACAGGCAGTTTGGCAGACATCACCGCATTCTCACTGTACGCAACAAAAAACATCATGTGCGGCGAGGGCGGTATGATTACAACAAACGACGACGCAGCCGCTGACTTCGCGAAAAAATTCCGCCACCATGGTCAGCATCAGCAATACTCGTACGAATTCCTCGGCTATAATTATCGGATGACCGATATCGCAGCAGCTATCGCGCTCTGCCAATTACAGAGGATAGGAAAAATAACAGAGCAGCGCAGAAAAAATGCAGCGCAATTAACAGCATCTCTGAACGGCATTGTCCGCATCCCTTTCATTCCACCAGCATCAACGCACGCATTCCATCAATATACAATCATCACAGAGCAGCGTGATTCACTGCGCAATTATCTCAAAACCAAAGAAATTGACTCTCGCATTTTCTATCCAAAGCCATTGCATCTCGAGCCGCATTTTGCATATCTTGGCTGCAAGCGCGGCGACTTCCCTATCGCAGAAAAAGCGTGCGAAACTGTTCTCAGCCTGCCGGTGCATCCGTTAGTTACCGAAAAGGAATTGAAATATATTGCGGAGAAAGTAAGAGAATTTCATGGGATGTAGCAGAATTTTGTGTTTTTCCGCACTCATATTGATATCGCATCAAAAATTTCAGCAGGTATAAGGTTTAATGCACAGCATATCGTCTTTACTCTCGCACCTGTATCTCCCACCATGTATGAATGTTATTTGATTATAAGTATCTTCTATTACTTTCTGATGTTCTTTGCGTACATGTGGAGATTCAGCTTCAAGTTGTGCAATTCGCTTGTCTAGTGTTTCACCATTCAATACTGTCCGTTCTCTCACGATGATTCCTTCTTTGCGTGGATCCGTTTCCCATTGGCTCTTTGGCAGCATATATCTTTCTGCATCACCAATAAAAATGGTTGCACTGTCTGTGCCTACCGAAAGTGAAAATGAGAATTCTTCTTTAGCGTCGAGCATCTGACGAGCTCTCTCAATATCGTCAGGTGTAATATTTGCATTCTGTATAAGTGCATACTGATCGTCGCAGCTGATCATAGCCCACACACCATCTCCTCCAGTAGACCAAAATGCGCCATTCTGGAGATATGAAACACGCTGATTTTTTCTTGCTTGAC
>Ga0209541_10001618_pt1 | contig 44280 bp, 48 predicted proteins | sample RifCSPlowO2_01_FD_184027 | JGI IMG/M metagenome (GOLD analysis project Ga0209541, IMG submission 184027) | Groundwater microbial communities from Rifle, Colorado - Rifle CSP2_plank lowO2_0.1 (SPAdes) (version 2) | ecosystem: Environmental > Aquatic > Deep subsurface > Groundwater | place...
GGAAAGCAAATACCCATCCTCGAGTTACACCAGCCTGCTACCTGACAAATAATACCAAAACGTATTCAAAAAAATTATAGGGACTCATCTGGGGTGCGCAAACGCTTTCCGAAGCACGTTGCTGGCCTCTCGTGCGAAAGGAAAGTGTGTGTGCACCCTGCTGGGTTTACAAGAGTTTAATACATCCCCATTCCGCCGCCCATTCCCGATGCACCACCACCATGCCCATGACCATCTTCATCTGATGACTTCTTTGGTTTTTCCGTGATGATTGCTTCGGTTGTCAGCAACAATGCCGCAATCGAAGATGCGTTTTGCAACGCACTGCGCGTCACCTTCGTCGGATCAACGATGCCGGCTTTGAGCAAATCTTCATAGATGTCTTCTGCTGCATTGTAGCCTTCTGAACCGCTGAGTCGCTTCACTTCCTCAACAACGACTGCACCATCCTTGCCCGCGTTCACTGCGATCTGTCGCAACGGCTCTTCAATTGCGCGGCGTACGATGTTCACGCCGATCTGCTCATCACCGCTCAACTTTAAAGCGTCGAGTGCGACTCGCGCGCGAATGAGCGCCACACCACCACCCGGCACGATACCTTCTTCAATCGCTGCCTTGGTTGACGCGATTGCGTCTTCGATTCGATGCTTTTTTTCTTTCATTTCAGTTTCAGTTGCCGCACCAACTTTGATGACACCAACGCCGCCTGACAATTTTGCCAAACGCTCCTGCAACTTTTCGCGATCAAATTCTGAATCAGTCTGTTCAATTAATTTTTTAATTTGTGCGCTGCGATCACTGACCGCCGACGCTTCGCCTGCGCCGTCAATAATAGTCGTTGATTCTTTGGTCGCCACAACTTTGCGCGCACGACCAAGATCCGCGAGCTCTGCTTTGTCGAGTTTCAACCCAACGTCTTCTGTGATCACCCGGCCACCGGTTAACACTGCAATGTCTTGTAACATTTCTTTACGGCGATCGCCAAAGCCCGGGGCTTTGACGGCCAGTGTGTTAAACGTGCCGCGCAATTTGTTGAGCACCAACGTCGTCAATGCTTCACCATCAACGTCCTCGGCAATGATCACCAAATCTTTTCGTCCGCTCTGCACCACTTTTTCAAGCAATGGCAACACGTCCTGAATTGATGAAATTTTTTTGTCCGTGATGAGAATGTACGCGTCGCTGTATTCTGCTTCCATGCGCTCACTGTTCGTCACCATGTATGGTGCGACATATCCTTTATCAATGCGCATACCTTTGACTACTTCGGTTTCAATTCCAAATGACTGACCTTCTTCAACGGTGATTACGCCGTTTTCTCCAACGTCTTTGAGCGCCTGTGCAATTGTTGCGCCAATCTCTGCATCATTCGCTGAAATCGATGCAACTTGTTTGATTGCGTCACCCGCAACAGGCTGCGAAATTTTTTCGCGCAACTCAACAACGATCGCTTCAGCAGCCTTTTCAATACCGCGACGAATCGCGAGTGGTGACGAACCGGCGGTCACATTGCGCAAACCTTCGGTGATGATCGCCTGTGCGAGCACGGTTGCCGTTGTCGTGCCATCGCCCGCAACGTCATTTGTTTTCGACGCAACTTCTTTCACCAATTCTGCACCGAGATTTTCAAACTTGTCTTCGAGTTCAATTTCTTTTGCAACTGACACGCCATCTTTTGTGATAGTCGGCGCACCATAGCCGCGATCGAGCACCACGTTGCGCCCTTTTGGCCCGAGCGTGATCTTCACTGCATTTGCAAGAATATCAACACCGCGCTTCAATGCCGCGCGTGCCTGTTCATTAAACAATAGCTGTTTTGCTGCCATATAATTTTATTTCGTTACGATGGCGAGTACGTCTGACTCGCTGATGACCAAATATTCTTTGCCGTCGACCTTCACTTCGTCTGGCGCATACTTTTTAAACACAATGGTGTCACCAACTTTGACTGACATTGCGGCACATTGGCCGTTATCGAGCATCTTACCCGGACCCGCTGCAGTGACATGCCCCTGCTGCGGCTTTTCGCCCTGCGCCGTGTCAGGAATGATGATGCCTGAAGCTGTCGCCGCCTCACGCGGATCCACTGCTTCAACGATTAAATGATCGAACAATGGGTTTAACATAGCACGAAAAAATGAATAAATTAAGCTATTTTTTTGTGGCTTTTGGCAATCTCTGATGAGGAGTGCTAATGCCGGTGAGTGCATCTTAACGAACGGCGTTCAAGCTGTCAAGACGTTGAATAACCATGATTCACTAATAGATCGGGGCGTATTGCAGTTTCTTCCCGCGCGAGAGGCCAGCAACGCGCTCCAGAAACCGTAATACGCCCGAATCGCTTTCATAATCTTGATTATTCACGTCAGCTGTTTCAATTATTTTCTATGCGATGAAACAGATAAATTCTCCGATTTCAATTTTTTGTGCTTGCGTCTGATCGTTTTGAGCAAACACAATCGTACTCGCCGTTGCAGCCGTTATCGCCGCACTATTTCGTTCAACCAATGCTTGAAATTCTGGCGCACACTGCATCGTGAACGTGATAGATTCGCCGGGCTTCAGACCACGCTCTTTGCGCGTCGCATTGATGTGTCGCACCAGTTCGCGCACCATTCCTTTTTCACGCAGCTCTGGTGTGATCTCAATGTCGAGCGCCAACGCATCGCCGAGCTCAATTGATTCAACATTCACTTCTTCTTGCAAAATCTCGAAGAGCGATGCGAGTGGCGCTGCCGATTGTGGCACTGTCAATTTTCCGAGCACCTGACGAATTGGAATTCCTGATTTCGCACGCTGCTCAAGCGCCTGCGTGACAAGCGCTCGGATCAATTCCATATTCGCGAGCGCAGATTCGTTGACTTCACCGACCGCTGGCCACTCTTCAAGATGCACGCTCTTGTCTGCACCCACAATTTCGCGATGGACTGCATCCGCAATCATCGGAGTGAATGGCGCAAATAATTTTGACACCGTGATGAGCGTGTGGCGGAGCATTGCTGCAGCAGCCGCGGCATCTGCGCCACCATTTTTAAAACGGCCACGCGATCGGCGCACATACCACGTCGACAGATCAGTCACGAATGCCGCGAGCTCACGCGACGCATTTGTTGATTCACTTAATTCCAACTGCTCCGTCACATAATTCACTGTTTTTTGCAGGCGTGCTTCAAGCCATGAGTCCAGCGGATGTATTGTGTTGCGCTCTGAGGCAACGGTATCTGAATACAATTTATAGAACTCCAACACATTCCACATGATCAAAAAAACTTTCTTCACCACGTCATCAACGCCTTTGGTGTCAAATAATTTTGGATCGCCCGGCTGCGACATGGAATAGAGGTGAAACCGCACTGCATCTGCACCATACTCTTCAAACATTTTCCACGGATCAACCACATTACCTTTTGACTTGGACATTTTTTGACCCTTTGCGTCGAGAATATGCGACAAGCACACCACATTTTTATATGGTGCTGGCAATTCTAACAATGTTGCGCATGCAAGCAATGTGTAGAACCACCCACGCGTCTGATCAATTGCTTCTGAGATGTAATCCGCAGGATAGTGTGACTCAAAATTTTTCTTTGCTTCGCCCGCGATCCCCCACTGGTATCCCCACTGCGCAACAAACATGGCGCCCGAATCAAACCAACAATCCGCCACTTCTTTGACGCGCGATTTCACGCCGCCACAGTCACACGCATACGAAATATCGTCAACAAACGGCCGATGCAAATCATCCGGCGCAACCATTCCCTTTTCTTTAATTTCAGCGATCGAGCCTAACACGTCAAACGCGGCACAGGCGTTGCATTTCCAAATTGGCAATGGCGTCCCCCAATAACGCTCACGCGAGATTGCCCAATCTTTTACATTTTTTAACCACTCGCCGAAACGTCCGTCGCGAATGTGTTCCGGAACCCAATGCACCGTTGCGTTACGTGCCTGCAACTCGCCGGACAATTCTGACATCTTGATGAACCACGAATCTTTTGCGTAATACAAAAGCGGCGTTGCACAGCGCCAACAAAATGGATATTCGTGTTCGTATTTTTCTGATCGCAAGAGCAATCCGCGCTCGCGCAAATTTGCAATCGCTTCCTGTTCAACGGTTTCAGACTTCACAAACTTCCCTGCCCATGGCGTCACAAACGACAAGAACTTTCCATCTTCCCCAACGGTGTGCAATTTTGGCAATCCAATTTTGTGTCCGAGCTGATAATCATCTTCACCGTACATCACCGCCGTGTGTACGATGCCGGTGCCATCAGTGGTAGTGACAAAATCAGCTGCATACACTTTAAACGCATTCGCGCGCTCTTCTGGTTTAATTTCGCCGGCCAAAAAACTAAACAATGGTTCGTACGCGAGACCGACCAATGCTGTGCCTTTCATCTGTGCGATGACTTCTTGTTGCGCGCCTTCAAAAACTTTTTCAACCAATGCTTCTGCCAAAACATATTGTTCATCACCGACGCGCACGCGAACATACTCAATGGTATCACCGACCGCGAGTGCAACATTCCCCGGCAAAGTCCATGGCGTCGTGGTCCACCCCAACAAAAAAGTTTTCTCCTCGCCGACGAGTTTAAATTTCACAAACACTGATTCATCAGTCACGGTCTTATACCCCTGCGCAACTTCATGGCTCGACAATGCCGTTCCACAACGCGGACAATGCGGCACCACTTTGTGTCCTTGATACAAAAGCCCGCGCGCATGCACACGCTTCAACACACTCCACAAACTTTCAATATAGTCGTTCGTGTAGGTGACGTACGCGTTATCCGTGTCAACCCAATATCCCATGCGGTGTGACATTTTGATCCAGTCGTCCAAAAATTCCCACACGCTTTCTTTACATTTTTTGTTAAACTCGATGATCGACGCGCGCGCGTCGCCGGCAACCAAATTTTCAATTTGTCCTTTGCCGGAAATGCCAAGCGCTTTTTCAACTTGCAATTCAACGGGCAACCCATGTGTATCCCAACCGCCCTTGCGATCCACGCGCCGTCCGCGCATTGATTGAAAACGCGGAACCACATCTTTAAATGCACGCGGCAGCATGTGATGCACGCCCGGCCGGCCATTTGCCGTTGGCGGACCCTCAAAAAATACGAACGGCTTGCCGTCGCGATTCTTTTCTGACGTTTTCTCAAAAAGCTTTTCTGCTTCCCAGCGTGCAAGCATCTGGACTTCAAGTTCTGGAAATTTTGGGGTCGGCATAATAGTACATAGTTAGCCAACCAACTGTACTGAATTTCTGCTCACTTGTCTAGATTGAACAAAATTGAGTATGATACTAAAATGATGGAGAGCCTTCGCACATACCTCACGTCCAGATATCCTAAAAACACACTCGTTGAATTCCTGTTTTTTGGCCTGTTGCAAGCGCGTGCATGCGTGTTTGCCGGGTCTTTTTTCGTGCTGCTGTTCGCGTCAAACCACATTCAAATGGGCGGCTTGGCGCGCTATGATCTACTCTTTCTCGGCGCTATTGCCATTCAAATCGTCTTGCTCGCCACAAAAATTGAAACGTGGGACGAGGTCAAAGTGATCTTTTTGTTCCACCTCATCGGTTTTGCGCTTGAACTTTTCAAAACACAGCCCGGAATTGGCTCGTGGAGCTATCCCGAAGCCGGCGTCTTAAAAATTTCGACCGTGCCGTTGTACAGCGGCTTCATGTATGCCGCGATCGGCAGTTATATTTCTCAGGCGTGGCGACTCGAACGATTACATCTTGAAAATTATCCGCCGCATCGCTACAGCGTCGCGCTGTGCGTAATAATTTATCTCAATTTTTTCACGCACCATTTTATTCCCGATGTACGCTGGATTTTGGGCGCAGCTGTTGTTTGGATTTTTCGCTCCACCCGCATTCAATACACGATCATCAAAAAACACTGGATGCCCTTGCCCGTCGCATTTGCGCTCATTGCTTTTTTCGTTTGGATCGCTGAAAATATTTCAACCTATTTGGGCGCGTGGAAATACCCAGACCAAATTCACGAATGGACACTCGTGTCGTTTGGAAAAATTTCGTCGTGGTCACTGTTGATTATCATCAGCTTTATCATTGTCGCGAATTTGAAACATTTGAAAGAGCATCAAAAACAACACCACCTGCCCGGACCACAGAGAAAATAAATAGTGATCAAACAATGCGATCGGAATGAGGGCAAGTAAAACTGTGCGTGTGGAAATGCGCATGCGACTCAACCACGCGATGGTCACAATCAACGCGACGCCGAATAGACCCAATTCTGCAAACACCAAAAGCGGCGCCGCGTGCACCGGAGTACGGGTGTCGCCAGTTGCACCGAACAACCGCGTCGTATATGCGCCAAGACCAGTACCCGCGAACCAATGATCACGCATGACTGATTTAAATTGGGAAAAACCGGCGATCCGCTCAGCCACGGAGCGCTGCTCAGTTTGTGCTGTTGCTGATGGCGCGACGCGTGTCGATACCATGGGGAAAAAAAGAACGGTCAAAATGCCGAACGTCAGCGCCGCATATTTTAATTGCGTCACCTGAGACTCGCGCAGCTGCAACCGTTGCCACCACAGCACAATAAGCCAGATCACAAACCCGAGCCACGCGGCGCGCGAAAAAGAAAAAAATAACGCGCCGGTCACGATCAGGGAAAAATAAATAATATTTTTTTTAACGCCGAGCGTGTGTTTGTTGTGAAGCAACCACCCAAACAACGCGGTTGCTGCAAGCGCGAGGCCACCAAAAATGTTTGGGTGCGGCTGGCCGCCGTACGCGCGCAAATACCGTTGGTCGCCGTATTCAACAATCGCCGAGCCGGCAGTTGCTGCTTTGTGAGCTGCAACACCGAGCAACGAACTCGCAAACGTGGCACCAGCAAACACTTGCAGCGCCGCGAGGAGTGCTTGCAACACCACGCTGATCAAACAGGCGGCGGCAAATGGAATGCGCGCGTGCGGATTTTGTCGCAAGACAAACGCAAGACCGACGAGCAGTGAAAAACCCACCAACCACTGGAGGGTGAGCACGCGATCACTTGAAACAGTCAATTGTGCAATACAAAGACCAACAGCAAGCTCGGCAATGATTATTTTTTTTGTTGACCATTCAATAAACCATGTGCGCACAGCCACGCGTTCGCTCCAGAGTGTGATGATAATCCACAATACAATTGCAATTTGCGAAATGAACAAGCTCACGACGCCAAAGTCCCACGCAACCCCGCCAATTTCCGGCGCGCGAAATATGAATCGTGTTTGCCAGGGGAGTAGAAAACCGACGAGTGGTGCAAGAATCGAAAATTTCATAGCGTTCCGAAAACACGATCGCGCAATTCAGCACGGCGATCATTTGCGTGCAGTTTAATCACCGTGTCACTCAACACCACTGCCGTTGACCCGCCGGTCGCGCATTTTTTGATCGAAGCAGACATGATCGCAAGCTGCTGCGTATGCACAAATGATTCAGGAAAAATTTGTGCGACATATTCAATCGCACACTGCGTTATTCGATGCACGACGCTCGCACGCACGCGAAATTCTGGTGCGGTGTGCGCACCATCAGCAAAAATTGGATGCGTGCCAAACAGTGGCATAAGCGAACGAAGCCAATAAAAAAAATACACATCACGATCGATCATGAGCGATGACAAATTGGTTTCGCATTCGTCAACAAAAAAACTTGCACATACCGGATCGCGCCGCGCCTCGCCCGGGCGCATGCGCAGGAGCGCAAGCATGCCCGTCACCCACCACCGACAACTCCACACCCGCCCGGCACGCGCGATAACGAGCAGATCAATGTCACTTTCTTCATGCACCATGTGGAGCGCCATTGAATTGCATATCGCAACTGCACGGACAAAGGGCAGCAACGAAATTATTTGAACGACGAATCTTGCTTTAAATATTTTTCGTTCATGAGCGCAATCATCATGTTGGCGTAGCTGGTGATCCGTGTGATTCTGCGACTGGCAATTGAGCACTTCTTTCGGGGAGAGGCCAGCAACCCCTCCAGAAGTGCTCAAATCGCCAGTTGTACCACCCACCAATCGAATACACATCGATACTTTTGATTGGAAACCACACGCGGCGTACAGGCGTGTAAGCGTATCAATCGTTTGCATAAAAATTTATGCGATCGCTGCTGTTGTAGCGACCGGAACAATCGCGTCCTTGACCACAATCGCGTCATCGCTAATTTCGATCACGGCGTCAGCGCCAATGAGCAACTCTTGCCCGGGCAACAAACCTTGCTTCACACAATATTGCAGGACGCGCCCTGAATCAACGTCAATGACCACGTCCTTTAATGAACCCAATTTTGAACCAGCCTGCGTGATCACCGTTCGGTTGTGTAGTTCATGTACCGCAAGAGGACGCATATATTAAACAGAAAGTTCATTTGATTTCGTAGTCGCCGCTTCTTCTTTGTCCAGCTGTCGGAAAATATACCACTGTTGCAGCACGGTGAGCAATGTTGAAAAAAACCAGTACACCGTTAAACCTGCGGGAAGCGTCCACCCGATGAACACGGTCAACAGCGGCATCATGTAGAGCATTTGCTTGTTCACTGCTGACATGATTTCTTCATCCTTGCTGCCTTTTGTGTGCACTGGCGGTTTCGGAGCCTGCATCATTTTCGCCTGCACAAATTGAACCGCGCCGGCAAGCACCGCAATGACGGCGCTCGACTTGTGCAAATCGAGAAATCCAAACGCAACTGCAGAGACGCGCTCTGGCACGGGCGTGAAGCTGTAGAGCAATGACGTGTCAACGGAATTTAAGCCATCACGCAACACCCAATAGAGCGCGAGTAAGATTGGCAATTGGAGCAACAACGGTAAACAAGAAGAAAAGGGATTCACTTTATTTTCCTTGTACATCTCCATGCTCGCCTGCGCAAAACCTTTCTGGTCGTCCTTAAACTTTTCTTTCAATTCGCGCAATTTCGGCTGCATGCGTTGTACCGCGCGCTGCGAACGAAACGCGCTGATTGAAAATGGATGCAGCACGAGCCGCAGAATGATCGTGATGATGACAATAGCAAGACCCATGTCGTTTCCCGGCATGAATGCAACGAGCGCAATGAGCAAGTTGTACAACGGTTTGTACAACAGTGCGTGAAAAAATGCACGCATAAAAGGTTCGATTTAATGATTAAGCAACTTCTTCTTCGGCAGTAACTTCCGGCGTTTGGGCAGCAAGCTCTTCTGAGGTGACACCCTCTGCTGTTTCAATATTTTCTTCTGGCGCAACTTCAGCTTCGGTTTGTTGTACGGTGATTGTCCAACCAGTCAATTTTGCCGCTAGACGAACGTTCTGTCCGCCCTTGCCAATCGCGAGTGAAAACTGATCTGCTGGCACGGTCACGACCGCAACCTTGCTTGCGTCGTCCAATTGAATACCGTCAACTTTTGCCGGTGACAATGAATTTGAAATAAATTGTTCCGCATTTTCGTTCCATTGAATGATGTCAACTTTTTCGCCGCCCAATTCAGAAATAATCGTTTGAATACGAGTGCCGCGTTGACCGATGCAGGCGCCAATCGGATCAACACCCTCTTCGCCGCTCCACACCGCAACTTTGCTGCGCGATCCGCCTTCGCGCGCGATCGCTTTAATTTCGACGGCATTGCTCTGAATTTCAGGAATTTCTTGCAAGAAAATTGTTCGCACAATATTTGGGTGTGAACGCGACACAATCACTTCCGGACCGCGATTGCCGAGCGAACATGACACCACGTACACTTTCACGCGGGCGCCCGGACGCAAAAATTCGCCGATAATCTGCTCTTCTGGTGGCAAGATTGAACTGAACCGACCAAAGTCGATGAGAAAATTACGTCCTTCGCGGCGTTGCACCGTGCCTTGCAAAATTTGACCAACCTTATCTTTGTATTCTTCGTAGATCATCAACCGTTCTGCTTCGCGCAATTTTTGAGTGATCACCTGCTTTGCAGTCATCGCTGCCATGCGACCAAAATCTGTGGTGATTTCAAGCGGAAGTTTTAATTCATCACCAATCGAAACGCCACCTTGCAATTTCTTTGCCTCGGTAATCATGATTTCTGTTTTCGGATTGAAACGCGGACGATCCGGATCTTCTGCAGGCGGTTCTTCCCCGCGTGCAAGCGCCTCGTCGCGTAATCTTGCTTCTTCTTCGTCGAGCCGCGTGATCTCTTCCATGTCTGCATCCGGCACAATGGTTTTAATATCCCACACTTTCATGCCACCGGTTTCAGCGTCAAAATCAACAAAAATATTCTGATTTTTATTTCCAAAATCCTTGCGAAACGCCGCCGCAAGCGCCTGCTGAATCGCATCGAGCACTGTTTCTGTTTTAATTCCTTTTTCGTCAGCGATTTGTTTCATCGCTTGCATGATCGGGCTGGACATAGGGTTTAAGAAAAAAATGAACTAGTCTGAAGACTAGTCTGAATATAGACTATCAAAGCGCCGCGTTTTTGTCAAACATCATGCGGCCCGTTGCAGATCTGTCGAAGGTTTTGGTGTTGAGACTTGGCCGTAGAATGTTTTGTCAGCTGCTGATTGTGCGTTATACTCCTGATCTATTCGAGCCTGATCCGCTGCCATCTGTGCTTGTTGGCCGGCCACAAGAACCTCTGGACTCACAATGATTGACGGCCGACGCAACGCAGCTGCGACGCGATCCCGCTGGGCAGTTCCGGTGAGTTGAGCGGCAACTGATTCACTGTTGGCAGCAGGCTTCTCAAACTGCTGTAACATCGCCTCCTGTTTCGCAATGCGCGCCGTAAGCCCGTCAATAGAAGACTGCATCGCAGCCCGTACTCCTTCGGGGGCCTTTGCAATGCGAGATGCGAGCGTGTCGCGCGTTGTGATCAACTTGCCCAGTTCCTGTTTCGACGCTTCAACAAGTTGACTGACATCAGAAATATTTTCTGGCTTCCCGCTTTTTTCAAAGTCTGGCATAGTGGTTAAAATTATAGCACGCTGCCGACGAGAGCACTATTTTTTAGACAGGCTTTCACAAATTCCTTAAACAACGGATGCGGCTGCATTGGCCGAGATTGAAATTCAGGATGAAATTGCACGCCAATAAAAAATGGATGCTTCGCGCGCGGCAATTCGATAATTTCAACAAGATTCAGTTCTGGATTCACGCCCGACAACACGAGACCATTTTTTTGCAGCACGTCGCGATAGGCATCATTCACCTCGTATCGATGGCGGTGGCGTTCGCTGATCAGTTCCTGACCGTATGCTTTTCGCGCAATGGTTCCTCGCGCGATTTTGCAGCGGTATGCGCCGAGCCGCATCGTGGCGCCATATTTTTTATGCGCAATTTTTTCCTGCTGACCGGGCATAAAATGAATGATCGGATCTGGCGTCTGCGGATCCACTTCGAGCGTGTGTGCTTTTTTGATGCCACACACATGCCGCGCAAATTCAATGACTGCCATTTGCAAACCAAAGCATAAACCAAAATACGGAATTTTATGTTCGCGCACATATTTGATCGCCGCAATGTTGCCTTCAAATCCGCGACCACCGAATCCGCCCGGTACCACCACGCCGTCGAACGTTGAGAGTTCACGCAACGCACGCGGATTTTTTTCATATTCCTCCGACGACAGCCACGTCAATTTTGCGCGCGCACCCTGCGCCCACGCTGCATGTTTCAACGCTTCAATGACAGAAATGTATGAATCGGCGAGTACGAAATCGCCATGCGCAAAATATTTTCCCACCACCGCAATTTTAATTTCGCGTTTCGGATTTTTTATCGTACGCACGAGTCGCCGCCACGCTTCAACGTGATTTACGCGGTGCCGCAAACCGAGTTTTTTGCACAACCGCTCTGCGCATTTTTGCGATTCGAGGATGAGTGGAATTTCGTAGATCGTCTCGACATCAGGCGCAGAAATGACATCTGCTGCTTCCACACCACAATTGGCACCGATTTTTTGTCGTCGCACACTGTCAACTACAATCTCTGCGCGACAGGCAATGAGGTCAGGCTGAATACCGGCGCTGTTTAAGGTGCGCACAGCATATTGCGTTGGCTTTGTTTTCATTTCGCCAATTTTGCTTGGTATCGGTAAATAGCTCACGAGTACTGTCGCCACATCGCGCGGCGCGCGCAACTTCATCATGCGCACTGCTTCGAGAAACAAAATATTTTGATATTCGCCGACCGTACCGCCGATTTCAATCAGCACAATATCAGCTTTTGCTTTTTTCCCCGCTGTCTCAATTCGACGCACCACTTCGTTTGGCACATCAGGTACAACTTCAACACATTTCCCTTTGTACCCCATCGCGCGCTCGCGCTCGATGACTGACAGATACACCCGACCAGTGGTCATGTAATTCACGCTCGTGATGTTCGTGTTTAAAAAACGTTCATAGTTGCCAATGTCCTGATCTGTTTCGTCGCCATCAACAGTCACAAATACCTCGCCGTGCTCAGTTGGGTTCATCGTGCCCGCATCAACATTAATGTATGGATCGATTTTCACCGCAGTGACGGTGAAACCTTTTGCTTTCAGCAGCGCGCCAATCGAAGACGTGATTGCACCCTTTCCCACACCTGACATGACACCGCCCGTGACAAAAATATATTTCATACAAAATTAAAAAAACCGGCTCCAAAGCCGGCCGCTCACGCGTGCGATGAATCCAATGCTGATCAATGCCTGAACAGTCTGCTGATTCATACTTGTGGAACAGCATACACCTTTGCATGAAAAAAATCCACTGTGCGTGGATTTTTTTGGTGGGCAGTACAGGGTTCGAACCTGTGACCTTTCGCATGTCGAGCGAACGCTCTAACCAACTGAGCTAACTGCCCGAGCGAGGAAGTAAATCGAACGCTCGCGTTCTGATTTATTTCCGAGCGAGGGCCGAAGCAACGAGCACGCATTGCGTGCGACGTTGCTAACTGCCCGAAGTGAGCAACGTGCATACTACTATAAAACAAAAAAACTCGCCAGTATACCTTTCAGGGCATGCGTGGCGAGTCGAGGCTGGTTGCGCCTCATCTTCTCGAACAAATCTTGTGCGTTCAATGCCCGTGGCCATGTCCGTTCCTGCGCCCTCGACGCGGCGGCGGCGGGAAAACGTTGACCCAACCGGGCGCGGCAGGCAGCGGGCGGTGCATGCGGTAGGCGATCGCGTAGTGAATCACCCAGATAAGATACCGCGCAGCCGTTACGAACAGATTGATCACAAACCGCAGTACGCGCGCCACGATCTGCTGCAACCAATGCACGACCACGGTCACGGCGCCTTGGGTCGCACTTTTCCAGAAGCCCAAAAACGGTTTGCCGACAAAGCTCGTGATAGGGAGCGCGCTCATGAACGCGAGAATGATGCCGAGCATCAGCCACATCACAATCACACTCATCGTCTTACCAAGGATCCAACCAATGTAGTCCACGATATCCTCCGTCTGTTTGGTGTGTGAACAAGAAATAATAACAGATATTTCAAAATTTGTCAACCATTTCAGGCTGACACAAAATTAAAGATTTTTATACCAAAAAACACGCGCGTTCCCCGTCTGCTCACGCGCTATGAGTAACAACAGATCAAATCGAATTCGTTCTGGCCGTACCGCGTGCTCTGATAAATAATAACGTGCCGCGCGGCGAACATGTAGTAGTTTCGAGGCCGGCAACACGGCGCGGTGATCCGGCGGTTCTCGAGCGCGCAATTTAACTTCGACAAAAACAACCGTGCCGTCAGCCGCTCGTGCAATGATATCAATCTCCCCACCTTGAACACAAAAATTGTTCAAAATGATTTTGTAACCAGCGCGTGTTAAAACTCTCCGCGCCGCCTCTTCCCCTCGATCCCCCCTTGCTCGCATACGTCTCTACTGCTGCAAATATTTTTCTTTTGTGTGGTACGCACGCGTTTCTTGTTCTAATTTTTCACGGCGATGCAGTGCGTAGCGACGCACGCGTATGATCCAAACGGCCGCACCAATGGCGAGAAACAAAAACCAATAGCGATACATGAAAACCGGAATGCGTTCATAACGCATGAACACGAGTAACAAACCGATGAACCCAATCCACGCGGCGCCGGTGCCGGCGTGACGCACGACCTGTCGCTTCCAACGATTTTCAATTTTTGGATATAACATGATCGACGCGATTCCGCCACACAAAAAAATGGCGAACACGAGACAGGAAATGATCAGCAGTGGTACGGTGATGAACGGAGGAAACCCAAACCAATAATCTACGGTGAAAAATTGCGTGATATATGCCATAGGTCGCAACATTACTTCTGAAGTTTTAGGCCATAATGATAGCGCCCCGGACGAAATTCGTCAACAACGGTGAGACCAAGGCTGTTCGCATTCACGATTGTTGTTTCGCGACTCACGCGCGCGGAAATTGCCGGCGCGAATGGGATGGTGTTGCCGTCAAGCCATTCGATGAGAAAAATTTTTCCGCCTTTTTTTAAAATGCGTGATGCTTCGCGCATCATGTTGTGTTGCGCTTCGCTGTTACTGTGGTTGCTGATCATGAGCACTGCGTCAAGAATGCCCTCGGCGATGTTGGTTGATCCATAATTTTCGAGATCAGCAGTGATGATCTCAACATTCGCGAGTCCGTCTGATTTTGCTTGGCTATCAACGCCGCGCAGCACGTCTGCGTTAAGATCAATGGCGCGCACTGAACCGCGCGCGCCGACGATGTGAGCAGCAGGAATGGTGAATTGACCGTTGCCACAACCAAAATCTGCGATGTGCATGCCGCTCTGCAGTCCGCAACCGATCAAGACGTCATGTGGATCGAGAACCTTTTCTGCCGAAACTGTTAACGATTGTCGCAAATGTTGCATATTATTTTTTAAGACCAAAGGCGGCGGTTGCGGCGCCTTCCGCGAGACCCGAAAGTTGGCCAGTCATACCGAGGATGCCCAAGAAACAAAAAACAATCCCGATCAGTTTGTACATGAGGCGCGTGCCACCGCCACCCAGTTTTGCTTCTGCCCAATCATTGAGACCCATGAAGCCAATGTACCATTCTGTTTTATAGACCATGCTAAAACCGCCGGCAACCAGCGCAAGTCCGATGAGAAAACTTTTGACTGTCATGGCGTCTATTATAAATGACACGGGTAAAAAATACCATTGACGGTGCGTGGCGTGCATGTTATAGTTCTGCTCGCAAAATGAATGGTGTCCTGCGGACGTGGCGGAATGGTATACGCGCCAGCTTGAGGTGCTGGTGGGGGCAACCCCGTGGAGGTTCAAGTCCTCTCGTCCGCAAATGCTAGAAAATAATTCTCTTTTTCGGAACACGCTTCGACCGCCACGCGCGATGTGCGTTGCTCGCTCGGACGCTAGGCGCTTTTTCGCAAAGCGAAAAAGGCACGCGTCCTCGCTCGGAATCAAAACTGGGCGTGCACGCCCGCTTTGTTCCTCGCTCGGACGCTTAGCTCAGTTGGTTAGAGCGCCTCGTTTACACCGAGGAGGTCGTAGGTTCGAACCCTACAGCGTCTATATCTAAATGCCACCCCTTGCGGGGTGGCATTTAGATATAGCTTCTGAGGTGGGTTCGAAGCGAGCGCGGAAGCGAGCGCGAGCATCTATTCCCATCGCACACCGAATGGGTATTTTTCTCCGCGCAACAATTTCACACTGCGCGACGGAATTTCATGAAATTTCATCAACGTTTTAAAACTGATCGGATGCAATTCGCGATTTTGAAGCATCGCATATTCGCGTTTTTTCGCATCCAGCAAAAACAACGTGCCGTCAGGATGAATATCTGCGCGTGTCAGCATGGGTGATTGCGGATATTTCTTAAGCACGCGGTCATACTCAAAAAAAATTTGATTTCGTTTGTAGCCGAGTTTCCAATACTGTTGCTGACTTGGTAATTTTTGCAGCCGCCCTTTGGTGTTCACAAAATAGCGCTCACGCGTTGTGGTGTTTTGCACAAGCGTACCCGGACGATATGGCAACGGCGAAGAGATGCGATACCCTTTCGCACTGCCACTACGCGCGGTTGCTCCCCACGATCGCAGAACTGCGTTACTCGGAATCGGACAGACGACGCGTTGACTTTTCAGCAATAAAAACAGCGCGCCAGTACGCTCACGCACAACCGTACCACCGAGCGAAAACGCATTCGGACGTTCAGGACATAACGGTTTTACCACAGAAACGATCGTCCCGTTTTTTTCTGAACTCATTCCTTCTGTCGAAAACGGATTAACACCGTCATCGATCACAAAATATTGATACACCGTTTCAATCGCCGTTGGATTTTCTTTGACGATGCCGCCGTTTGATTGTGCGGGCACGCTCACGGATGGCTCGGTGGGTACTGATGTTGTTGGTGTTGCAACCATGGGTGCGGTCGCGACAGGCGTTTCCACCGATAGAGGCACAAAAGTAATGTCATCAAATATCGTGTCCGAAACACCACCGGTCGCATTCGTAAATTTTGCATACACATATTGCGTGTCAGTTTTATTTTGCAAATGCACGATTTTTTTTCCGCCAATGGGTTGCCATGCAACACCAAAAAAATCTGGATTTGTTGAAATCGCAACTTCAGTCGCATTTTTTGCAGATACTTCAACGGGGATATCCAAATTTTTCGTCGTCGCATAACCGCTATTCACCACGAGCGTTCCATTTGTCGGCTTAATTGGTTTTGGCAACGCGGACAATGTTGTTGCTGATGAAGCTGTAGAGTATGTTCCATATGCTGAGACGAACGTCGTCATTCCACTTTGATACACGATGACTGCGGTCGTGCTGTTATTCGTCGTCATCGCGAGTGTTGGCGCCATTGACACACTCGTGACATCGCCACACGTCCACGCACTGCCGTCGGATCCCGAACAACCGCTATTCCCCGAGTCCTTGATTGCATAACGAACATACCCCGTGCTGGCGTTATAATAACTGATGATCGGCGTCACCCCATTGATGAAACCAAGATCGTGGTCAGCATCAGTCGAAAAAGCGCCCGAAGCACCAACTGAATCCACAATTTCAGTTGTCCATGTGCCAGCCGCATATGATGACAACAATACATCGCATTTCACCGAGCATCCGCCATTGTCGGCTGCAACATACAAAATATAAAATTTTCCATTTTTATCAAACTTAACACGTGGTCGGTTGATCGCGGTGTATGATCCGGGTGGTGTGAAAGAATGATCAGTCCATGCTGCCATGTTCGTTGAAGTGACCACACCCACTGTCCCGCTGCCCATGAGCGAAAATACCGCAACACCATTCGTTGGGTGATAGGCGAAGTCAACAGTCGGTGCGCTCGCGACTGACGCGACAGTCGACGATACAAACACATCTGATATTGGATTCGCCGTCGTCGATGCAGACGCAACTTTTTCCGCGTCACCAACTTGAATACGTCCCACGATATACGTGTTTCCGGTCTCAGTTGCTTGCACCGCACCGTTGATAAAACGATCGAGTGTCGTCAAATCAGTGCTGGTCCATGTTGAGCCGCCACTGCCAGATGCTAAATATTTCTGATTTGATGCAGTCGGGTTACCAAACATGATGTAGTTTCCGCCACCTGACCACGACGTGGTGAAAAAAACATCACTCGTTGATAAATTTGATGAGCTGAGCGCAGTCACCGCAGCGCTCCAAGAAGATCCGGCAGTCGACGTTGCAAATTTTAATTTTGTGCCATCGCTTAACACATACCCGACTGCAAAACGATCTGCGGAAGAATCCCAAAGCACGCGCGTGCTTGATGCGGTCACGCTTGACTCAATGGTCGCCGTTGCCCATGACACCGTCCCTGCATATGCGTCGTCGGTCGTGAAAAAAAAGCTGCACACCAAAAGCGCAGTGATCGTTGGAATTCGCCACCATCGGATTGCGTCATTAAAAATATCGACCCGCGTGCGTCGCATGCCTCATATAGTATCACGTTTTTTTGGTATCTGCCACGCGTCCGACGATCAATTTAAACTGCTGTGGACACAACGAAATGGTGATGTGGCTTTCTTTGTATGTGTGGCCGTCGACCTCGACTGTTACCGCTTTGTCGAGCTTCAATCGCGCTTCGCGAAATGGAAAAATACTCGGTGTTGCCATGGTTGATCCGAATAATCCGCGTTTCGCAACGGGCTGGAGCACGATTTCAAGTTGGCGATCAAAGGGCGAAGGCGAATATCCGTGTGGCATGACGCTTTTGTCTTGCGGCGGAACGTTCCACACATGACATTCCATGCGTTGTTGCATTGCGGAAATTGAAACCGCGCCGTCAAGCGACATCGTGATCGTTGACAGTGGCACATGACAATAGTCAAGAAAAAAATATTGATTGAGTTTGCCGATGTCAACGCTCAACACACGGCGTCGTGACAAAATTGACGCACATGCTGCGCCGTATGGCAAGCCGAAACGCTCGGCGAGTTCTGTTTTCTGACCAACGGGTACCCAGCCGAACGTGATTGGTTGATCCGCAACTTGCTGAATCATTTTGGTGAACGCTGCGTCATCGCCGACAATCACCACGGTCTTCATTTCTTTGCTCCGCCGAATTTCTTCCATGATCACCTGCTTGGGCGACAACAAAGACGACATGCGCACAATCTTTCCGATAATGCCCATGTCCGTCAAACTCGTTTCGAGATTGCTGATGACGCGATCGTACTGGCGCTGCTTGGTGCCAGCGTCGTACAGATACAGATACATAGTTGGTTGCCGACTGCGTTATGCGGCCGCTTCGTCAACAAGCGATTTCGGAAATGCGTATTCGATTTCACTGTCTTTCCGTTTCGCTGCGCCTGATTTTGATTTTGCGTCTGCCATTTCAGAGCTGCCGAGCATCGCGCATTTGCCGTGCAAAATTGCGCCCGGTGCGATGATCAGTGTTTTTGCTTCGATGTCACCAACAACGCGCGCCGTTGGGGTGAGTTCAATCGTGTTTTTCGCGCGCACGTTCCCCTGAATTTCGCCAGAAACTTTCACACTATCTGCGCGCACGCTTGCCATAATTTTTGCGCCTTCTTCGACTTGCAAATATTTGTCTGTCTTGACGTTGCCTGAAACAGTTCCTTGTATGAGCACGTTCCCTTGCGAATTAAAATCTCCTTCAACTTTAACGGATGGTCCAACAATTGTTTCGACCTCGTGCGGTGCGGCGCTCTGCATAGTTGGTGATGTCATAGGTGAATTATCATGATTTTCTCTGAAAAGAGCCATATTTTTGATTGTATCACATTTCTTTAATGAGGGGCAGGCCTAAGAGGTGCATGGTTTGCTCCAAAGTTTTCTTGATCTGAGCGACGAGAGACAGGCGGGCGGCGCGAATTTTCGTGTTATCATCAAGCACACGATTGCATTCGTAATAACTGGCGAATAGTTTGGCGAGCTCAAACGCATATTTTGCCAATTCTGACGGATCGTTCGCAGTCGCTGCGCGTTGTGTCGCCAGTGCGGCGCGCGCGAGCTTCAACCACACCGTATGTTCATCAGCATTCCATGTGTAATTTTTCGGTGGTGTTTTCCGCGATGCGCGTGATTTTTTAAAAATACTGTTGATGCGCGCAAGCGTGTATTCAAGATAGGGTGCGGTGTATCCGTCAAACGCGAGCATCTCTTTTTTATCAAACACGATGATATTTTTTGCCGAGGTGCGTACCATGGTGAATTTGATCGCTGCGATCGCTAACGCGTGTGCGTTTCTTTCGATTTTTCGCGCTGACCAGTCAGGATGTCGTTTTTTTGTTTCAGTTGTAGCAGCCTCAACTACCTCGTCACGCAACGATTCATACAAAACAACATTGCCTTTGCGACTTGACATCGCACCTTCGGGTAGTGTCACAAGGTCGTATGACAAGTGGGTGAGTTTTTGTGTAAATCCGTATGCGTGCAACGTCAAAAACAACTGCTGAAAATATAAATCCTGTCGATTATCCGTGAGAATCACGCATTCATCAAGTTTGTGGCGGCGAAATTTTTCTTGCGCAAGCGCGAGATCTGAAGTGGTGTAATTTCCGGCACCATCAGACTTGCGCAAAATTAAAACGCCCTTTTTTTGCTCCGTGAAATCCATGATGATCGCACCGTCGGACTGCTTTGCGATTCCGCGCTTGAGTAAATCGTCAACAATTGCGTGGCCGCGCTCTTTGACCGCGCTTTCATTAAACGTTGCATCAAATGTTAATCCAAGCTCGCGATAAATTGTCTGAAATTCATCGAGTGACCAGCGGCGCGTTTCTTTCCATAGTTTGTGCCATGATTTGTCGCTCGTTTCTAATTTGCGCAGCACATCACTCACCTCTTCTTTGAATTCTGGGTGTGCTTCGAGCGTTGTCGTTGCCTCAACATACATACCGGCAAGCCAGCGCCCTTTTTCGCGCGGCGGTTTTTCAGTTGCATGAAATTTTTTATACGCCCACAGTGTTTTTGCAACATGCGCACCAACATCGTTATTGTATGTGGCCGCGATGACGTTACGTCCGACCGCACGCCAAATGTTAACCAACGCGCTGCCGTGGCATGCGTTACGCATGTGGCCAATGTGAAATTCTTTGTGCGTGTTGGGCTGCGAATATTCGAACATCACGCGCGGCCGCGACTGTTTTTTGATGCTCGCCGGCTTAACGACATGCAAAATTATCCATGCGGTGTGAAATGTGATGTTGAGATATGGCCCGGTCGCGTTTGTCGAGGCAATCGCCGGATGAGCTGCGGCATTGAGTACTTTTTGTGTTCGAATGGTTGCTTCAAGCGGTTTGACGCCCCAGTGCGCGGCCAGTGCAAACGTCGGAATTGCAAGATCACCCATTTCTGGATTTGGTGGTTCTGAAATTTGAATCTTCTCAAGTATTGCTGTCGGAACACCGTCAGCGAGGAGCGCCTGCTTAATTGCATCAGCGATTTCTTGAAACATATGTGGCTTCTATAGTAGCTGATGCGGGCGCGTTGTGCAATACACAAAAAGACAGCACACGCGCGCGGAACTTCCGTACGCATGTGCCATTCGCCGATGCACGTTCACGGCGTTTCCTCCTGTTGTTGATGGCGTGTCGCCGCGGTGTGCGCGGCCGCCTGTTCGAACCAGTGTGCGGCGAGATCTACACGCGGGAGTTTACCGAGCGCGTGCTCGGTAGCCCGCAATGCGACCGTGCGGCTCACCAGATCATCGATGAGTTCCGGACGCAACGAGCGCTTGGGCGCATCGCGTCCGACCACTTCCACGATGCGGATCTCATGACGCGGCATATTCCCACCTCCTTTGGTATGGGGTATCTGCCGATTGGGTTACTATAACTGTAACATAAAAAAATCCGCACCGCGAGTCGCGCATGGTGATGCGACTTCCAAACGGTACGAGGTTGAGTTGGTCAGACAAAACTATCCGCGAATGCCGCGAACAGATATTCGTCCACACCTTAACCCTAAAGAATTGGCGACATCTTGTTTTTATTTCTCTTTTTAAAATTAGCATCTTTCCAATCATTTCCCGTGATGGTGCCACGGCACTTTTTATTGGCGCATGTGCACGTCAATCTGTATTTCGGATTTGATTCTGCGAGCGCATAGTCATAGGTCAGTTCTTCACCTGCCCGAATTGAGCGAGCCGCAACAAAATCGCCGGCTTTGTTGAACACCACGTTGCCATTGCAGGAATGGTTCAAAAAATAATCAACGGCGAGATTATTGAAATTAAATTTTTCCGGTGGAATAAATCCGTTCAGTGTGCCGATGCAAAAATCCATCACTTTCTTTTGCAGATGTTTATCATATTTTTTAAATTCACTCCACGGTATTACGTGCTTCAACGCTGATCGGCGCGGGCCGGGCGCAATTTTTGTGCCTTTTACAATCCGCACCACGGCAAACAATCCAACGCCGCCGCGACACAGTTTTGATGGACGAATTTCGAAGAGAACGGGAGGAAATTTTTTCATACTTGTGACAGGTTGATTTTAGCGATTATAGCAGGATATAATCATTGCAATATCATGTTTCATTGATTTGCTACGCTCTTTTTCAACTGTCCGGGATTTCCGGACAGTTGAATCTCTGGACAAGTAGGTTATGGGTGTACTCATTCTAGCGACTACCGAGTAATCCTCGGCAGTTGATCGGAAATTCCGACTAACTGTCAGTTATCTGGTTTTCCCGGATAACTCAATATTAAGTTGTTTTGCCGCATTTTGGCGAGCCACCGATTACGACGCCGAGGTCTTAATCTGTTTTGCTTTTTCAATAACATCTCGCTGGTCTTCATTGACTCGTTCAATGATACGACCTAAAAAAGCCTCCTTTTCTGGTGTTGACTCAGGGGTCAATAATTCATGTAATGAAAATTGTTTTTTTGCTTTGTAGCCGAAAAAATCACGTATTTTTTGCATCATATTTAAGCAAGGATTCTAATTCTTTTTTACTATATGTTATTTCGGGTAAATCGTCAATTGAAGCATTAAATTTAATGTTACGTATTTTTTTATCATAATCATGAGTAACCACCCATAAACGAACTCTATCTCCAAATTCATTTTTTATATCTGCTATTGCTAAGGGTGCAGCAAAAAATTGCTCGATGAATTTTTCTTTTGATACGCGCCGCCCCTCTACAACTTCTCGCTTTTTAGTAAATTCCCACGCACGAACTGGATCCTGATACATATAGGTGATCAGAACCGCACGATCATGATTTAATGAACGCTCAACATTACTACGTGATTGACCAACATATGCAAATGTACCATCAAGCAGGCAGCTTTTCTTAGTGTCTATTGCGTGATCAAAAATTTTATTTACACCTGTCGAAGCTGCGCTCTGAAAAATGTGCGAATTTGTACCCACATATCCAGGAAATAATTTTCTAATTTCGTCCGCATCAATATGAATTATTTCATCAAAATCTTTTAAATCAGCAATCAGTTTATTTGCAAATTCTGTTTTACCAGCACCAGGAGAACCAGCCGTAAAAATACTAACGGGAATTTTCGCGATTTTAATGGTACCCGCAAATCGCTCGACAATTTCGTATGCATGCGTTTTAACGTAAAGCTTTGCAGCTTCGCACAATTTTTGTTCTTCATAAGTGAGGTCGCCCATAAGATGATAAATCAAGCACCTGTTTACACGGTATTCATTCCCTCAAACAGGAAGGCGAGTTTTTGGTGTACTCGCAAGCGAGGAGTTGTTTTCAGCTTTTATTTTTGATACTTCTGTCCGGCCCACCGGATAAAGTATGAGCTGGCGACCAACCGACGCCACTTGCTCAACACATTCAGCGCGCGAACACGCACTCGAGTTTGCACTCGTGCGCTTGGTGAATGTGGGGTGATTCAGATTTTTGCACCCGCAGCTTGAACAATACAAGATGTAAGTCCTCGAAACCGCGCTACTGGGCCCTATTACCGTTCGACGCGTCCGTTATCCTCTTGTTCGAAGGATTATTCCGTCACTTCCTGTTTGAATGAATGATCTAATTAATAAGACGGGTGGTGGAAAATTTTGTTACATAGTGTTCAATTTAAAAATTTCTGCATTTCTTTTTTGACCCGCACCTCCATTTCTTGGTGTGATATTTTTCCGGCATTATCTAAAATTTCAACTTCATTGAGTTGCAAAAATCCATCGAGTTTTCGTTTCCAATCTGCCATGTGCATGAGGCGACGACGTTCAATTTGAAATTCGGCATATGACAAGAATTGTTCCACGAGCAAATAAAGCTGCCGAAGCTCTGTTGGAACCATGTAATTTTTTGCGATTTTTGCTTCGGCGCTGGTTGGCCGTTCGCCTTTCCATGCGGTCATGCCTAGATGTTCGGCGCTGCCATCAATGCGGGCAACAATTAATTCTGCTGCAGTAAATCCGGTGATGGCAAAATGAAATTTGTTTTGCACGGTTGCAAAAAATTCTTGTGCGGACTCCACGCGCGGGTCATAGTCAACGCTTGTTGCAAAAATGTCGCGCACTTTTTCATAGAGGTTGCGCTCTGATGCACGGATCGCGCGAACGCGCGCCAGCCACTCTTTAAAAAAATCCGATTGCACGCCGCCATTAGCAAGTCGCGCGTCGTCCATGGCAAACCCTTTGATGATGTATTCACGCAGACGCTGCGTTGCCCAGATGCGAAATTGCGTGCCGCGATGTGATTTTACGCGGTAGCCAACGGAGATGATGATGTCGAGGTTGTATAGATTTTTTGGCTTAACATTGCTATTTCCGGAAATTCCGGATTTTGCTGTGGTTAGCGATTCTTCTAATTCACCTTCTTCATAAATATTGCGGATGTGCTCCGAGATGGTACTCTGATTTTTCTGAAATAATTGCGCCATCTGATCTTGTGTCAGCCACACGGTCTCGCCTTGAACAAGCACTTGAATCTTCAGCATGCCATCCGCCGCTTCGTATAAAATAATTTCGTTTTGAGAATCTTTGTTTTGCGATTGCATAACCCCAACCTTAGTGAATCTTGATTGGATTATAACCGAATGAAAACCGAATGTCAAGGTGGGTTATGCACTTTTTATACACAGCTATCAAATGCGGGGGGCACCGTGCGCTGTAAGCTCGCCCATGCGTACTCGGCATTGACATGTTCAAAAATATGTGTTAAAAATAACCCAACCAACACGCAGGAACACCATGTCACGAATCTTCGAAAATGCGTACGCGGTGTACTACTACCTCAACCCAATCATCCAGCTCCTCATGCGGCCAGCGCTCTGGCTGGTCAACGCGCGCAAGTATCCTGTTCGAGGCGGCATCGCGGCGGCAATAACTTCATTGCTTGGTCACTATCTTCTTGCACTTCTCCTTGTGGTCACGGGCCCATGGACAGTGAAAATTGAACTGAATACTGTAATGGGAGACCTTTTCACTGATCCGGGCCTGATTCCGGCGCACATCGGATTCGTAGTGCTCGCCATCATCAATCTGCGTATCGGTCTCGCGCGTTACCGCGCTGCGGAAAAAGCCAAGATGCAGAATGCGGGGTCGTAACACAGAAATGTGTCGCTGCCCCGCGTTTTTTTATTTGACAACCCGCCTTCCCTGCGCTATAGTTCAGACATAATTTGGGGTTACCCACCGACCTCCGCTCTCCAGCGGAGGCAGATTTTTTTAAGTGGCATAAAATTCCAAAAAACTTGTGCGAATTTTTTTGGCATCGTCGTCTGTGAGTGTTCCAATTCTGCCCAGCAGGCGATGTGAGTCCAGCGTGCGTGCCTGATTTAATAAGACGGATCGAAAAATGCCAGAGAGCTCAAAGGATACATACCACGTACCAATTTTTGGCAAGGACGTGATTGGCAGCGCCAAAAATGTGGTGCGTGTTAATTTTTTAAAAATCAGTACAGGACGCGCAAACTTTTCTCCCTTGCCATATATTTCATCGCCAACGTTCTTGCCAACACGGCACCACCACACTTCGCCCTGCTTAAAAAATTTTGCCGGCCGTTCGTCCACGTGTAATGCAATTTTCTGTCTGCACCATGCACAAAAAATTTCTATGATTCCAAACATACCCCTCCCTTTGTAAGTTACCGCACGCGTGATGCGCGAGTGATTAATGCGGGGATTTTAAAACAGGGGCGCGAGGATGTCAACTGATTGACAACCCCCCGCCCCCTTGCCATACTCCCCTTACTTACTTCCACATCTATGCGCACCCGCTTTCCACTTGTGGCCGGTTTATTTGTTGGCATTCTGCTTGCCGCTGGCACGACCGCGTCTATTGCGTACGCCGCAAGCTACAACGATTTGAATTACTATCAGAAACAACAATTTTGGATGTGCTGGGACGCGAAGTGCTCGGCGCTGTTGGCGGCGCAGCAATATGGCGAGTATCGAGCGTGCTCGCTCGCGTGTTTTGATGCGGCGGTTGCGGCGAGTGTGTCGGTGGCAACATGTAGTGACACGGATGGCGCCTGCGCGGCGTAGAAATTAAGGTTGGATCCAAAAAAATTGTGGGAAAGGATTGCGGGTCGAGTCAGGATCAAAGCGCACGTGGCCCGTGTGTGCGTGCTCGCGCGCACGTTCGAGTTTCGCGGCGCTCGCAAACGGAATTTTCGGCAAACCAGCAACGTCCATGCGCGCTGCGTCATGTATCGTGTGCACCCCTGCGCCCCGAAGCGCATCATGTGACCGCGCGTCGAGATTGTAGATGAGCGCAATGTCATCGGCCGCCTGCGCCTCCTGCACGCACTCGTGATACCACGGACTATTTTTGCAACTCGATGTGAGCCGCAGCGGCGGCTTTTCGCCATGCATCACTGCAAGAATGTTGGTGATTTGTTTCTGCGTTTCCGCGCGGTCTTTTGGTGTGATGGTGAACGGAATGCGCTCGTGATCGCGATTGATGATTGCGGTTTCGCTCGGATACACTCCCTGCATGTGTTCCAGGATGTTCGCGTAGAGTGTCAGCTGCAATTTGTGTTTCTTATCGAGCTTGCTTGAGGATTTAATGTCGACGGGCGTGCTAGATAATCGATGAAAATTGATAGAACTAAATAAACACTAAAAAACGCTTATTTGTGTTAAAATACAAATACTGTATATTTATATATATGTCACCAAAGTTGAAGGCTCTATTTGTACAATTAGGAAATATCTTAATTGTTGTCGCAATAATTTTAGGAATGTATGTATACAGTTGGTTCACCGATGGATCACTTACAACTGTTGATTCATGTAGCGGATCTTATATTGTAGGTAAATACGAGATCAAGGATGTAAAAAGTCAATGTCCTAATTTAACTAAAGAATCTTTGAGAGCACAAATTAATGATCACTTTATTCGGTTTGATGGAAAAAATGCTTTTACAACTAAAGAGAAAATGATTCAAGATGTTGAAGAAAATTTTTAACTTAGTTGCATGTCAGACGAGTATCGAAACCATCATTATGTGCCACAATGGTACCAAAAACGGTTCCTGTTGCCAGGAGAGCATCATCTGTTTCAATTAGACATGAAACCTGATACGTTTGTGGATCCTCGCGGCGTATCGCATATTGTAGAGCCTTTAAAGTGGCAGGGTGTAAGAAAATGCTTTACAGCTGATGATTTGTACACAACTACGATTCGCGGAATTGAAACAAGGGATATCGAAAAATATTTTTTTGGTGCCATTGATGCAAAGGGTGGGCCAGCGGTTGAATACTTTGAGCAATATGAACATCCGGCAAGATATTGGGGCACATCTCTCCAGGACATTTTATTGTACATGAGTGCCCAGAAACTTCGAACCCCAAAAGGACTTTCATTTTTGGGAAGTAAATTCGGTACGCGCGATAAACATACTATTCTTAGACAGATGATGAGATTAAGACAGTTGCATTGTGCCATTTGGACGGAATGTGTGTGGCTTATTGCTGATGCATCACAGTCCGATACAAAATTTATTATTTCTGATCACCCAGTTACTGTTTATAACAGAGAGTGTGGGCCTCGCTCATGGCGATGCAAAGAATATAATGATCCAGAAATTTGGCTACAGGGCACACATACAATTTTTCCACTCTCTATGAATAAGGTACTTATCCTGACTAATCTTTCTTGGATGCGAAATCCATATCAATGTGCAACTAATTTGCGGCCAAATCCGAATCCATTACGCAACGCCATTTTTAATTTTACTGAAGTGCAAATTTTGAGACATCTTAACGAACAAGAAGTGCGCGAAATAAATTTCATTATTAAAAGTCGAGCACACAGATATATTGCTGCAGCTCGAAAAGAATGGTTATATCCAGAAAAATTCATCTCTAAATCAGATTGGAATAGATATGGTCATGGTTATTTATTAATGCCTGATCCACGGCCTATTAATTGGGGAGGTGAAGTATTTTGGGGAAATAAAGATGGAACTGGTGGAGCGATGGATGAATATGGCCGATTGCCTGGAGATCCTGACTATAGCAAAGAGACAAAAAATCGTACTGAGCATGACACACTACAATGGTTCAAAGGAGAATTTGCAAATCTAGTCGGACCCTATCGCAGAGGGAGATGTATGCCCGCTATGTCCTTGGAACCGGAACGCGATGCCGATGATTTTCATCAATATCATGTAAGTCTTCAGAAAAAAAACTCCAAAGAAAGATACCAGCAGAGACGTGAAAAGTAATATCTAAAATGGTTCGCCAGAATTAGTTTTATATGTGCAGTGAGTACTTTTAGGATGCCCTAGAATCGATGAGGGCCAATAGGACTAAAATAGCCTTAGCATCTCCGCCACCATCCTCCATTTTATATTTTATTCAAACCTAAATTCTTCCTAAAAAATTCCTCCGTCTCCTTGTCTGTAAAATACACATAACACCCCTTCATTCCTCGAGTCATCAAGGTCCTGTATGTATTTTTTATAATTGCATCTAGACGAGCTTTTGTTCCAATAGGATCCTCTTTCATTAATCCTTTCCAACCATGCACTGATTTATCTCCTCCGCTTCTTTTGCTGACATCGGTAATTACTTTACCATTTCGTACAGTAAGATCATGCCCGACAATAACCCCGACATAATCAACCTCAAGACCTTGTGCCGTATGAATGCACCCCACCTCAGTTACTGAGTCTGGCTGTGCGATCCATGTTTGACCATGCGAATTCAGATTCCAAGTTGCTGCATAATCGCCTATTACAATATCTTTTAACGATGGCTGTTTTTTACTAATCCATTTCCAACAATATCCCGCCACCATTCGAGCTTTATTTTTTTCTTTGTTTTTTTCAATGATAAAATCATGCAATTTTTGAGGATCATCAAAAATACAAAACTCGTAGTCACTATCATCCAGTATAATATTGGCGGTCTCACGAATTTGTAAAGTATTATCTAACCATGAAAGATACCCATCAGAACCGTTACAACGAAACTGCGATTCTAATGACATTTCTGTAACCTTCGCACCTTGCTGCTCAGCAAATTTACGAATTTCACCTTTTTCACCAATATCATTAAGCGTCACTTTCTGATCTTCATCAATGAAAAAAATGCTAAACTTACTTGCATTTATTATTTCCTTAATCTGATTATCGCCCTTACCAAAAAAATTAGATTTTTCTGTTAATCTATGCGCCTCATCAACTATTAGAATGTCAAAATCATTAGCATCAGCATCAACAAAAGATCCGGTACCAGAAAATAAGTTTGAAAACTCTGTTCTCCTAAAAGTTTTTGTTAACATTGACTCAAACACTAAGCGTGGTGCAGAATTTCGTGTAACATAGCGTGCATTTAATCCTTTTTTGGTAGCCGACAATAAATTAATAGCGACTACAGATTTACCGGTTCCAGGACCTCCATTTACAATAAGTACATTTTTATTTTCATGACTTGAACTTCGAGCCAAGGACAAAGCTGTTTCATAAACAATTTTCTGATCATCGATCATTATGAATTCATCGTTACCCTTAAGCATCGATGCAATACTATCTGCTAATGCTTTTGATGGTCTAATCGCACTATTATCAATTCGAAATAATGTTTTTTTATTATCTCCATACTTAATGTATTGAGCAATAAATTTTTGCAATTTTTCCTTATCACCCTTACAAAACGCAGGAGACTGATCTGTGTAGCTTTTATAAAAATCATGATTGATAACACTGTCATCAATCTCATTATGTAGGTATGAACACGATTCTAATTGAATTCCTTCATTATAAACTGTTGCATTAAATCCATTAAGCAAAGTTGTATAGGACCACGCTTGATAAGACGGGTGTAGCTCTTCACTTATATGACCATACCTAAAAGTCGCTTCTACCATTGCATCTTTATCAGTGAGGCGCGTGTTCGTCCATTGTTTCAATTCAATCACAACTACCTTTTCATGTCCATGGTCGTCTTGTCCTGTAATTAAAAAATCGATGCGATTTTTTGTGCGTGGAATTGAATATTCAATCGCAACTCCTGAATCATCTGGAATTGTACTGGTCTGCATCACTTTATACATGGCATCTCCTAATGAGTTTTTCCATGAATTATATTCACTGCTACCGACCTGAACATTAATATTCAATTTTTCTTTTACTTGATCTCTTATTACATCTTCAATTCCGTTTGAAGCATCCTCTAAAAACCCTAACTTTGTTGACTGGTAAACGATCATATCTTAAAGATCAGTATATTTTGTATGCTTCCCCTTTGCTTTTTCTACTGGATATTTTTCTTCATTCTTCTGCATTTTATTTTCAACTGCGGTGCCAATATCGATATTTAAATCATACGCCATCAAAAGCACCCAATATAAGACATCTGCAAGCTCCTCGCTAATAGCTGCTTTATTTGAAACCAAATATTTTTTAATCTCATCTTCATTTTTCCACTGAAAATGCTCCATGACCTCAGCTGCCTCCAATACTAGTGATAATGCTAAATCTTTTGGATTATGAAATTGCTTCCAATCGCGTGCATCTCGAAATGTAGTAATTTTGGCGGTCAAATCTTCAAGAGTATTCATACTGACTAATATTAGTTGAAAATGCAAACAAATGCCATAGTGACAGAGTTTTCAACACTTATCCTATAGAGACATACGTGTGTGATATAGTGAAAGTACTATGGAAAAAAATCAAGACACAACACAAGAAGCTATTTTTCAATCAGTCTACGAAACAAAAGGTTTACTCAATCTTGTGCGAGGGGATCTTGCGCACTATTTCAAACAAATTGGATACTTATTAGGAGCTATTTTAGTAACATTAATCCTGATTTGTTATAAAATGTGGCAATAGTGTTATCCCCAGAGAACTTGTGTTATACTAACAATACATTGGGAGTCGGGCGACTTCATACTTGACAAAAAACCGCTTTTAATACACAATGCCCGAACAAATCAAAAACCGCCGCGTCCCGCTAAGAACAACGGCGGCTTTGATTGCGAAACTACTAGAGACTGACGTTTTCGTCGGTCTCTTTTAGTTTCCCATCGTTTGGCTTTTCACTATCCACCCAAAAGCGAAATACGCCTTTGCGCTTACAGCGATACACGCCATTGATGGTGGTGCACTTCCGGAAAATGTATGGCATAAACCAGTAATTTTCAACTGCGAAGGCAGTCACTCGGAGCTTAAGTGCTCCCGACGGTCAAATACTTCCTAAACCCGTCGGGAATCGTCAAGCGAAAAATGAAAAACCACCAAAAGCGTCTACCCTGCCCACGCTGTCTAAACAGTCCGTCGGCAGTGTTAGAGCACCCGACGAAACTCTCGTTTCGGCAAGGTAGCACTTTTGATGGTCAATCCCCTGTGTGCATTAGGATTGAATGACGCTTTCTCTGGCTCTAAACAGAGAATAAATTGGGATGTGCAACGAACTCTGATAGTATGCGCTTGCTTAGATCAAACTGCAATATCTGTGTCAAGTCCACTAAGTTTACTCTTCTTAAACCTCAAAAAAATTATCCAACCAGTGCAGAAAGCAAAGTCTGAAATCGCATGCCTAGTTTTCCACAGCCCTTGCTATTGACAAGATACCATAATTATGGCACCCAGTAGTAAGGTGCTTAATTTATCTTTTTAGTCTTATGAACAACCCAGATGTTTCGTCACGATCTTTGAATTTACGGATAGTCTTACAGCAATTCATTACAAATGCTACGACTAAATTTTGCGTGATTGAAAGAAGCCTGAACGCCCTTAAAGAGGGTCATCATGAGATCATGGAATTCCTGAGATATAATCTTATGCTTCGAAAGGAGACTGCTGATTTAATCCTGTCTCTTAAAACCGAATTAAAATCAGAAATATCAAAATCTAAACATGAACTAATGGACTACATCGATAAAAAACACAACAAATAAGTCATTATCAATTAGGGAGCTTCGATAAGCTTTTTACAAGAAATTCTTCCACTCCCCTCGCCACCCTCCCCATCAACGCCCTCTTAACTCCCATCATCCACTCCCTCCACTCCACCTCCATCGTCCCCGAATCCCTTAAATTATCCAGCAAATCCGCAACCTTAATTGCCCAGGCATCGGAGTCGTCAGCCTGCACCAATCGCGCAATCATAACAACCCAACGCGCATCGTTGCCCTCAATCGACGCGTCATGCGAACACAAATCCACGAGCCCAACGACGCGCTCGCTAAACCCTGCCGCGCGCAACTCCGCCAAAGACACGCCGCCATCCTCGACAATGTCATGCAGGAGCCCCGCCAGACAAACGTCGAAACCGTATCCATGTTCCTCGAGCAAATCCCGCACATGAAACGAATGCGTGTATGCGGGCTTGTCCGTCGTGCCCTTGCGCATGCCCGGGATGCGCGTAAGGACGAGCACACTCGCACGGTGTTCTGGCGTCTCACACAATTGTGTGAAGTAATCGCTCGCAGAAAAGCGTTCACGCCCATCAAGGGCTGGAGAAATCCATGCATCCTCGCCATGATGTGCCCAATACACCCCCATCATCTGATCATCGCCTTCAGCCGCAATCAACGCCCCGCGATACACAGATTCCACAATGCCTTGCGCATACGCAAGCGCGTCATCATAACTCTCAAACGTCCCAGCAGTTTGTCGGTGCTCCGCAACATCTTCAGGTGATATAAGAGGTGTGTGGAAATAATCATCTACATTTACAGTATACATATGCCGCAAAAAATAAAGGTGGCTCGGAAATTAAATCCACCATGCCGCGCGCACCACTCGGCGCACAGCTGTGAATGAAATCTCCCAACCACTTTGTAGTTAGTCGCTATAGTCCATCTGGCTCCCGACAGATTTCCCCGGTTGCCTTGCCCATTCGGGCAGGATCTAAGCGGTGCCATTGTCCCGGCACTAAGGATTAAGTTGTGACTCTTACAAATGCATTATAGCAGAAAATGTTTCGAGGGTCAAATTCACATATCGAGTGACCCCCGTAGTTTGCTAGCGAATGAGTTCGCTTAGCAAGGAAGTGTACGGGAGATTTGAAGGGGTGTCGATGGTACTATCAAAAACATGAGAGCACCCGCGCGCATGATAAAAAATCTTCGCAAAATAAATCCGCCGTCCCCCTTGTCAGCTGCCGCGATTTCTCCGACCGAAACAAATCAGCTTTGCTGCAATCCACCGCATGGTGTTTATCAAATATTTGATGAATTTATATTTCGCCATCGGATTATCTCTAATCTCTGAAACACGAAAATCTGTAAAATCATCGCTTATCTCAACTTTATAGGAAACCGAGAAGGTTTCATGTAACTCAGTAACGGTATATACATATCCGTCTTGACCAGAAGTGGCGTGTCCAACAAGATAGATAGCCCTAAAATTATGTCTTCCATTTATCGCCTCTCTAACTTTATTTCTATACCATAAATCAGTGCCGTCAAAAAATACAACCAAAAACTTACCTTCAGCATAATCTACCCCTCTCTGTATTTTCTGATTAATCGCTTCAATGATACGCGCCTCTCCCTTTGGTAGCTGTTTTTTTCGATCAGGAAAATTCATTGCAACCACATGCTCCGTTTCGACGCACTGCCCAGTTTTTCGATCTATTATTATTCCATCACATTTATCATCATCAGAAAAAGTTACCTCATCTCCATTTAATTTTCGAAAAACAGCGCACAATAACCAATTAGCCCATGCTTCTCTCGGTCTTAACGAAAAATTTGTGATCGACCGGCCGGTGCGCAAAAAATCAGGATCCTTAACCATCGGTTCAAAATCCTTAAGCAGTTTTTTAAAATCTTTTATCATCCTTACTTCTTTCATGCATTATTTTTTTAAAACTGGCGAAGAGGGTATGGCGACCCTCGTTCGCTCATGCTTTTTATTTAATCAAAATATGCCCGAACAAACTTATCATTTTAAAAACTCTCTCGGATAGGTTTTGATATCCCACCACTGATTTTGAAAATCACAGATTATTTTTGATTTCCATTTTCTATTTTCTGCATCATGAAAATAAACAAACAGGCTGACATGGCACTCACCGTTAATAGGCAGACTAATTCGATAAAAACTATTTATTGCTCCAGAGCATGTTGGTGCTTGCACCTGACCATTTAATTCATAAGGCTTTCCATTAAATTCATATGAATCGAAATAAAGTACGCGAGTTCCAACATTTTGAATATAAATAATTTTACTCTCGTTTTGAGTTGCAATATCCTTCATGATACCCAAGGATGCATATAATTCCACACTGTCTTGAATTTTTGCTTGTGTTTTTCCTATCCAATACGCGAAAGCACCTACAATTCCAACAGCAATTGTGTTAAAAAATGTGGAGTTAAGAAATTTAACTAATTCTTCAAAATTCATAATTTGATCATATAGTAAAACGCTTCCTCATAATACATTCCTTACTATCAAACAATCCTCACAAAAAACCTCTTCCCTTTCTGCACCACAACCCCCTCTTTCTTCGCTTCAACCATCGCCGCAACATCCTCAACCACAACCCCATCAACCTTAACACCGCCCTCCTCAATCTGCCGCCGCGCCTCACTTTTCGAAGAACAAAAACCAACCTCAACCAACACATCAACCAACGCCGCCTGCACCCAATCAACTTTCACCACCGGCATATCCTCCGGCACGCCACCCTGCTGATGCACCGTCCGAAAATGTTCCTCTGCCGCGCCCGCCGCCGCAGCGCCCCAGTACATCCCAACAATCTCGCGGCCCAAACGCATTTTTAAATCGCGCGGATTCGTGCCCGCAGCCAACGCAGAACGCATCTCGACAATTTCGGCGAGATCAATGCGCGTTGCGTTCATAAAATATTCCAAAACCAGTTCGTCCAAGAGCGACATCACCTTGCCATACATGTCCGCGGGCTCGTCCAATAAATTGATGGTGTTGCCCCACGACGACGACATTTTGCGGCCGTCGAGACCGGCGATGAGCGGATTCACAATGATGTTTTGCGCGGGCTGGCCATAGAATGGTTGCAGCGAACGGCCGGCGAGCACATTGAAACGCTGGTCAGTGCCGCCGAGTTCGACGTCGGCCGTGATCGCCACCGAATCGTACGCCTGCATCAAGGGATACAGCACCTCGCGCAAACTCACGCGCTTGCCGCCGTCGAGACGCTTTGCAATGTTTTCGCGCGCGATAAATTCCGCCACGCTAAAATGATTCGCCATCTCGCCAATTTCCTTGAAGCCCAGTTTGCCGAGCCACGTCGAATTAAAATGAATTTCCGCGCGGTCAAGGTCAATAATTTTGCCCGCCTGCGCGACGTATGTTTTGAGGTTGGCCGCAATGTCCGCCTCTGTCAGCATCGGGCGCTCTGCTTCCTTGTCCGACGTGTCGCCGATGATGCCCGTGAAGTCGCCGACGATGAATACTACTTGATGGCCGAGTTCTTGGAAGTCACGCAATTTTAGCAGCGGGATTGAGCGGCCGAGATGCAGGTTGGGTGACGTTGGGTCAATGCCCAATTTGATTCGTAATGGCGCGCCGGCTTTTAGCTTGGCCTCCAAATCTTCGCGTACAATACATTCGGCCACGCCACGGTCTAGGATTTGGGAGATTTTTGCGGGGTCGGTGGAGATTTTCGCGGTGTGGGGCTTGGCCATAGATTGGAAATTATAGTGGTATGGTAGCGGAAAACAGCGTGCTTGACAACTTCTTTTGCCCGCAGTATATTCAACGCACGATCTCCGATTCGGAGATCCCATCTTCGGGGAAACCCAATAATCGCGGCCAGCAATGGCCGCGATTGGATTTTATGAGGTCAGTAATTTTATAAACTGCTCGCGAACATTATTCAGCGTCTGTAAATCAACCGTGCCGACGTTTTCGAGCAACCGGCGTGCATCCAACGTTCGCGATTGATTTAAAATAATCCATCGCCGCGTGCCGCGCAATTCCATTTCCACATACCACGAGCCGCATCGTTCAACCGAAGTCAGTGGCAGCGCCAAAAAAATATTCCGGCTAAATTTTTTCAACACCAACACCGGCCGCGCGAATTTTTCGCCCTTGCCATATAACTCGTCGCCAATGTTCATGCCAAAACTGCACCACCACACCTCGCCCTGCTTAAACAACAGCGGCTGGTGTTCGGCAATATGCAGCGCAATTTTCTGGCGACACCATGAACAAAAAATTTCGATGATTTCAAACATACCTCCCCTTATGTTTTGTTATGGTGCGATGTTAAACAAAATCAATCACGCTGTCAAATTAAAATGAAGCCGTCACACTCCCCCAAAGATGTAACGGCTCACGTGGTAGTACACCACCTCACTTGTTGTTGACTAGCCGCGCGCGCCCCGCACGACTTCGATCTCGAACACGTAGATACCCAGCCGTTCCTTTGCCGGCGGGTAAATGCTGTGCAGCAAATCGACGACGCCCTGACGCGACATGTCCGCAGCGATCCGCGTGTGATCTTCTTTGCCCATCATCGCGTCGATGTTCGGGAACACGCGCACGCCCTTGACGCGCACATCGCACTCTTCGTCCGAGGACATGAAGTGGATGGTGTCGCCCTGCTTAATTTCCTTGATGTTGGGGTAGCCGGCGCGCACTTCAAGGGTCTTGTCCCCCCGCTTGATCTGACGAAGCAAATGTCCCTTGACGCGAATGTTCCGATTCATAGTGATCTCCAAGTCGTTGCTCCACTGCTGGGTGGAGAATTTAATGTGGTACGCAGCTGGCATCTGCGCGTTCTGCAGCCAGCCCAGCCGCTGCAGCACCATGACCTCCGGAACCGAAGGGACACAGTGCACATACAGCTTGCGACCGAACGCGCGCAGCATGTACGGAATGTCGATGAGCAGCGCAGCAAACGCTTCCGGCGTCTTTGCAACGCAGGGCATGAGCTTGATCGGCTCACCCTTCTTGGGGGTGCAACCAACAACGCCCAGCACCACTCCATCGCTGTCAACGGCAACGTACACGAGCTTGAACTTCGCATTCACCTCGCGCGTGTGCCGCCGCCGGTAGCCGGCGTACAATGCGTCGATCCACGAATCGTCCACGCCATCAAACTGTGGCGCGAGCTTTTCGAGAATCAGCGCACGAACCTGTTCGCCGTGCTGCTCCTCATCGAATTCGCGGACCGAAATGTGCTGACGATCACGCTCTTCGATGGCCTTCACGTCGTCGAGCGGCTTATAGATCATGACTTCCGTGCTACCGGGCTTGTAGTGGCTTGGCGACTTGCCAGCCACGGAATAACCCATGTGACGGAAGAAACCGTACGCCTTGCCGTTGCTTTCGGCAACGGTTGCGTAGATCTGCCGCGAGCCATGTTCGCGCGCAAACGCTTCCGCGTGCGCGAGCAACTTTGACCCGAGACCGCCGACGCCCTGAAACTCCTTTGCGACGATAAGCGGGCTGATCTTGGTCGTCCTCTGCTTCTTGACCACGAGATGCACCATTCCCGCCCGCCAACCATTCACCTCGATGATGAACATGTGCTGCTCGGCAGAAAAGTGCCCGACGTTATCCGTGCCGCCGGCCATGTGCGCGTCGTAGATGCGGGTTGCATGCGCTCCGTGGTCACCGTTGTACCACTCGGGCAGCGCCTCCTCCATGATGCGTGCGACGAAATTGAAATCACCCTCCCGGGCTTCCCGGATGACGACGTGCTTTTGCACAACCACGACACTGTCAGCCATGATGGCCTCCGAGTTCCACCAAGAATGCACTGCGCACCTTGTGTGTGGAACTAATAATCAATCACGGACTTTCCGAGCTTGATTATCCAAAGCCTAACACTTTTATTGATCTGAGTCAACTAGTCCACCAACCGAATCCGAATCCCCAACACCCCGAATTTTGCCTCATCTTCTTTTGAATAAAAGCTGTAAATTAATTTCTCGAGCGCCTCCACGCTTTCGCCACCAAACATTTGCGGCGAAAAATCGGCAAATAATGCTGAAAAAGTTGGGTAACGTAAAAGGCCGATAACTTCCGCCGAAATCGTTTGCTCCAATTCCGGATTGCGTTTAAAAATTAACGTATCGCCCAGTTGAATTTGCTGACGTTTTTCATCATACAAACGACATTCGATTCCCTTGGTACCGGCCGTGATGGCATTGAATGGCGCTGGCTGAAGCTTCAGTTCGTGAATCATATGCAACGAGTGTAACGAATGATTGATTTTTTGACAAGGCGCGGGTCGGGTGGCTGATTTTCTATTTGACTACCAACTCAACTCCACATATACTCTACTCACACTACCCAATCGGGTTCGAGGCCGCCTTCACGGGCGGCCGTATTATTTTCCGAACACTACGCGTCTCACTTGTGACATCACATACTCAAACTCACATTCATCCAGCCGTCTCATTTTTCGAATGAGTCGCCGCATATCAAAAACTTTAAGTTGATTTAAAACCAAAAATGATCCACCGCTAATTTGCAGAAATAAATCGTTGCATCTCACGGTACTCGTCAATGGAATTGCAAAAAATATGCCGCTCCCGAATTTCCGCACCACCAAAACCGGCCGCTGAAACATTTCGCGCTTTCCGTTTTGTTCGCGGCCAACATTTTTTCCAATCGAACATACCCAGATCTCTCGCTCACGACAAAAATGCGCAATCGCTTCAGCGCTCAATCGTTGTTTCAAAAAATTCCATTCACCGAATAATTTCCCCTCCATATAGTTGGAGAGATATTACAAAATTATTCCGTTGCCGTCAAACTTGAAAAAAATTGCACCCCAGCCAAACGTTTCCGTTCAAGTTGGGGTGTTGTTGTGCGCGCCGAGACGCTGATTCAGCGACTAATCACCGTCGGGCGAAGTATCGAACGACACGACGCACAGGTTGCGCTTCAGTCCGTCGCCACGCGCGTGCGAGTAGAGCAGGCGCCGGCTCGGATCTTGCGCGGCGTAGAAGCCGTAGCACGCCGTGCACGTGTCACCGTAGGATTGGCTATAGGCGTTGTCTTCGCGCGCGCACCATGTGCGCCGAAACTCACCGCGGATCAGCTCCGGCAAGCTGATCGAAAAATGGCCAGTGTGTGGCGGATTCACGACAACTTCCGGCGGAAAAAGCTCACCCCCGTTGGCGAGTCCATCGCCGTACCGCGCCGCAACCTGCTGACGCAGCGTGTCCACGTTCGGGTGTGCGTAGCAGCACTGCTGCACGCCACCGTCGGTGAAGAGGTCAGCGTCCGAGATCTTGATCCCCTGCTCATCGCACCACGCCAGAGCCGTTTCGAACACGCTCTTGCCGCCCGGCCGCTCCGGCATGACGCACTTGAGGCCGAGGTGGAAGAAGAACATGGCGGCGATTTCCGTGCTATCCGAAGAGTACACGAGCAGCACGCCCCAGTGAGAATCTGCAACGCGGAACCCGAAATTCGTGCGAGCGGCGCGCGGATTGCGCACAACGCCGATGTTGGACTTCTGCCGCGCGCGGAACGAAAGACCGCCAACCGTCTCGAACGCCGGATCTTGGATCTGCGCATCCGTGAAGTCCACGACCACCTCGTTGGGGTCAGCGCCTTCCGGATTCCTCGGATCCCAGAACCCGACCTTGAGCACGTTCACCGGTCCGTCCGCCGCCTCTGCCTCATGCAACGCACGCTCGCACTGAATGCCGTTCATGGCGTCAAACGGTTCGGTAACCGTGAGGCCGAGGGCGCCGGGCCCCCAATAGCTGACGTGGTCACTGCTCGAAGCCCCAGAAATTTCATGTTGCAGTGTGGGCATTGCGCCCTCCCTTATTTCGCCGAAGTTATTTGTGTAGTGGCGAATGTGAAAAGAGTAGCAGCAGATAGAAAAAATGTCAATCAATCCACACAGTACTCACACTTTTCCCACATCATACACACCATGACGCACAACCATTCCCTGCTATACTCAACTTCATCAGTCACTAACTTTTTTTCGTATGTTGCAGGGGGCAACAGCAGCAGTCATTCCCGCGCCGCAAAATCCTTTTGAGGCATTTGTTATCAATGCGCTCACTTGTTTGATGCGCAATGTCGAAGATCTCATCGAAACACAGCAATATTTAGTCAGTGTCGTGGTCACGCACGATGAACTTCACGATGTGCTTGAAGAACGGCTCGGTGTATTCAAGCAAGAGCTCAAAACAGAACTCAAAACTGAACTCACTACAGAGCTCCGCGTCGAAATTGGTGAAGACGTAAAAGCTCATACCACCAAAATGTTCAGCGAGTTTCGCGATGAAATCAGATCACTGCTCAAAAAATGTGATGGCCGTACCGACGATGTCGTCGTTACGCTCGAGCGAAAAAAAATTGTCACTCCAACGGAATCAAAAATTCTTCTCAAAACTTCGCCATTCGCCACATAAAAAATTGGCTGTGGAATACTTTACTTGACTAAAGTATTATCCTCTGGTATGCTCCCTCATATGCGCTGGGACACTCCTCAATCACAAGATCTCTTTCGTGCGCTCACGCGCATCAAAAATCCAAAACAAATGGGATTCTTTTTGCGCGATTTATTGACAGCTGAAGAAATTACTGAATTTTCTCGGCGCTGGCGTACTGCACAACTTCTGGCCGCGCAGGAAACGTATGAAACAATCCAGAAAAAAACTGGTTTGAGTTCCACTACCATTGCTCGTATTTCAAAATGGCTGACGCGCGGTACCGGCGGTTATCGTACTGCAATCAAAACAGCACAACATCATACGCACCACCATACACGCCTCTCTGTAGAGTAGATTTTTGCTGGACATCAATCCGTGCAAAACCCTCTCCGCAGAGAGGGTACTTTATTATTCATTCATTATTCAACTTCCCAACTATGAAAAAAATATTATTCATCGGCGGCACGCATGGAAACGAACCAATTGGCGTCAATGTCTTGCTCCGCCTCTCAAACACTCACGACACATTCGATTGGCTTATCGGAAACCCCCGCGCGTTTGAGCAAGGCACCAGAGAATTTGAAGGTGATCTTAACCGTAGTGCGCCCGGAGACGTAAATTCACCACAGTATGCCAGCCGCCGCGCTGCAGAAATAATCACGCGCGCACAGGACTATCAATATACGATCGATCTGCATGGTGCTACAGAGCCAACGGGCATCTTCTTGATCATTACCAACCCGTGTGCAGAAAACTTTGCACTTGCCGCACGGCTCAATGTGCAACGAATTGTAGTATGGCCAAGTTTCAGCGCAGAGTTGAAAGGACCCTTAAGTGAGTTTGTGCCATGTGGATTAGAAATTGAATGTGGAAATAAAAATGCGCCAGAAACAGAGCAAGCGCTCACCAAAATTCTCACAGAATTTTTAGCGAGTGATGTGTCCGCGCCTATTGATTGGCGCACAACACTTGCAACGCGCGAAATTTATGAAGTGCATGGCTCGCTGCGCGACACACCACAACAACAGCTCACTGAATTTGGTTCGGTGACTATAAATAATGAATCGTTTGTGTCCTTGTTTGTCGGCACCTACCAACCAACAACCGGCGTCGTTTGCTACAAACTGCGCCGCTACACAGGAGATTTCTCGTGAACAATCAAAATCACCTCGACATTCACTCTGTTCAATCCACTGATATTGATTCGCTTGTTGCGCTGTACCGCGCGTGTTTCGCCGAACCGCCGTGGTTTGAAGAATACGATGCGACGACGCTGCGTGACAAATTCGCTGCACATGCGCACAGCGCTGACTCACACTTTCTTGCGGCGCACCACAACGGCGTTGTGGTTGGCGGCTGTCTGGGCTACCACGTGCGCGAGCAACAGGATGTGTATGCGCTCATCAATCCCGAGTGGCGCGACGCATTCTACTTGAGCGAAGTGTTTGTGTCGCGTGGCGCGCGGTTGTCTGGCATTGCAAACCAGTTGATGGATGCGATCTTTGCCACGGCACTCGATCACCACTTCACCACGGCTGTTGTCCGCACGTCCATTGATCAACCGATCATTCAGCACTTGTGCGTGGACAAGCGTGGCATGCAGATTGTTGCAGAGCAGTCTGGCCGCCGGATTATCATGGCTGGAAAACTGTAGCACAAAGCCACCCTTCCCGCGCTTCAACACGCGGATCGGGTGGCTGATTTTTATTTGACAACATTTTGCGTGCCGTGCTATTCTCTAAATAGAGAAAGGTTTCCTCCGTGGTTTATACACCACAACTTGGCGGATGCCTTTTTCTGTTTTAAAGCCACCAAACGTTCGCTTATTCTTTCGGAAACACAGACATCAACCATTTTTCGCCCGTACGCTTCACCTCTTTTATTTGCACCACGAATGCATCACCGTTTGCCGCCGTACCAAAAAATCGATATAACATCTCGCCGTGCCGGTTTGGATTTTCCTTTACCGTTGGCGCAATTCGCGAATGTTCGATCAGTTCTATCGCGCACAAAAAATATTTTGCGCGACGCGCTTTATCTCGTACGTTTTGCTTTTCGTACAAATGATGCCAGAATAATTCAAGAAAAATTTTCTCCTTACGAAAATATGCAGACCGCACATACGGCCGTCGCTTGGTTCGCGCCGCAATAATTTTAAAATGCATCATCGCTTTTTTTCCAATTTCAGCCCATGTGATGCCGGTAATCTTATTTGCTTTTGTTTTGTATGCACCAAACATACCCCCTTTTATGTTTTGTTATGCGGCGATATTAAATAAAATCACACATGCTGTCAAATTAAAAAAGGGTGGCAGCCAGGATCCCGTAGAACCCCAGCCACCGCCCGTTGGGTGCCGAACCGAACCGTCAGGTCAGCCGCCGACCATCTTCACGAGCCACGCGTGCGCGAGGTGCTCGTTGACGTCGCCAGCGCGCAGCGCTTCGCGCAACTCCTGCTCGCTGAACCACCGCTCGTTCGGAGCACACTCGATCGTCGAAGCTTCCACCGTGATCACGATGAACGAGGCGTGCTTCCCGAGGAACCGAGCGCCGTCCGCGTGGATGAGAATTGCGCCATCCAGAGCTTCGTCTCCGACGAGTTCGGCGCGCCACGGACGCTTGCCGCCATGCGCCTGCCCGAGGTTTGCACGCGAGACCTGCAGCGTCGGAGCCAACAGCACGCAACCCGGCGTGTCGTTGCCCGGCTCTGCCTTTGCCTGAACGAGGCAGTTGCCTTGGACATCGCAGACCAGCACCACCACCCCTTCCTCGCCCGGCTTTGCCGCCTCCTTGATGACGACCTGCGGCCAGCCCTCAACCTCGCGGTTCGCCTCACCGACACGGATCGCATTAACCGTGAAGAACTTGCCGTCTTCGCGGCCGACATGGTGCGGGATTCCGCCCGCAACATTCTTCGCATTCATCACACACCAAGGCGCCGCCGCCTGCAACGGAATCTCCGTCACCTTCATGTTGCTCGCTGCACGACGCTCCTGAAGCCACTCTTGCCACGTGTTCATTTTGAACTCCGCAGGAGTTTTGCCCTGCTATTTAGCAGCCTACTTCAAATCCAGCAACTGTGCAAGGGTCTGCCCCATCTCCACATCCATTGCCTGATACAGCTCCGCGCGCGCGACCGGGTCGCCGGCAACCGCGCCTAAGTTCACTTTTTTCATAAACGCGCCCCACGTTGCACGCACTTCTTTCGCAATGGCAAGGCGGCGGGCAAAATTATTTCCCGCTTTGTTAAACTGTTGTTTTTTTGTTTCCATCTGTGTCACGAAATCAACGGCTGCTTTACGCGTGACGATTCCGTCCTCCAGATATTCTTCGGCGTATTCGGACAGATCATAAAATTTAAATTTCGCGTAGACAAACAGTTTCTCGCGCTGCGTGGCGAGGCACGCTGTTTTTTCTTTGCTTTTTAAATCTTTGCATTCGCGATACAGGTCGACGATGTTCTCACTCGACATCCCGATCACCTCGCGTGCGCATTCCATGCGCGGGCTGACGCCTTCCCTGTCCCAGCACGGACCAAAATTTTTATACAGCTGCACACACGCCGCTTGTTGCTTAACTGGTTTTGATCGACATTCTTCGGGCAGATATTTTGCCGCGATTTCTTTTTCCAATTGATCGTGCGGAAGTGCGAGCCGGCAATCAATGCGTGCGCGCAATGTTTTTAAATGAAAGCATTTTAATTTCCATTGCGCCGCGGCAGCCGGAACTGGAGCTGGGGCTGGTTTTGGTGCAGGTGCGGGGGTAGGCGCTGTCATCGGCAAAATACACGCCTCTGTTGTTTCAGGCTTTGGCGCAACTACCACCCGCCTGAATTTTCCCCTCAAGCTATAAACCAGCCCTAAAACTGCCAAAATTACCCCACCACCAATTAACAACTTTTTCATAAACAACCACTACTTTAGCAGAAAAACGAGATTTTTACTGCCAATTATGCGGATCTACAACCGCTACTATGTACAGATCATTTTTTTCATCAACCTTCACCATACATTCCTGATCTACATCCTCCTGGCCTAAATAAACACCCAAGCCTTGTAGCATC